>Ga0209414_1000569_pt1 | contig 17732 bp, 8 predicted proteins | sample LakVidmifraction_4_FD_181154 | JGI IMG/M metagenome (GOLD analysis project Ga0209414, IMG submission 181154) | Hypersaline microbial communities from Lake Vida, Antarctica - Brine Hole Two &gt;0.2 micron (SPAdes) (version 2) | ecosystem: Environmental > Aquatic > Non-marine Saline and Alkaline >... | reverse complement strand
GCAGCGGCGCAGGTGTACTGATCGGTAATGCCAACGGCAATGCGGTGACGCATTGCCATATCCACGATTTCTATTACACTGCGATCTCGGTCGGCTGGACCTGGGGCTACGCCGAGAGCGAGTCCTACGGCAACGTGATCGAATGGAACCACATTCACGATATCGGCAAGGGCCTGCTTTCCGACATGGGCGGTGTGTACCTGCTGGGGAACGCCATGGGAACGCGTGTGCGCCATAATCGGATCCATGAAATCCGCAGCCTACGCTATGGCGGGTGGGCCATCTATCCGGACGAAGGCAGCAGCGACCTGCTGATTGAGAACAATCTTTGCTACGATACCGATCGGGAGATTTTCCATCAGCACTATGGCCGCCGCAATCTGGTGCGGAACAACATCTTCGCCTATGGTGGCGAGGCCGTCCTGGCCTATACCCGGATGGAGGATCATACGGGGCTGGTTTTCGAGAAAAACATTTTCGTGGCGCGTGGAACACCGGTGGTCAAGGGGCTGAGTCTGGATCGCTGGCGGCGCGACAAGACCCGTTTCGCAGACAACTTGTACTGGTGCGAGGATGGCCCTGTCTGGTTCGACGCGGACTCGCAATCGTTGGCGACGCAACCCTTCAGCGCGGGGTACGCGGATGAGGCCGAGCGGTTTCGCCCGCTGCCGGCAGACGGCACCGTGATTGCGGGTCTCTCTGCACCGGGCATGATGGAGGGCGCTGTATCCGATGCGGGTTGTTTCCAGTTCGAACGCAAGGATGCAGAGCTAACGCTGACCGGACGATTTCACGGGACGGTTCATCCGGGAAATCCGACCAAACCGATCTGGATGCGTCCGCGCATCGAACTCTTCCTCAAACCTTTTCCAGCCTGCGCGGCTATGGTCCAATTCGGCGTGGCGGTCGACGGGGATCACGCGGTGGTCTGGAGAGGATGCGAGGGTGCGGATATGCTCCAATGGGACGCCGACGTCATGGTGGATGCGCAGGGGTGGATGGTGACGCTGCGGGTTCCGCTGGATACAATCGAAGCATGCATCCGCGTGGCGTGTGGCATCGCAGCAGAATGCGTGGTGGATTGGCGGGCTTTGGCCGGCGTAACGTTGCCGCCCTCGCAAGGCGATTTTGCCGCGTGGCAGGCGCATTGCGGGGATACTACGGGCATCGTGGCCGATCCTGGTTTCAAGAATCCTAAGCAGGAAGACTTTTCCCTGCCGCCGGATTCGCCCGCGTTCAACCTGGGGTTCCGTGCGTTTGGTTGTCCAAGCGCGGAGACGCATGGAGAGGCAAATGACGGCGCGACAGGGTAGCGATTTTCTTAATCGTTCACCGTTATCGTCGCACGCTATCGTCCACCGAAAAGGCAGGAAAATTGAAAATGGAAAACGGATAACCCAGCCGTCGCGCTGCGGGCTTCAGCCTTCGCAGTTCCTGTCTTCCGCCTTTGTTCCTTACACGCCTTCGTTCCTACGGCGCGACACGGACGGCGCGACAAGACGGCGGGTAGGCAAGAAAATGAAGGGTTGTAGTACGGAGGGTTCTTGATTTACTGATTGTACGCCGTGAACGGTTATAAACAGGGAAGGGTCAAAATAACATATTTAATTGACATTAGATATGGACTTGTTATAGAATGATGAAAATTTATAGAAATTGCGAACAAATTCGGAAACAAACAGGAGTTTTACATGAGAAAAGCAACTAGAAAATCGGGGCTGAGTTGGTTCCTGTTGGCGTTCTTTTTTGTCGTCGGGCTGACTTTACCAGGCTTGGCTTGGGATTCAGCCCGGCCGCAAGTAAAGGTTCCAGAGCATGTGTCATCCTGGGTTGAAGCCAAGAAGCCGAACGTTCGTAACCTCTTGCTGTGGAAATTCCTTACGGAGCAGGACCATGACCAAGCGATCGAAGATCTTCTGGACACAGGAGGTTTGGACGAATTTCTCACGGTCGAGGACGGACCCTTGCCGTCGGCCGCTGCCGATGGTATTGCGCCGAAGTTGGCGGGCGGAGCGCTTGTCAAGTCTGGCGTCGGCCGCTTCGGCGGAGGATTGGTTTTGGACGGCACGGGGGTGGCATCCGCAACGGTGCCGCTGGCGATGCAATTTGACAACGAAGGCGGTTTTACCCTGGATTTTTGGTTCAACCCGGATAACGCCCAGGAAGCGCCTGAAACACTCTTTGCTCTTTGCGACAGGGGTGGCAAGGCGTTGATCGCCGCCGTGCTTGGCAGCGACCGTAAGGTCGACCTGATCGTGGACGGGGTCTCTCATCTGCAGGTGCCGGTGTACAACACGGTCGATGGCTGGCATCACCTCCGCTTTGTTCTCAGCGGTTCGCTTCGAATGGCTACCCCGGCGTTGACGATTGATGGGACGGACGCCGGCACGGGCACACTGGACTTGGGGTCACCCATTCCCTGGCTCGACGGTGTCCCCGCCCGGTTGGCCAGTATCCATATTGGCGGAATTCCAAAAACAACCGATGGACTGAAGGGGGTGGTAGACGAAATCAGGCTGACCAAGGGCGTCATGTACCTGTACCCCTGGAATCTGGGTACGCAGGAACTAACGCGGCAGACGGAAAATCTGGAGCTGCGCTCGCCCTTTTTCAGGGGCAGTCAGGTCTTGTCGCGTTTCCGGTTCGACGGTAGCCTCGAACCGGAGGTGTTTGCCGGTCGTTCCTGGACCGGCAAGGCGGATGCAGAGTGTTTCAAGCCAGGCCTCGCCAGCCAGGCCCTCGACCTCAGCCGAATTGGTCAGGCTGGATTTGAAATACAGGGCAACGACTTTCTGCTGGAGCGTAACGGCACCATCGAGTTCTGGTTCCGTCCGCTCGACTGGAACAACTTTTACGTTGGCGGTTTTCGCGGCGAGGGTGTTGTCCATCAATGGCTGATGAGCTTTCGCGAGCCCGGAGAATCGGACTACCAGGCATCCAAGGACCTCGAAGTCAGCAAGGGGCGATCCTCGAAAGTGGCTAATCAGCGTCTGGCCGACGGAAGTTCGGCCGTGGCGTGGACGCAGATTCATCCAGGCACCTGGACACATGTGCTCGTTACACTGGCCTCCAACGGCGCTCAGACGGTCTACCTCAATGGACAGAAACAGAAATTTCACCAGGTTGGTCTGGTGCTGCGCGCCGCCGCCATCAAGACCTGGCAGGAAAAGACCGGCGGCGATGAAGAAAAGGATGCTCGGCGCTGGACCTTCGTGAACTCGCCGACGCTAGTTGACGAATTTTCTGTCTTCGGTTGGGCGATGAGCCCCGAGGAAGCGTGGAACGCCTACGCTCGCTGGATGCCAAAGGAGGTCGCGGAGATGAAACCGTTGCCGATCTTCTGGGCGGACTTCGACTACTTTGCTCACTCCTATGACATGGTGGAAAAACTGAACATCAACCTCGCCTGTCTGCCGGTTGGCGACACTAAGCCCGCAAGTGCCGATTGCGAACTGCGCACCACCGATGGCCAGGTCCTGCTTGATGTGAAGAATCAAAAACTGGCCGAGAGTGGCAGCACACTATTTACGCTGAAGCAGCCGCTGGATTTCGGCCGTTATCTGGTGACGGTCCGCTCTCGCGACGCCGACGGCAAGGTGCTGAAGGAAGAGCAGTTGGAGTATGTCCGTGAACGGCCTGAATGGCTGGGCAACACCCTGGGTGAGGACAGGACCGTGCCACCGCCGTGGACGCCGATTGCCTTGGAAGACAGCACGCTGCGTGTGATCGGACGCGAACTGGACCTGGGCAAAAATGGGCTACCAGCCGCCATCCAGACCCTGGGGAAACCGATTCTGGCCGGGCCGGTCGTGGTGCGTGCCGCCGGCAGCGGCGGTAAGGACCTGTTGGTCGGGAATGGCGTGACCTTTAGTGAAACGGCACTGGATCGTGTGGCGTGGACAGCAAGCCTGGCCGGTGCCGGGCTGACCGCCGACCTCGATGCCTGGATGGAGTTTGACGGGCTGCTCTACTGCGCCATCACACTTAAACCGGCATCCGGAACCGAGGTGAGTCTTGACGAACTGGACATCGACTTCCCACTCTCGCCCGAGACCGCCACCCAGTTGCTTGCCAATGGTGGTGGGAAAAACTTTCGTGCGTCGTGGATTGCCACGGCTGTTCCTCAAGGGACCGGGAGTGTCTGGAACAGTCTGGAAAAGCCTTATCCCGCCTTCGGTCGGGCCGTAGGCGTAAACAACTACATGCCGCACATCTGGATTGGGGCCGATGACGTGGGCCTGTACTTTGGCGGGGAGAACGACAAGGGCTGGACCGTGGATGGACCCAAACCAGCTCAGGAGATTCTGCGCAAAGACGACGCGGTCGTCTTCCGCATGAACGTCATTCGCGAACCGACGATTATCCCCGATGCGGGTCGGCGTTTTCACTTTGTCATGCTGCCGACTCCGGCCAAACCGGAGCCGTCGGACTGGCGCAAGCAGATGACTTCCGGCGGAGTGAATTTTGGATCGTGTGACTCGTTTGGCGGCTTCGACATGAAGACTGATCTTTCGGATCCCCAACCAAGGGATACGTTCCGGCTCGAGCCCCGCTCGTGGGAACATGCGGCTGCCATGGCCCCCCAGAGCCGAGCCAAGTGGGGGCGGTGCATTCTCTATGCAGATGCGTCGTGGCCACAGCTGGGCCCAGCGTTTAGTGACTGGTCTCACGATATGTGGTGCGATACAGGGAAGCTCGCCTGGACTCCGGAGTTTGAGGACTATGCGGTTTGGGCCATCAACGAGTACCTAAAGCGTGGGTTGATTGACGGTGTGTACTGGGATGACGTCAGCGTCGGCAGTACCGTCTTGCTCTCGTCCACGGCCTACGAACATGCCGGTAGCAAGAATGGCCGGCGGGTTGGGTTCACGGCGCTGGCGCAACGGCGCGTGAACATGCGCCTTTGGCGGCTTTTCCTGGCCGCGAAAAAGGAGCCCTGCATCTGGGCGCACATGACGGTGTGCTATGAGGTGCCGATCTTCAGTTTCTGCCGCTATCTGTCAAACTGCGAGTTTACTACGGGTGTGAACTTCCCGGGGAAGCGCGATGCCATGAATATGTGGTCGCCGGAAACGCTTCGGTTACTGGGTGGTTCGGCCAAGTGGGGCACCGGTTACCAGAATTTGACCACGTTACCGCGCACGCTGCCGGATACGGGCGTCGCCAAACAGTGGCAGTATCCGCAAGCGCGCACCGAGACGGGGCTCTATTTGACCAATGACCAGATGGGCCCGGCCGACGGGCTTGGGCAAGTGCTGGTCCGAGAGCGAATCTTTGACGGTCCGGTGCGTGCCTACCCGTGGTGGAAGGCGGCCGAGGTCGTGAAGGTGACGGCGCCTGAGGGCGCGACCGTTCGGGCTGGCGTCTATGTGAACGAGGGTCGCGCTATGGTGATCGTCGCCAACTGGGACCGCGAGGAGAGAGAAGTCGTGATCGAACTCAAGCCCGGTACGGTGCCGGGCCTTGAACAAGGAGTCACCTGGCGCGATCTCGATCCTGGTTTGGAACCTCCCGAGGCGGTTGCCGCCAGCGCTGAGGAAATCAAACAGGTGCAGGTCGGAGCGGTGACGAGCGACATTCTGGACAATGGCGACAACATGCTTGATGATGTCAGCCTGAACGATGAGCTCGAGGGGACCACCCCTGAGGGCCGGTCCCAGCAACGTCTGAAACTGCGGGGCGAAGGCGACCAGGCCCGCATTGTGATCCGCCCTCGAGACTATCGGGTACTGGAAGCCAAGCCCAAAAGGTAAGGGGTTGAGAGTGGATAACGAGTAGGGGTTCGCCCAATCGTCCACCGCTATCGTCGCACGCTATCGTCCACCGAAAGAAGTTGAGATTTTCTTCAAGACTATCGACGACAGGATTAAAATTGAACAGGATTGTTTTAACTGCCACCAGATGGTGGCGATAAAATATTAGGATGTAAAGGGAGTATATTCATGACAGACACATTACAGTTTTCGCCTTCTTTTTACCACCGGGATCTGGCGGCTCGGACTCAACAGACGATGCGTTATAGCGGTGGCGATGTGGTATCGTGGCAGGGGTCCCTGCGCGGCAAACTGCGTGAACTTCTGGGGTATCGTGACGAGGTGGCTCCGCGCGTGTCGCTGGAGGTGCGTACGCTCTGGCAGCGGGAGCATCCGTTGGGGCGGATCGAGAAGATTGTCTTCCGTGCCGAGCCAGGTGTCGATGTTCCGGCGTACGTCTGCCTGCCCGGGAATGCCAAGCCGCCTTACACTTTCTTCATCTGCCTGCAGGGGCACACCAGCGGGATGCACAACTCCATCGCAGTCACCTATGAGGACGAGTCGAAAACGATGGAAGTTGACGGCGATCGCGATTTCGGGCTTGGCTGCATGGCGCGGGGCGGCGTTGTGCCTGGAGCAGCGTTCGTTCGGCGAACGCCGAGAGTTCATCCAGCCGCAATCGCTCGACTATCTCTGTCACCAAGCGTCGATGAACGCGCTGATGCTCGGCACGACGACGCTCTTCGCCGCCGCCCTGCTGTCGCGGGTGCGTGCGGCCATGCCGTCCTGCTGCTTCAGCACCTTCCAGGCGTCAATCCAGTCCATGTTCCATTGCGTCTGCAATTACGTGCCTGGCCTCTTGCAGGTCGCCGAAATGGGTGATATTGCCGGCTTGATTGCGCCGCGTCCACTTGTGATCGTCAGCGGCCGTGAGGACGGCATCTTCCCGCTGGATCCAGCACTGGCTGAGTTTTCACGATTGCAGGAAATCTATAGTTCGGTTGGCGATTCAGGTCGGTGTCATCATGTCATCGGCGAGGGTGGTCACCGGTTTTATGCGGAGGGCGCCTGGCCGGTGATGCTGGCTGAATTGGAGCAGCTCACCCGGAATTAGTAAATTAGTAAAGGGAAAAAATGAAACAGAAATTCACAAGTTTGGCGATTCATGTGGAGTCCACAAGCCCGGTGTTGGCGTACGCGGTTCGGGAACTAAAAACAATGCTCGAAACCGCCACCTCCTGGCAGGTTTTCGAGGGAACAGAGGGTGCGGACTGGGTGGTACGACTCATGATCGCGCCGGAACTTCCGCCGGCCGCATTTGAGATTACGGCGGCACAGCGTGGTCAGACACAAGTCATCGACCTGACCGGGCATGACGCTTCTGCCACGTTGGCGGCCGTCTACACACTTCTGGAAAAGGCGGGGATATGCTTCGATGTCTGCGGTCCTATATTTCCAGCGAAACTGGACCTGGCGCACGCGGTGGAGGAACCTGTTCACGTCGTGCCGGCGGTCCTGGAGCGCGGTATCCGCCAGCACATCAACTTTCCGATGGACATCTCCTCCTACCCTCTGGCGGAAGCCCGGGAATACATCCGCAATCTGGCGCGGTTGCGTTTCAACCACATCACGTTTCACAGTTATCCCGGGCAGTGGTACGAATACCGGCATGCCAAGGGCGAGACCCTGGCCGGGCATTTCTTCTACGATGTCCGTCACGATGTACCGGCACATCCGGTGGTTCGCGCTGCGTTGCGCAACCAAAAGGTGTTCTGCATTCCAGAGATCGAGCCGTTGTTCGACCAGCATCCGGAACGCAGCCGTGCGGCAATCGCCTGGCTGCGAGCAGTGATGGATGAAGCGCATACGGTCGGCATGAAAGTCCAGTATTCGCTGGAGATCCGCGAGGATGACCCGGAGGATGGGGTCAACGCCTGCGCATCGGTTCTGCGGGAGTATCCGGATATTGACGTCCTAGAACTAATCACCCCTGAGAACGAGCACAAGCCCGTCCAATTCCTGGAGCATTACCTGATGGTGATCGCGCAACTGCGTGTCCGTTTGGCGGAAACCAAGCTGCCGCAACTGGTCGTTGGTATTTATGAAACAAGCCCCGAATATCTACAGGCGGGACTCGACTTCCTGCGTCAATTCTGCCCGCCGGATATTTCCTGGTCGCTACTGCCTGGACATGGTGCCAGGGTGGCCGTGAACTCCATGCAGGCACTGGATATGAAGTCTGATGACTGGGCGCGGACGCGGCTTTATTCCTGGGTGGAATTCGATGGCCTCATGTACAACCAGCAGAATTCATTACTTGGTTCGAAGCAGGCCGTAGATCTGGCGCTGGCTGGTTTGAACGGGGACCGCATGCCTGGACTGGACTTCAACCACTGGCGCACGGCGGAAAACCGCACAGCCATCCGCTATGCGGCACAGGTTTGCATCGACCCGACGTTGACGCCCGCCATCTTCTGCCGTGAGTACGGCATCGCCCTGGGTGTCGACCGGGTGGCAGACTTCACCAAGGCTATGTTGGCGCTTGACGAAACGGATGTATACTGCAGTGCTAACCTCTTCAATATCGGGTTCTGCTTTCTGGCTTGCTGGACGAATCCGAAGGGACTCTCCTGGACCCGCATGTGCGCCAACTGGACCCTCGAGAAGATCGCCGAAGCTGATAAGCGGATGGAAAAATCGCGCCAGCTGTTTAATGCCTGCCTGCCCGGCACCCTCCACCCAGAGGGGCGGCGTCTGCTGCGCTTTTTGGACAACCGGATTCGCTGCACGCAACTACATCTTCAGGCACTCGATGCCCTGCTGTCGTTCCGGGACTTGTGCGACGACAACCATCCGGAAGCACTGGACGAAGCCGGCCTGGCCATGGTTTGCACGCAATGCGACAAGGCCCTGGAACTGGCCGAGTCCTACATGCGGCTCCATGCCGAGATGCTGCCGGATCGCGGGACGGAAGGCACACTCATCAGTTACTACGAGACCATTCCTGTGTATATCCGCCACATCCGCCAATACTTTATGGGGGAAACCACTGCGTCCGCCAAGGACGTGTATGTCCCGATGGACGCACCGCCTCCGCCGGAAGTGACAACTCTGGATTGAGTGTTGAATATAGGGCGGCTTAGCCACCTGTCTGCGTGCAAGCATCGCACAGGCAGGCAACCAAAAGAATTCTCGCACAGAGGCACAGAGAGCATAAAAATAATGGTTAGTTGTTAATGGTTAATGGTTAATGGTTAATGTTGGAATAGCTCCGCAGGTATTTATTTAAATCTTCTCGCAAGGCACAGAGAACGCAGAGAAGATTTTTAACAATGTTTTAATGTAACGTATGCTTCAGCTTGCATGGGGGTAACGCGACGATCTTCGTTGCAAGTGCAAAACGCCAACAACCTAGAAGGTTGTGCTACCTCAAGGTAACGCACGCTTCCAGCTTGCAAGTGTAAAACGCCTACAACCTAGAAGGTTGTGCTACCTTAAAATCTGCAAATCAGTATTGTATTGCAAATTGTTCCTTTCTATAAATACCGCTAGAGGCATTCCAACATTTTCCCTTTTCAATTTCTTTAACAGTGTCCTCATTCTCATGAAAAGTTGACAGGTGTAAAATTGTTTTGTAACGTGTTTAAAACAAGAGTGTTGTAAAGGCTCTCAGAAACAATCGACCATAACCCAGCTACTAACAATTTATTATATTGTTAATAGCTGGAAAGAAAATGAAGGGTTGTAGTACTGATTTTCACGGATAAATATCCGTGTTTAATCCGTGTGAATCTGTGGCTGATTTATAATGTCTAAAAACACGTTCAACAAGAAAATCAAGGAAAGTAAATAAAAAATAACATATTTAATTGACATTAAATATGAACTTGTTATAGAATGATGAAAATTTATAGAAATTGCGAACAAAATCGGTAACAAACAGGAGATTGAAATGAGAAAAGCAACGAGAAAATCGGGGCTGAGTGGGGTCATGGCGGTGATACTGGTAGGGCTGGGAATTGTGCTTTGGACCAATGGTGATAGTGTGTTTGTGGACAGTACGGGGGTGGGCGGTGCCTACACGACGATTGAGGTGGCTTTCACGGCCGCGGGAGCCAATGATACGATCTACGTCCGCGGCGGGCAGACGTTTGCGCCATCGACGCTGGCCTGGGGAACGACCAAGAGCGGCGTGAAACTCTATGGCGGCTGGGACGGCAATCAGGTCGCGCCTGAGTCCAATGCGCACATCAACCCCAACACAGCAGGGGATCTTGCCGTGGCCAACCCCGCCCGTCTCACAGAGACTGTCATCAGCGGTAGCGGCACCTTAAGAATCGCTGGTGTCGCAGGCGATGTCGTCAGCGACGTCACAATTCGTGGATTCGACTTTCAGAAAACGGCCACTGTCATCGACGTCAATCCCAACGTTAACTCCACGAGTTCGAACTTGGATTTGAGTTACAACAAGATCACGATCACCATAGGGCAGGGAATCAACTTCCAGCAGGCATCGCAAGGAAGCAGCCAAGGTGTACTTATCGCTGGCAACCGCATCACCTTCGATGCCAGCGCCTCCGCCAGGACGGCCATCCAACTTGGCCCCGGCAGCCCCACCTTGTCGCACGTCACCGTGCTTGGCAACTACATCGTCGACCAGTCTTCGGCTACTGGCAACAACCGAGCCGTTAATGCGGATAGGGGGAGCCAACTGGTCTTCGCCGGTAACCTCTTCGATGCCCTGTCCAACCAGAGCGTCGGTAATCTCATTGCCACCAAAGACGTGGTGATCGCTGAAAACGAATTCCTCGGGGCCGGAAAGACCCAACGGGCAATTCTCGCCTATCCGCTTTCCGCGACGGAGGGTGATCAGGATGTCAAACGAATCCTGATCAGCAACAACACCGCTTCTGGACATGTCGGACAAGTGATCGACTGGACGATTGGCGGCAATTATAACAACTTTACAGGCGATGACGGATCGCAAGACATTTGGATTCGGCACAACCAATTCGATGCCGACGCGGCGCAAATGCAGGCTTCGACGTTCAACGGGGTCACCGTCGTTTCGCTTCGTTTAAACGAGAACACGGAAGGTAACGGCCCGGTCGAGATCACCCACAACGAGATCAATCTGATCGGCAACCGCACAAGCTACGAATTGCAGGCCATCCGCATCGCCGGGCAGGCACCGACTGCCGCCACTGGCGGGATGCTCATCGAGGATAACGTGATCACCGCCACTGACGCAAGCGGGACCAACACCCTCATCGGCATTCGCATTGCTCCCGGCCTCACCCCCTATTTCGGAACCATGGGCGACATCGACGCCACCATCCAGAACAACACCATTAGCGGCTTCCTCACCGCTGGCGTGGGCATCTACAACTACGATGGCACCGTTACCAACCCGCCGACCGTCGGCAATCTGGACGCTAGCGCGACGGTGAGTGTCGGCAGCGACAACATTTTGACCAACGGCATCGGCGTGGAAGCCGGTGGGGGCGCGACGATCGATATTGGTGGCAGCTACTTCGATGGCAACACGAACGACACCATCGGCAACGTCTCCGGCACTGCAGGCGTCGCGGCCAATGCGGTCGCCGGACGCAACTCGAACTACGTGACTTTCCGCGGCGACTTCAATCTGGATAATGCCGTGAGTGACGCGGATCGACTGGTCTGGACCAACAATTTCGGAACCGTCGGCCCTGTAGCCACTTATTTCAATGGTGACACCACGATAGATCAGATGGTGTCCGCAGCGGACTTGTTGGTGTGGAAACGGTACAACGGGCTGGATATCAACGCCAGTGCGGCAGCGCCCGCACCGGTGGTATCGCCCGGGGCACCTATCGTGAAATACTATCCGGTCAGCGGAAAACTCACCATCGACGGCAGAGCCAGCACAGCATGGGCGTTCGAGTTTGCGCAGGGGGCGGCCCCGTTGAACGTCAGCGCCCACACTGAGGGTAACCTAGGCGCAAGCTGGCTGTATGGGGCCTTCGCTGACTGGCCCGCGACGAATCGGTTTGAATTCGTCGACGCGACCGCAGGCGGCAGCACGGCGCCCGCATCGGTGACGGAGGTTGCCACCCTGCAGACCAAGTTGTCGGCGGAGGCCTTCGGGCCGGTCACCTACTATGTCGGCAGCAACACATTCCAGACAACCGTCCGCATCACGGCTCAACCCACCCTCTTACTGTTGCAGTAGACTCGGTTCGCCACCCTTTACATGGACACTAACGGCACGACGGGCGGGCTGGGTGGTACTGGAGATTGGAACCAAACTGACAATGTTCAAGTGTAGCTTTAACAGGGATCAGCCTTCGCTATGCTAGACTACGGCTCGACAAGTGGTCATCGTCCCCGATGACCTAAATGAAAGAAAAAACAGAGCCATAAATGTTATTTAGAGTTATATAATCAATAAATTTTACTTTTAAGGAAACTTATGAATACTGAATTGACAAATAAAAATCGTTTGGAAATGGTTTTAGATGGTAAAATTCCTGACCGCCCACCACATTGGGAACTGGTTTTTCAGATTGAAAAAGAGATGTTTGGGATGCCTGAGAGGGAGGAGGTTGCTGACAAATTTAGTAATGAGGACGATAAGCATAAAGCACGTGTAGAACATTATATTGAAGTGCATGAAAGACTTATAGATGAGTATGAATGGGCTGCCGTTCCTGGTAATATTGATATTAAACATCTTAAAGATGCACTTGGCTGTAAAGCATTGATTCCGGCATTTGATTGGGAGGGGGTATTTTGGATGCCTAATGGCAATGATATGATGGATTTTGCCGTTAAAGTCTATGAAAAGCCGGAAGAACTACACCAGGAAGCAAGAAAGAAATGTGATGCTGCTAAAGAACGTTTAAAAAGATATTCAGATGAGGGGGCTGATTTTTTTGTTTTAGCTCACGATTTTGGCTTTAATAATGCACCATTTATTGCACCTGAAAAGTTTAGAGAGATTGTAATTCCCTATCTTACAGAGATTGTAGAGACAGCGCACGATTTAGAAAAAAAAGCAATTTTACATTCGGATGGGTGTATTAGTTTACTTTTGGACGATATATATAAAACAGGTATAGATGGTTATCAATCGGTCGATCCTCAGGGACACATGGATATCCGGAAAGTTCGTGAAGATTTTCCAGACTGGATTTTAATGGGTAATGTTCGATGTGATTTATTGCAGGATACAGATTCTAAAGGTATTGGTCAGGCTGTACGTTATTGTCTTGAACATGGCGGAGTTGGTAAGCGTTATATTTTTTCTACTTCTAATTGCATTTATCACGGGATGCCTCCTGAAAATTATAAAAAAATGGTAGAAGAATACAGGAATTATACTAATGTAAAGGAAATTACAAATGTGTAAAGAAATGCCACCCAGAGAATTGGTCAATCGAACCTTGGAGTTCGACTCGCCCTCACGTATACCTTTTGACCGGGATCACGGCATAGAAAAATGGGGCATGACCAATATGAAAACCGTAGTCGATGCCATCCAGCAGGATTTTCCGAATGATATGACTTGGATTTCGGGTGAGTATCTTCAGCCGCCGCCGCTAACTTACGGGGAACCCCAAGAATGCGGTATTTATATTGATGACTGGGGTTGCACGTTTGAAAATATTTTCGATGGGATTATCGGAGAGGTAAAGCAGCCAATGGTGGCTGTCTGGGCGGACTTGGACAAGGTACGGCCGCCGGATGCTAGGCATTCCCTAGACCGCGCTAAAGTCAATGAAGTATGCCGTGGTACAGATCTTTTCACTCGCGCCGGTTGTTGTGCCAGGCCGTTCGAGCGAGCACAATTCTTGCGTGGAACGGAGAACGTTCTGATGGATTTCTATGAAAGTCCGGATGAACTGCGCGCCTTGCTGGATATTATTCACCAGCACTACTTGAAGGAAATCGAAGTTTGGTCGGAAACGGAAGTAGATGCTATTGTGTTTATGGATGACTGGGGTACACAGAAATCCTTGCTGATTGATCCTGAACTATGGCGAAAATGGTTCTTGCCTTACTACGCAGATTACTGTGATGTGGCCAAATCGAGAGGCAAAAAAGTATTCATGCACTCGTGCGGTAATATTCTGCAAATACTGCCAGATTTGATTGCCATCGGCGTCGATGCGGTCAATGCGCAGGTCGCCACAATGGGCTTGGATAACGTAGAACCGTTTAGCGGCAAACTGACTTTCTGGGGCGGACTGGACCGTCAGAACACCCTGTATAGTGGCAGTGCTGAAGATGTGCGCCATGAAGTACGCGAGTTTATGGCTAAATTATGGCGGAATGGTGGTGTCATCGCAATGAATTACCTGGAACCGCAAACCAACCCAGAGAACGTGTATGTCGCTTTCGACGAATGGTTCAAATATCAACTATAAAAACGTGCGGTTGTTAATCAACCGTGAATTGCTCTAATATCTAAAAAAAGAACTCGGTACTCTTAGGAATATACTAAAATATAAAAAAAACAATTCATCTAATATGTAACGCGCATCTCGATCCAGTATGGTTATGGCAGCGGGAAGAAGGTATTGCGGAAGCTCTAAGTACATTCAGAATCGCGGCAAAGTTCTGTGAAGAATATAATGAGTTTGTATTCTGTCATAACGAAGCGATACTCTATGAATGGGTTGAACAATATGAACCGGAACTTTTTAAACGGATACAAAAGCTGGTAAAGGCTGATCGCTGGCATATTACAGGAGGCTGGTATTTACAAACGGACTGTAATATGATTTCAGGTGAATCTCTAATACGGCAAATTACCCTTGGTAAAGAATATTTTCAGGAGAAATTCGGAGTATATCCTAAAACCGCCGTAAATTTTGATCCTTTCGGACATTCACGAGGACTGGTTCAGGTTTTGAAAAAAGCAGGATTTGAATCATATTTGTTTATGCGTCCGGCTCCGGAAAGATGTAAGTTGCCTGCCGATATTTTTCGCTGGCAAGGTTATGATGGTTCAGAAATTATCGGACACAGGCTGTTTGGTAAATATTTGACCTTGCGCGGAACCGCATGTACTAAATTACAGGAATTTGTCGACAGCAATCAAGAACACAGTATTGGTGCGGTAACTTGGGGTATCGGCAATCATGGCGGTGGTCCATCACGAGTAGACATTGAAGAACTCAATGAATACATACAGAAACATCCTGACTTGAATATTAAACATTCTACACCTGATGATTTTTTCGTGGAACTTAAAAACACAGGAGCAAAACTGCCAGTATATGATAAAGAAATGAACTTTTTCGCGACAGGCTGCTATACCTCGCAAATCCGCATAAAACAAGAGCACCGCAAACTGGAAAGTGAATTTGTTTTGACTGAAAAAATGTTGTCTGCGGCATGCGTGATAAGCGAACATGAATATCCGACGGAAAAATTACACGAAGCAGCGATTGACTTGGCATTCAGCGAATTTCACGATGTTCTGCTGGGCTCAGGAATAAAAGCTGTTGAAGACGATTCGCTGCATCAGATTGCGCATGGACGAGAAATCCTGTCCCGTTTGCGTACTGGTACTTTTCTCTCTATCCTGCAATGGCAAGAAGCGGCAAAAGACGGAGATATGCCACTATTCGTCTGGAATACGCATCCTTATCCAGTAACGACTCTTGTCGAATGTGAAATGCAAATGGCTGATCAAAATTGGAATAAAACATTTTTTGATATTGAAGTTTTTGACGGCAAAAAGAAGATGATATCGCAAATCGAGCAGGAAGCCTCAAATCTCAATTTAGATTGGCGAAAAAAAGTTGTTTTTGAAGCAAAATTAGCTCCAAGTTCAATTATTCGCTATGAGTGTTGTCCAAAAGAAATAGCGAGAAAGCCGGAAATCAATACTAAATCATTTGAATTTGATAGTGGACAAATGAGCCTAGTAATCAGTCCTAAGAATGGACTGATTGAATCATTTAAATTTTCAGGAAAAGAACTTGTCCGCCCGGGCACAGGACGTGTTATCGTAATGCAGGACAATGCTGATTCATGGGGATCTGAAACCAAATCATACAAAAAACGCATCGGTTCTTTCTCTTTAATGACAAATAAAGAAGCAAGTGAACATGCAAGTTTTAATCTAGTTCCAATTAGAATTATTGAAGATGGCAAAGTCAGGACTGTAGTCGAAGTTTTGTTTAAATATAAACAATCAAGTTTAAGAGTGCAGTATTATATTCCTAAAAAAGGTACTGAAATCGAACTGCATATGCAGATGAATAATCAGCAAGCTAATTGCATGTATAAAATGTCTTTATCCTTTATTGATAAAGACTCTGCATGTATCGCTCAGGATATTTTTGGGCAAAAAGATATTCCCTGCACACGGGAAGAAAAAGTTTTCAGTCAATGGTTTGCTGCGAAGTCTGAAACTCACGATAACGCTTTAGCAGTCATCTGTGATTCTGGTCATGGACTTGATTTTTTCAAGGGAGAAATGCGCTATTCATTATTGCGTTCGCCATGTTACTCAGCCTTGCCGATTGGTAATCGTCCACTTATTTGTGAAGATCGAGCACATGATCATATTGATATTGGACAGCGTGATTTCAGATTTAAAATATGCGGCGGATCAGCAAATAATCTTTTATTGGAAATGGATAAAAAGACCATGCTTTTTGCCGAAACTCCACCAAGTATATTGTTTTATCCTGGCGGAAACAGCAATAAAATCTTGCCACAAACATTAGTAAAATTATCTGATAGTCCTGCTGTTATGACTTCATGTCGTTATTCTTCAGAGAACAAGCTGATTGTTCGTGTTTTTAATCCAACTTTGGATATTATTAAAACAGAGTTATCTGTTTTAGGAACAATTAGAAAAAGAATAAAGTTTTCGCCGTTTGAAATAAAGACCTTCAAAATCAATACATTTAAAAAAACAATAATAGAAATTAAGGGTGTAGAATAAAATGAAACGTTTTTTATTAACACTATTAAAATCTATAAAATCAAGAAAAAGCATCTCTACGACTTCGTCTTGAGCCTCCATGCAACACTGTACCTTTAGCGAGCTATAGAAAGTGTCTTATGGCCCGCGAAGCGAGACTTTAGTTTATCTAAAGCAACGAACTAGCATAGGGCGGCTTAGCCGCCTGTCTGCGTGCAAGCATCGCACAGGCAGGCAACCAAAAGAATTCTCGCACAGAGGCACAGAGAGCATAAAAATGGTTCTTCGTCATATTTTGTGGGTGATTTATTATTTCTTTGTTCGACTACGTTGTAGTCGTTTATTAATAATGATTAATTACCATGCATTTCATACATGGCTATTAATGTTGAACAGCTTCCATGCTTCGCTCTGCGAGCTACGCAGGACACGGTCGCTGTTCTAAGACTACGACTGTGTCCTGCGTAGCTTGAAAAGCGAAGCATGGAAGGGGTCGAATGAAAACAAACTACCCACTCATTTTGAGAAAGAACCATAAAAATAATGGTTAGTTGTTAATGGTTGCTGGCAATTGTTGTTATAGCCCCAGCGGGGCGACAGCATGTAGCCCCGGGTGTAAACCCGTGGGAAAGGGGAAGTGCGCAAGTGCGTTAGTTGAAGAGAGAAACAATGTATGTTAGCAATTCTTTTGTTTATTGGGATCAAACGAGCAAGGACCAAATGACTAAGAAACGTCAATAGTTTCTATTCTAAGCGTGGTTTGTCTTAGTCCTTGGTCACTGACTTTTGTGACGCAACCAATTTCAACAGTAACATTCTGCAATAAGGTTGTCATTTCTGTAACTGTTCACGGGGTATAGCAGCAGGAACGTGGCATAATATCGGCGTGATTTTCTGATTCGTTAATGAATTGAGGGATTCGGAGTTCAGGATAGGAATTTTGTGTCATGGAATGTGTCAGGTGAACCCCGGCACCCGCAAGGGCCGCAGATCGCGCAAGGTCGCATGGATCGGTTCGGACGGCGCAGGTGCGACGGGTATGCGGCGATTTC
>Ga0209414_1000567_pt1 | contig 17776 bp, 22 predicted proteins | sample LakVidmifraction_4_FD_181154 | JGI IMG/M metagenome (GOLD analysis project Ga0209414, IMG submission 181154) | Hypersaline microbial communities from Lake Vida, Antarctica - Brine Hole Two &gt;0.2 micron (SPAdes) (version 2) | ecosystem: Environmental > Aquatic > Non-marine Saline and Alkaline >... | reverse complement strand
TCTGAGCTCAAAAATGATGATGTATCTTAGTAATTGAAAATACAGTATGAAATTAATGATTTAGACTATGATTGTTTAAAATTGTCGCTGCTAATTCATCGTAGGGCGTTTTATGAGATTTGTTTAAAAAAAATAGCATTTATAAGGTATTCTAATTCCTTTTAGGAACCACTTCTCCGTGGGCTATTAATATACGGGACGTTTCCTCTTTAGGAATCGTATTACACTCTTAGAAGTAAAGGTGCATGACTTCACCATTCTTAATATTTTTTACTAGATCGAAGTGATTAATTAAAAATTCAGGAAGGATAAGTTTAAGTAGGCCTAGATAATTAGCCAAAGGGGTTGACTTTTTTTACAAAAATCGTAATACTATTTCAATTCACACACAACTTTTGGGAATGATCCTCATGATGTTTATACCCAACTAACCTAATTTATACTTTTATGTATAGATTAATCTATACATTTTAGTATATATTAAAAAACAATGTATACATTTATCCGGTAGGTTTATTTTAATCACCATAAAATCTATTATTAAAACTTTTAAACAATGAAAATAACAGCACAGGACGAGTACGGCTTAAGAATATTGGTCCGGATTGCAAAATGTAAGGATCAGTCTGGATTAAGCATACCTCAGCTCAGTGAAGCGGAAGGGTTGTCAAAACCCAATGTTTCTAAATTAACCCGAATACTTCGTATAGAGGGATTGATTAACAGCACTAAAGGACATGTTGGAGGATATGTACTTGCCCGACCTGCTGCTAATATAACTGTAAACGATATTTTGAAAGCTTTAAGTGGACGTTTGTTTGATCAAGAATTTTGTATCAATCATACTGGCGTAATGAAAATATGTAGCAATTCGGTAGATTGTTCTATTCGTTCCCTTTGGACAATAGTGCAATCTGCAATTGATAAGTTACTAGATAAGATAACACTTGCCGATTTATCGAATAGTGAAAAAGAAGCTACAGTTACTTTTCAAAGTTTATTTGAAGAAAATACCAATTAAAAATAGAGCATAAAAACGAATCATTATAACTAAATAACTAAACAAAATGATAACAGTTTCAGAAAATGCAAAACAACAGGCGTTAAGTTTAATAACAAACGAAAATAGCCCCGAAGGAACATTTATTCGCGTAGGTGTTGATGGTGGTGGTTGTTCAGGTCTTACCTACAAACTCGTGTTCGATAATGTAATTACAGAAAGCGATAAGATTTTTGAAGACAAAGGAATAAAGATTGCCGTTGACAAAAAAAGCTTTTTGTATTTAATAGGTACAGAGCTGGATTATGTGGGAGGATTAAACGGAAAAGGCTTTGTATTTGCCAATCCGAACGCAAGTAGAACTTGTGGTTGTGGAGAGTCATTTGGCGTGTAAAATAGTTTAAAGCTTGAAAGTTAAAAGAGTTTACGTGTTTTTTATAAAATGTTCGAACCTGGATGCCCTTACAACAATATAAAAAAAGAAAAAATGGCAATTATAATTACAGAAGAATGCATTAATTGTGGCGCTTGTGAACCGGAATGTCCTAATAATGCCATCTATGAAGGAGGTGATGAATGGCGTTTTTCTGACGGAACATCAATAAAAGGAATGTTTACCTCAAAAAGCGGATTAACTGCCGATGCAAATGAACCGCAAGAACCTGTCTCTATGGATGTTTATTACATAGTAGCCGATAAATGCACAGAGTGTGTTGGTTTTCATGATGAACCCCAATGTGCCGCCGTTTGTCCAGTAGACTGTTGTGTGGATGATGAAAACTGGCGCGAAAGTGAAGAAAAATTATTGGTCAAAAAAGACACATTACATTTAATAACTTAATCCAGAGGACTATTGGAATTTGGATGTACCAATGAATAAACATATAATAAAACTTAAAAAGTATCAATTATGAATGAGGTTATAGAACAAAAAGTCAACACGGAATACAAATACGGGTTTGTTACAGATATTGACTCTGACAACGCACCGAAAGGATTGAATGAAGATATTATTCGTTTTATTTCTGCCAAAAAGAAGGAACCTGAATGGATGTTAACTTATCGATTGGAGGCTTTCCGTCATTGGTTAACAATGGAGGAACCAGACTGGGCTCATGTTTATTACGAGAAACCAAACTTTCAAGATATCATTTATTACTCAGCTCCAAAGCCAAAAAAAGTATTAAAGAGTCTAGATGAAGTGGATCCTGAATTGTTAAAAACATTTGATAAACTTGGTATTTCAGTCTTAGAACAAGAACGACTTTCAGGGGTAGAAAGTAAAGTAGCATTGGATGTTATTGTGGACAGCGTTTCTGTAAAAACAACATTTAAAGAAACCTTAGCTGAAAAAGGAATTATTTTTTGTTCGTTTGGCGAAGCAATTCAAGAACATCCAGAATTAGTAAAAAAATACATGAGCTCGGTTGTTCCTTCTAGCGATAACTTTTTTGCAGCACTGAACTCCGCTGTTTTTACCGATGGTTCGTTTTGTTATATTCCAAAAGGCGTTCGTTGTCCAATGGAACTGTCAACTTATTTCAGAATAGAAGCGGCAGGTACTGGTCAATTTGAACGAACCTTAATTATTGCAGAAGAAGATTCGCATGTGAGTTATCTGGAAGGCTGCACGGCACCAATGCGTGATGAAAATCAATTGCACGCAGCGGTAGTAGAGCTTGTAGCACATAAAAATGCGCAAATAAAATACAGCACCGTGCAAAACTGGTATCCTGGCGATAAAGAGGGTAAGGGAGGCGTTTTCAATTTTGTTACTAAGCGTGGTATTTGTTTGGAAGAAAATGCTAAAATATCTTGGACACAAGTAGAAACAGGATCTGCAATTACTTGGAAATATCCATCGGTCATTTTAAAAGGTGATAATTCGATAGGTGAATTCTATTCTGTTGCGGTTACAAATAACTATCAGCAAGCCGATACGGGTACTAAAATGATACACATCGGGAAAGATACTAAAAGCACTATTATCTCAAAAGGGGTTTCTGCAGGCTTTAGCAACAACAGTTATAGAGGATTGGTGCGTATTGCAAAAGGTGCAGACAATGCCCGTAATTTTTCACAATGCGATAGTTTATTGATGGGCGATCAATGCGGAGCACATACATTTCCATACATCGAAATAAAAAATAATACCGCCGTTGTAGAGCACGAAGCAACAACTTCGAAAATTGGTGAAGACCAGCTTTTTTATTGCAAACAACGAGGTATTGATAATGAAAAAGCTATTAGTTTAATTGTAAACGGCTATTGCAAAGACGTATTAAGTCAATTGCCAATGGAGTTTGCTGTTGAAGCACAAAAATTATTAGAGGTTTCCTTGGAGGGCTCAGTAGGATAAAAATAAATACTCATAATTCATAATTTAAAAAATGTTATCAATAAAAAACCTACATGCGTCAATTGACGGAAAAGAAATTCTGAAAGGAATTAATTTAGAAATAAAAGTTGGAGAAGTACACGCTATTATGGGACCTAATGGTTCAGGAAAAAGCACATTGGCAGCGGTGCTTGCAGGACGTACGGAATATGAAGTTACAGAAGGGGAAGTGCTCTATAACGGTAAAAACTTATTAGAACTAGAGGCGGAAGACAGAGCCAGAGAAGGGGTTTTTCTTGCGTTTCAATATCCTGTTGAAATACCGGGAGTCAGCAATATTAATTTTTTAAAAACAGCTATTAGCGAAATTCGTGCTTACAAAGGGCTGGATCCTATGAAAGCAAAAGATTTTTTAACAATGCTGAAAGAAAAGCAAAAGTTAGTTGAGATAGACAGAACACTTATCAATCGTTCTATAAACGAAGGCTTTAGCGGTGGTGAAAAAAAACGAAATGAAATATTTCAGATGGCAATGCTGGAACCGAAACTATCCATACTTGATGAAACCGATAGTGGGCTTGATATTGATGCGTTGCGTATTGTTGCTAACGGAGTAAATAAATTAAAATCGAAAGAGAACGCAACTGTTATCATCACTCACTATCAGCGATTGTTGGATTATATTATACCCGATTTTGTGCACGTATTATACAACGGTCAAATTGTAAAGTCAGGATCAAAAGAATTGGCTTTAGAGTTGGAGGAAAAAGGATATGATTATATTAAAGAAGAAGTAGAAGCTTAATTTATTACAAAATGGAAACAGCTATTAAGACGAGTACGATAAAAGATAAATTAATTTTTGAATTTGAGGCATCCAAATTGTTTTTATTTGGCAATACACAACTTCGTGATAAAGCTATGGAAAGCTTTTACAAACAAGGCATTCCAACACGAAAGCACGAAGAATATAAATATATCCGTGTAGATTTGATGCTGAAAGGGGAATTTGATTTCTCGACAAATAAAAACTGTAGTGATGCGCAAATTGAACCCCTAAAATTCTTAAAAGAGGCCTATGTTGTAGTTATCGAGAACGGTATTTTTGTTGAAGGATCATCAAACTTACAGAACCTTCCAGAAGGGTTAACAATATGCAGTTTAGTAGATGCAGTAAAAAGCAATTCACCTGTTTTTGAAAAACATTATGCACAATATGCGGATGTAGAAACGGATCCATTCATTGCTTTAAATACCGCTATGACTAAAGACGGCGTATTTATTCATATTGCAAAAAATGCGATCATTGAAAAGCCGATACACATTATTCACATTTCAACAGCATTCGAAAACACCATTATTCATCCACGTAATTTAATAGTCGTTGATGAAAATGCCCAATCGAAAATCATTGAATCGTTTGAAACGGTAGATGCTACCGCAAAAATATTTAGTAACGCATTAACAGAAATTGTAGTCGATAAGCATGCTATTGTTGATCATTATAAAATTCAGGATGAAAAGGAGTTGGGGTATTTAGTGAATACCACACAGGTAATTCAACAAAAACAAAGTGTATTTTCTACCCATACCTTTACGTTAAGTGGTTCGTTGGTTCGTAATAATTTAACTTTAGTGTTAGATGATGAACACATTGAATCGCATTTGAACGGATTGTATTTAACTGCGGGGAATCAAGTTGTAGACAACCACACTGTGGTAGATCATCGCAAGCCAAATTGCAATAGCAACGAGCTTTACAAAGGTATTATTGAGGGGAAGTCAACAGCAACCTTTAATGGAAAAATATTTGTAAGAAAAGATGCGCAAAAAACAAATGCGTTTCAATCAAACAAAAATATTTTATTGAGTGAAGCAGGAACAATCAATACAAAACCGCAATTAGAAATTTATGCTGATGATGTAAAATGTTCGCACGGGTCAACAACAGGTAAGTTGGATGAGGCAAAAATGTTTTACTTACGTGCACGTGGGATAGGTGTAATAAATGCTAAAAAATTATTGATGCACGCGTTTGCTTCTGAAGTTGTAAATACTATAAAAATTCAGGCCTTACGTGAATATGTTGAAGAAAAAATTTCCAAAAAATTTGAATAGTAACGATGGAAACAATCACAAAAAACAGTATTCTCAATATTCAAAAACTTCGACAGGATTTCCCTTTACTTTCCAAAAAAGTAAAGGGAATAACACTAGTGTATTTGGATAGTGGGGCAACAGCACAAAAGCCTAAACAGGTAATTGATGCTATTAGCGATTATTATCAAACACAAAATGCCAATGTACATCGTGGTGTACATCAATTGAGTCAAGAGATAACGATTGCTTATGAGAATTCCCGTACTACTGTTCAAAATCATTTGAATGCTGCAGTGTCGCAAGAAATTATTTTTACCAGCGGGACTACCGAAAGTATCAACTTAGTAGCAAGCTCCTTTGGGAAAAAATATATAAAATCAGGCGATGAAATCATTATTAGCGAAATGGAGCATCACAGCAATATACTTCCCTGGCAGATACTTTGTGAGGAAAAAGGCGCTGTATTAAAAGTAATTCCAATAAATGAAAATGGGGAATTATTTATTGATGAATACAAAAAACTACTGTGCAGCAAAACAAAAATAGTAGCTGTTACACATGTTTCAAATACACTTGGCACCATTAATCCGGTAAAAGAAATTATTGAGCTTGCACATGAAAAAAATATTCCGGTATTAATTGATGGCGCTCAGGCAGTGCCGCATGTAAAAGTAGATGTACAAGCCTTAGATGCAGATTTTTATTGCTTTAGTGGGCACAAGTTATTTGGGCCAACAGGTGTTGGAATACTGTATGGAAAAGAAAAGTGGTTGAATGAAATATCTCCGTATCAAGTGGGAGGTGGTACCATAAAAACGGTTACGTTTGAAAAAACAGAATATGCTGATCTGCCTTTAAAATTTGAAGCAGGAACTCCGCATATTGCTGGAGGTATTGGATTAGCGGCAGCCATTGATTATGTAAATGAAATTGGTTTAGAAAATATAGGTGCTTATGAACATGAACTCTTAGAATATGCCACTTTTAAACTTTTGACTATTGAAGGATTAAGAATTATAGGTACAGCAAAAGAAAAAGCGAGTGTTATCTCTTTTGTAATTGAAGAAATTCATCCATTTGATGTGGGAACTTTATTAGACAAACAAGGCATTGCTGTGCGCACAGGGCACCATTGTACACAACCGCTGATGGAGCATTTTGGCTTGCCAGGCACCATACGTGCTTCATTAGTGTTTTACAATACGAAAGAAGAAATTGATGTGCTGGTGAATGGAATAGAAAAAGCAATTAAAATGTTAAAATGAGCATAGCAGAGATAGAAAATGAAATAGTAGAAGAGTTTGAGTTGTTCGGTGATGACTGGGAAGGCAAGTACGAGCACCTGATTGATTTGGGAAAAAATTTACCCTTGATAGAAATGCAATACAAAACCGATGACAGATTGATAAAGGGCTGTCAGAGCAAAGTGTGGTTGTATTCAGAATTGAATGCCGAAAAAGTTGTTTTTACAGGCGACAGCGATGCAATTATTACCAAAGGAATTGTAGCCTTACTAATAAGAGTACTGTCAGTGCATACAGCCGATGAAATTATAAATGCACCACTTGAGTTTATTAATGAAATAGGATTGATAGAACACCTATCACCTAATCGTAGCAATGGGCTAGTAAGTATGATAAAACAAATGAAATTGGATGCACTTGCATATAACCAGGTAAAAATTTAGAAAGGAGGTTTTAAAATAAACCGACTCTGAAAACGATTTATTCAACTTTAAACTAAAAAAAAATGGCAGCAATAATAATAACACAAAACGAAGAGCTTTCGCAAAAGGCTATTGATACACTTAAAACTTGTTACGACCCTGAAATACCTGTTGATCTTTGGGAATTGGGCTTGATTTACGAACTCAATATTGATAAAGAGAACAACCTCACGATGATAATGACTTTAACATCACCTTCATGTCCGGTAGCTGAAACATTACCACCTGAAACAGAACAAAAATTGCGTGAAATAGAAGGTGTTAAATCAGCAAAAATAACAATGACCTATAACCCTCCTTGGGAAAAAGAAATGATGAGCGAAGAGGCACAACTCGAATTAGGATTTATGTAAAATGGAAAAGGAAATAATTAATAAAGTAGCGTTAAGTGGTATCATCACGATTAACCTTGAAGAGTTTTACCCTCAGGGTGAACATGTATTGTTTGATATAAAAGAGCACTTATTTCAAGGTTTAATATTGAAAGAAAAAGATTTTCGTGAGTTTATAAAAAATGAAGATTGGAGTACATACACAGATAAATACGTAGCACTTATTTGTTCAGCAGATGCTGTTGTTCCAGTCTGGGCATATATGCTATTGGCAACAAGGTTAGAGCCTTTTGTGAAAAAAGTTGTATTTGGTGATTTAGAAACACTTGAAACAGTTTTGTATAATGAGATACTCAACAAACTAAATATGAATGATTATAAAGATGCCCGCATCGTTATAAAAGGTTGTGGCCATTTACCTGTACCTAAAGCTGCTTATGTTGAAATTACAAGACTTTTACGCTCTGTTGCAAAAAGTATTATGTATGGCGAAGCTTGTTCTATGGTTCCATTATACAAACAGCCCAAACAAATTTAAGTTTGGCGTAAAGAATAGGAACAATGAAATAAGAGTATCATGAAAACAAAAATAATAATCATCGATAACCGTCCAAAAATTAAAATAAAATTGGATTACAAAACAACAATCACTGTCCGGAGTATGGATGCTTATAAAGTATGGAAAGACAAATATCCTAAAGCTATAATAATTGAATAAAGGACTTGAATAAAAAAACCGACAAAATGGAAAACACAAACGTTAAAGTAACTGTGCTAGCAAACGGCCCACTAATGGTAGAAGGAAGTATTAGGGTAGTAAAAAAAGATGGCAGTTCAGAAACAAAAGAGCAAAAAGCTTTCCTGTGTCGGTGCGGACATTCGCAGAATAAACCCTATTGCGATGGCTCGCACAAAAGCAATAATTTTCAGGATTAATAAATTAAAAATGATTGGTTTTTTTATAAAAATACATTTTGATGAATACAAAAGTTGTTGACGGATTTAATTTTATATCCAAATTTACATCAAGAAGAATGTAGAATGCTACAAAAGTAGTAACCAGTATTCTTCGTTCACGTTCCGAAATTGATATTTGTAAAAATTGCTCTGAAAGAACAAAACCGTGAACGTTAAGTTTAATACTATAAAACTATCAAGAATGAAAACACAAAACGTTAGTCAAAAATTGATCAGTTCTCATCTTATTTCAGGTGAGATGAAACCCGGAACCGAAATCGGGTTGAAAATTGATCAGGTATTATTACAAGATGCCACAGGCACATTGGTAATGCTGGAATTGGAAGCATTTAATTTAAATAAAATCAAACCAGAGGTCGCAGTACAATATGTAGACCACAACCTGCTTCAAACGGATTATAAGAATATGGATGACCATCTATTTCTACAGTCGGCAGCGGCGCGTTTTGGATTCTGGTTCAGCAGGTCAGGAAACGGAATTAGCCATGTAGTACACATGGAACGGTTTGGTAGGCCAGGTAAAACGTTGTCGGGTTCAGACAGCCATACTCCTGCCGGAGGCGGTATTGGAATGCTTGCCATCGGTACGGGCGGATTGGATGTAGCCCTCGCTTCAGCAGGTGAACCCTATTTTGTTAAAATGCCAAAAGTTATGGGAATCAAACTCATCGGGAAGTTGCCCGACTGGGTAAGTGCCAAAGATGTAATTTTAGAAATGCTTCGCAGGTATGATGTTACTGGAGGACGTGGATATATCTTAGAATATTATGGACCTGGTCTGAAATCTCTGAGTGCATGGGATCGTCATGTTATCGCTAATATGGGAACAGAAACAGGTGCTACAACTTCGGTATTTCCCTCCGATGAAATCACCCGTGAATTTCTTAGACAAGAAGGAAGGGAAGACGAGTGGATAAAATTGGAAGCCGATGAAGGCGCAGCATACGACCTTAATATTGAAATCAATTTATCTGAGTTAGAACCTTTAATGGCACTTCCTGGTAGTCCAGGCAATGTTGTTCCTGTAAGAGAAGTTAGCGGATTAAAAATACAACAAGTTGTTATTGGCTCTTCTGCAAATCCAGGACTACGTGATTTTTGGATCGCATCTCAAATATTAAAAGGGGAAGTTATTTCTCCCGATGTTTCTTTCGATGTCAATCCTTCTTCACGCCAACCTTCTTCACGCCAAGTGTTAGAAAATTTGATAGAAATGGGTGCTCTCGGGCCTTTGATAGCTGCTGGCGGACGCCTTCATCAATCCGGTCGTATGGGACAAGCTCCTGCTACTAATACTATTAGTCTCCGAACTATGCCTCGTAATTTTCCGGGACGTTCAGGTACACTCGATGACCAGGTATACCTATGTAGCCCAGAAACTGCGGCAGCTTCTTCACTTACGGGGAAAATTACTGACCCCAGAGAACTTGAATCTTTAATGAATATTGCTTATCCAAAATGGAAAGAGCCAACCCAAATCAAGATAAGTAAGAAGATGCTAATTGCTCCAAATGAAGAATCTGCTGAATTGATTAAGGGACCGAACAAAACCCTTCCCGATTTTGAAGAGCTTCCTAATGAACTGGAAATCCCTATCCTATTGAAAATGGGAGACGATATTTCAACAGATGGAATACTGAAAGCGGGTGCCGATGTACTGCCTCTACGTTCAAATATCCCAGAGCTAAGTAAATATGCTTATTATGCCATTGACGAAAGTTTCTATGATCGCGCTATTCAAAATCAAAAAATACATACGGGCTTTTGTGTTATAGCAGGCGAAAATTACGCCCAAGGTTCGAGTAGAGAACACGCTGCACTATCTCCTCGGTATCTTGGACAAAAGTTTGCTATTGCCAAATCTTATGCTCGTATCGGCTGGCAGAACTTGATCAATTTTGGTATAATTCCTTTCGAATTCAAAAACACAAGCGACTGGGACAAACTAGAACAAGGTGATGTTTTACGGATAGAAGGCTTAAGGACAGCCATCAAAAACAGAGATTCAGTACTAGCTATTGTAGTTGGAAAAAATATTGAAATTCCACTTACTTACAATATCAGTGAGAGACAAGTTGAACATATCTTAAAAGGTGGCGTTATTAATTTTGTAAAGCAAAAATAATTTTTCGGCATAGTATTATTAAATGGCACCTCTAAAAATTAGGTTTTTTTAGGCGAACGATAAAATAAAATGGAGACAATAAAAGAAATGAGCATTGATGTAAAACACATCGCAACACTTACCGGACACAGCGGCTGTGTATATGCCATGGATAAAGGCATATCTGAACACACTGTTTTTACAGGGGGCAGTGATAGGTTTATCGCATTATGGAATTTAGAAACCCTGCAAGCCGAAAAGTTTTCAGCATCATTGCCAGCGCCTATTTATACAATTTGTCATATTCCTAAAAAAAACATATTGCTTGCAGGAACAACTACAGGAAGTATTCACATACTTGATTTAGAGAACAAAGAAGAAATCAAAATGCTGCAACATCATACAGCACCCGTTTTTGATATAAAATATTCATTAAAAACCAATTGTTTTTATACAGCTGGTGGCGATGGTAATTTTGCCGTTTGTTCCCTTGATACTTTGTCGTTGATTAAAATGAAAAAATTATCACAGAAGAAAGTACGCAGCATTGATTTTAATTATACTACTTCCGAAATAGCTGTTGCCTTAGGTGACTGTAACATCCTTGTATTTGACCTGCACACATTGGATCATAAAAAAGATTTTATTGCACATCAACTTGCAGCAAATGTTGTGCGTTACAGCCCTGATGGTAAATTCCTTTTAACAGGTGGAAGAGATGCTCATTTGAATATTTGGCAGGTAGGGAATTATGAATTAGTAAAGTCAATTCCTGCACATAATTGGGCTATTTACGATATCGTATTTAGTCCTGACACTAGCTTGTTTGCTACTGCCAGCCGTGATAAAACTATCAAAATTTGGGATGCAAAAACATATCAAGTATTAAAACGCATCACTAAAGAAAATTTTGAAGCACATACACACTCTGTAAATAAATTAATTTGGAGTACATATCATAATTATTTGGTTTCTGTAGGTGATGACAGAATGGTGATGATACGGGAAGTAAATAGAAAATAAAAAAAACATAAAAAAGGAGGAGAAAAATGAATATTACAAAAGAGCAAGTTTTAGACGCGTTAAAACATGTAGAAGATCCCGATTTAAAAAAGGATTTGGTAACGCTTGGTATGATAAAAGATTTAGAAGTAGACGGTAAAAACGTAAGTTTTACCGTAGTACTTACAACGCCAGCCTGCCCACTGAAAGAGCTGATTCACAAGAATTGTGTAAATGCAATTCTGCAGTATATAGGTAAAGAAGCGAATGTAAATGTGAAAATGACATCCGATGTATCATCGCGGAAAGGCAGTGGACCTATGTTGCCAAACGTAAAAAATATTATCGGGGTAGCATCCGGTAAAGGTGGTGTTGGAAAATCAACAGTAGCTTCTAACTTAGCTCTGGCTTTGGTGAAGTTAGGTGCATCGGTTGGTTTGGTTGATGCCGATATTTATGGCCCCTCACAAACCATTATGTTTGATGTAATGGATGCAAAGCCAATGAATAAAGAGATTGACGGTGTAAATAAAATGATTCCCATAGAAAGTTTTGGGGTCAAATTATTATCTATCGGATTTTTTGTGGACACCTCCCAAGCCCTTGTATGGCGTGGACCAATGGCATCAAAAGCGGTTGTTCAATTGTTTCAGGAAGCAGATTGGGGAGAATTGGATTATATGATTATTGATTTACCTCCCGGAACGGGCGACATTCATTTAACGTTGGTTGGTGCCGTTCCTTTGAATGGGGTAGTCATTGTAAGTACTCCTCAATTTGTGGCTTTGGCAGATGCGAAAAAAGGGGTTGGAATGTTTCAGTTACCATCAATAAATGTACCCGTTTTAGGCATTGTAGAAAATATGTCTTATTTCAGTCCGCCAGACGAGCCTGAGAAGCGATATTACATTTTTGGTGAAGACGGAGCAAAAAAACTTGCAGAAGAATTAGAAGTTCCATTATTGGGTGAAATACCGTTGGTGCAAAGTATCTGCGAATCTGGTGATTCGGGTCATCCAGCTGTACTGCAAGACAATACACCACAAGCTATTGCCTATATGGAAATGGCACGTAATGTAGCACAACAAGTATCCATACAAAATGCAAAAGTACCTATAGCTAAAGTGGCGGATGTTAAATGGTAAAATAACAAAATGGCCCTTGTTATCACGCAACAATTCAATTAATGGACTTATAAAACATAACTTTTATCCCGTTTTTAATATAGGGTCAAGCGAATAATTTATAATTACGAGTACAAATAAAAAACTATATAGAGTTTATTAGGGTTCTCTTTAAAACCTTGAATTTTATTTTAATTCTTAAATTTTACACCATGTATCCAGAACAATTAGTAATGCCAATGAAGGAAGAACTTACCTTTGTTGGTTTTGAAGACCTCCAAAACGCTACGGAAGTAGATGCTGCCGTTAACTCAAAAGGCACCGTGTTAGTAGTTGTTAATTCAGTTTGCGGATGTGCTGCCGGTGCAGCACGTCCGGGAGTAAAACTTTCATTACACGCAACTAAGCGTCCTAACCGTATTACAACTGTGTTTGCCGGCTTTGACACCGAAGCTGTTGAACAGGCACGCAAATATTTTCTGCCTTTTCCTCCGTCATCTCCTTGTATAGGCTTGTTCAAAGATGGAAAATTAGTCCATTTTGTAGAACGACACCATATTGAAGGAAGGTCGGGAGAGCTGATTGCCGAGAACCTAAAGGCCGCTTTTGAAGAGTATTGTTAACAATAAAGCTATACAAATGATGAACTTTAAAGATATGCCATTGCACTCACGGGTATGGATATACCAATCCATCCGTGAGTTTTCTGAAAATGAAATTACTCAACTAAAAACTAAAGCAGAACGTTTTATTTCTGAGTGGACTTCGCACGGAAAAACGCTGAGCGCTTGCATTGAAATCTTTCACAATCGTTTTATTATAGTATGTGTAGATGAAACAACTGCTTCCGCCAGCGGATGCGGAATTGACAAGTCGGTAAAATTCATTCAGCAATTGGAATCGGACTTCGGCGGAAATACTTCTCTTCTGGACAGAATGAATGTTGCTTACAGACAAAATGCCCACCTGAATGACGAAGTCGGGCAAGGGAAAATTATTTCGCGCCATATTTCTGAACTCAAAAATTTACTCACATTTCCAGAAGGACAAAAAGGGATAACTGTATTCAATAACCTGGTAAATACCAAAGCAGCGTTGGAGCAAAATTGGGAAGTGCCCTTGGAAAAAAGTTGGCAATACGAAAAATTAAAATGAACATTAAAAAAAACATAGTTGTTATTGGAGGCGGTTTTGCCGGTTTGCAATTCATTCAAAATCTTGATATGAATGATTTTAATGTATTGCTTTTAGATAAATTAAATCACCATCAATTTCAACCGTTATTTTATCAGGTTGCCACCGCTCAATTAGAGCCATCAAGTATTTCATACCCGTTTAGAAAAATATTTCAGTACAAAAAAAACGTTGAAATACGAATGGCTGAAGTAGTGAAAATTGATACCGATTCGAATACAGTTATTTCCACTATCGGAAGTTTTCAATACGACTACTTGGTAATTGCATCCGGATGCAAGACCAATTTTTTTAGCAACAATGAAATCAAGAAAAATGCCTTAACGTTGAAAACTACCTACGACGCCATCACTATAAGGAATCATATATTGCTAAATTTTGAACAAATTATTTCTGCTCCTGAAACTGAAAAAGAAAGCTTGCTCAATATTGTAATTGTGGGTGCCGGCCCAACTGGTGTTGAATTGGCAGGTGCATTTGCTGAAATTAAAAAAAATATTTTACCAAAGGATTATCCTAGTATTGATTTTTCAAAGTTGAATGTCATTTTGATTGAAGGCAGTAAACACACCTTGAGTAGTATGAGTAATAATGCTCAAAATGCTTCACGTAACTATTTGGAACAACTGGGTGTTACCCTTTATACGGAGGTATTTGTAAAAAACTACGATGGAGCATTGGTAACTTTAAGTAACGGAATGCTGATAAAAAGTAAAAATCTGATTTGGGCAGCAGGTGTTACGGGCAATCTGATACAGGGGTTAAAGGAGGATGTGCTTGCACCGGGCAATAGAATAAAGGTGGATCGGACAAACGCTGTTTGGGGCTTATCCAACGTTTTTGCCATTGGTGACATGGCTTATATGCAAACGCCAAAGTATCCCAATGCACATCCGCAATTAGCTAATGTTGCTATCAATCAAGCAAAAAATTTGGCTAAGAATTTTAAAGCGATGGTTGTCGATAAACCGCTTCGTGATTTTGAATATAAAGATCTTGGTTCAATGGCTACAATAGGTAAAAGCAGAGCTGTAGTTGATTTGCCATTTATAAAGTTTAAAGGCTATTTGGCATGGTATGTTTGGATGTTTGTGCATTTAATGCTCATTTTGAGTGTGAGAAATAAGCTGATTATATTCATCAACTGGGCCTGGAATTATTTTACAAAAGACACTTCGCTCCGATTAATACTTTCACAAAAAAATAATAATGAAAAGTAGGATTGAACAATTGCAAGAATTTTTAAAGGATGACATCAACGACTCTTTTCTGAAATACGCATTGGCATTAGAATATGTTAGGGTTAAAGAAAATGATACTGCGAGAGATTGTTTTTTGAAATTGATAAAGGATGATGAAAACTATGTTGCGAGCTACTATCAATTGGGAAAATTATATGAGTCGCTGAATGACATAGAGAAAGCAATGGGGATTTATAAAAATGGAATTGAGATTGCGAAAAAAATTAAAGATGCAAAAACGCTGTTAGAATTACAAGAAGCTTATAATATGCTGGTAGGAATTGATGAAGATGGATTTTAATGATCTTCTCTTTTTTTATTAAACAGACATTTCAAACTTTCATACACTCTCGAAAGGGAATTAATATATAGGTTAATATGGAAAATCATTCAACAGAAGGTTCTTCTGTTCCAGGGGGAATCAAAAGTAACGACTCATGCCATACCTATGGTTGTAGTCAATCAGATGTATATGACTGGATGGCGGATATTGTTATGCCTCCTGATTATAAAGTTTGTAATATTATAGAGATAAAATTCAAAGGATCCCGGAAGGAATTCTATCTTAATCATCAAAACATATATTTCAAAAGTGGAGAATTGGCTGTTGTTGAAGGCAATATGGGTGGTTATGATGTTGGGCATGTTTCCTTAACCGGTGAACTGGTACGTCTGCAACTCAAGAAAAAGAATGTGCGTACGAAGGATGTAGTTAAAAAAATCTATCGCAGAGCCACTCCTGATGATGCAACTAAATGGAAGCTGGCCAAAGAGATGGAATTAGATACTTTGTATAAGTCGCGGGTTTTGGCTAAAGAGCTTGGCTTATCGATGAAACTAACCGATGTAGATTACCAAGGTGATAAATCTAAAGCCACATTTTATTACACAGCCGAAGGACGTGTGGATTATCGGGAGTTAATTAAACACCTGTTCGAAGCCTTTCATATACGCGTTGAGATGCGTCAAATTGGGATGCGTGAGGAAGCGAATCGCATTGGTGATATTGGTCCTTGCGGAAGCTATTTGTGCTGCCACACCTGGTCTACTAATTTTAAAACCAATTTTCCTTTTGCGACCCGTTATCAAAATGTTTCCAGGCGACAAGACAATAAATTTGAATGCTACATCAAGGATGAGATGGTGAATAAAGACGGTAGTAAGTCGGATGTTCTGAAGGATAAAAGGCAAGGAAGAAATAAAGCTATAGTTGACAAGCCTTTGCTTTATACAAATGTTGTGGGCCAGGATAGCATAACCCGTTTTGATGATAAAGGAAAGAAGCGTAAAAAAACCTAATAATAAAAATCGCAAACTCCGCTAATAAATGTAATTAATTTTAAAAAAACCATGTCAGAATATACAGTTAATTTACTTTGGAAAAATGAGTCAGAAGATTTCTCTTATAAAAAGTATGATCGTACGCATAGTTGGAAATTCGAAGGAGGTATTGTTGTGAAGGCATCTGCTGCTCCCGAATATCTTGGCAAAAAAGAATTTGTAAACCCTGAAGAAGCTTTTGCCGCCTCTTTGGCAAGTTGCCACATGCTCACCTTTCTTGCTATCGCGTCAATGAAAAAATACACAATAGAAATTTATGAAGATAAGGCAGTAGCGATATTAGAAAAAAATGAAAAATCAAGAATGGCTGTAACAAAACTTTATCTGAGGCCAAAAATAACCTTTATAGGAGATAACATTCCGGATAAAACTATAATAGATGAAATGCACCACCGTGCACACACTGAATGTTTTATTGCAAACTCGGTTTTAACCGAGATAATTATTGAACCGGTATTTTGATTAACTTTAAAGTTAGGTGTTTAAATACTGACATCTAAAGTTTTATCTAAAAAAGCATGAGAAACGGCAAAGAATTAGTAGTAAATTAGAGTTTACTTTTTGTTTTGATCCATCTTTCTAAATTCTTCTTGTTGAGCAGGAACAATATGTTGGTTAAAATACCAAGACGACAATTTTTCTAAGGATAGAAATATACCAACACCAAGAACAATAGTTATAATAGTCATTAAAATCAGGTTCTTCTTTTTACGTTTTGGATTGATTGAACACTGGTTTTGTTTCTTCCTAAACATATAAACACCAAACAAACCAATTACAACAGCTAAGCCTCTTAATATCCACGAGCCAAGACCAATTGAGCCATCTTCAGCGTAAAAAAAATCAGCAAAGGAAATGGCGTAAATGCCACCCATTAATCCGAACATAAATAAAACTACTGGAGCGACACAACAAAGTATTCCGGCAATTCCTGCAGATGCTGCAAATTTAAGTGCCCATTTAATAATATTTGGATCTTCTTGAGTTGTACTTGCTCCTTTAATCATTGTATTATCTTTTGAAAAAGTAGTCTTTCAAATATAGAAATCCTTACAAAAGCAACAAAGCTAAATTTAGAAGTGTCCTAAAAAAGTAAAGGCTACAATACTATGCTACTCCCTATCTGTAAGACAGTTTAAAGATATTTATTATTAATGAAGCGATGATATGACACTATCCCGTAAAGTGTGTAAGTTGAAATAATATTATGATTTTTGTTTTAAAAAGGACTTTGGACAATTATCTACATTTACTCAAACTTATATTACCTGAATTTTTATACGATCATTTTAATCT
>Ga0209414_1000564_pt1 | contig 17796 bp, 21 predicted proteins | sample LakVidmifraction_4_FD_181154 | JGI IMG/M metagenome (GOLD analysis project Ga0209414, IMG submission 181154) | Hypersaline microbial communities from Lake Vida, Antarctica - Brine Hole Two &gt;0.2 micron (SPAdes) (version 2) | ecosystem: Environmental > Aquatic > Non-marine Saline and Alkaline >... | reverse complement strand
ATAATGGCATTTACGATGTAAAATATAAGTTACAATATCTATGAAAGTACGGTGAAAACGTTGTTTGAAGTGATTATTAAGTGGTGGGTCGGGGGAGACTCGAACTCCCGACCACTCGGTTATGAGCTGTGTTGTCGGTGGTGTATTTTAGTGTGGTTGGGTGTGTTTTTGGTGGTTTTTGTTTGGTTTTAATGTATTTTAATATGGTTTTAGTGTATATTGGGGGATAGAAAGTACCACCTAGGAGTACCACCCCACTATGGCAATAGATGAAAGTATTTACACTTGTAAAATATGTACAGGGCTTAAAGCAGATAAAGATTATAACCGTTTTTTAATTTTGGTTAAGAGAGATGGCAAGCGTAAACGTAAGGTTTTGGACTATGCTAAAAAGGGGTGGTCGAAGCGTGACAGGGTTCGGATTGCTACGCGTGAGCTTGATACTTTTATTAATAAGCTTGAGTCTGTGCATAAAGGGGATGTTCCCAGGTTGAAAGGGTATGTTAAAACTTTTTTTGACTCACTCCCTAAAACTTCATGGACTACGACTAAAAAAAAGCATTATGATAATTATATAGATGCTTCTCTTGGAAACAAGAAGATAGATGAGATACTGCCTACACACATTGAAGAGTGTATGGCTAAACAGAGTCGTGACGGTTTGCACCCTAGGACGGTTAATACTACTTTGGAAATATTGCGTCCTTTGTATAAGAAGGCTATTATTAACAGGTTGGTGCTTTACTCTCCTTGTGAGGGCTTGAAGATGAAGATACCAAAGAGTAAAAAGATCGTGACGGATGCTTCGGAGCGTTTGCGTGAAATACATGCGGTGATCATGGATGCGTTTCGTGATGATGCTTTTTACCGTGCTTTGTATCTGTTTGCTTTGATGGGTAGGCGTAAGGGTGAGATACTTTCTTTGCGTTGGGAAAATGTGAGCTTTGATCATAGCTATGTGGTTTTGAGTGATACTAAAAATGATGAAGTGCAAAAGATGTTTTTGCCTGAGTCTGTAAAAAGTGCGTTAGAGTCTTTTTATGATCCTGTAGGTGAATGGGTTTTTAGCTCTCCTACTGTACCTGGCTCTCATATAAACAACATTGAGAAGACCACGGCCAAGATAAAAAAGAAGTTGCCCTACTTTACTTTGCATTATTTGCGTAATGTGATCGTGTCGGCTATGGCTGAACAGGGGCAAGCGGCGGTGTCGATGTCAGGTGCTTTGGGGCATTTGTCGGCAAATACGATAGACAAGTATTTGACGCTTAATTACCTTGCAGGGTCACGCATGGCTTCTGAGACAATAGAAAATATTGTTAAATAAAAAATAGCTACTAACAAAAAGTAAAACACATTTCTTTATAATCTTACTGCACCAATAATATGATTACTTTTTCTTTCCCTTTTAGGGTAGTCGAACTCATTAGTTTTGATGTTGTGTGTATGATTCCTCCTCGAATTATTTATGTTAAGTAAACTGTTTTTTGGGTGCAAAAAACTTTTTGCTTAACCTTTTACAACTTCCCTTTATTTCCCTATTTTACTTACTGACAAAAAGCCAATCACTCTTTTGTATGATAAATGTATGAATGAAATAATGACCCAACAACAGCAACAAGCTGAAGAGTTTTATCTTGACAGCGTATGTTATGAGACGGATTATAAGCCTGTAAGTTTGTCACGTCTTGTTGAGATGCTTGGAAACTCTGGCATAAAAACGTCTACGTCTGCACTAGGCAGATGGGCTAAAAAGTTTGACTGGGAAGGAAAAGTGAAAAGCATTGTTACTACTTCTACTTTGGATGGCGGTGATGCTTGTGATCTCATTGCTAAAAGTTCTTTAGATAAAAATACTAAAAAGATACTCAAAGACTTTGAAGCCAATGAGGTGCTTAAAAACTCTGCGTACTCTATACTGCAAGAGCAAATGAAATATTACGCCAAAGAGATGCAAATTAAAAAACACATTTCTTTAGAAAGTACAAAAACCGTCATCAAGATACTTGAAGTTACTTCTACCCGTGAAGATAAACTCCTAGACCGTCAAACTTTACTCTTGGCAGCCAAACTTGTGAAGTCTACGGATGTATTGGCTACTTTGGCGGGTGAAATTATTGAGATTGAGATAGATGAGTAGAATAGAACCTCTTTACCGTTTGCGTTTTGTTAAAAATGTGGCGCCTCAGATATTTGAGTCTAAGACTAAGACGCCTCGTTTTCACATTGATTCTTTGAATCTCGTTGAAGAGCGTTATAGATTTACTGCCATAGTGGTTTTTCGTGGGGCTTCTAAGACCACCATCAATAATAAGGCTTATGTTTCTACGGAGATATTTTTTAACCATGAGGCTTATACTCAGGTAGTGAGTAAGGATAGTAATAAGGCTATGAAGTTTGTGCGTGACATACGTAAGCTGTTTGAAGCGATGACGCTCAAAGGGTATGCGGTTAGTCGTGGGGATGTTTGGAAAGATGATTACTTTGAAGTCATTATAGATGGAAGTAAAAAGTGTGTGGTTGAAGCCATCGGTGCGGGGGAAGACCCCAGGGGTAATACGGCGGACTTTGCCAGACCTACGCTGATAGTCATAGACGATCTTGAGTCTAAGAGTGGGAAATACCCCATAGGGAATGTGAAGAGTCGTGAGAAACTTTCTAACTGGTTTTTTGATGACTTGAAACCGGGGCTTCACCCTACTAAAGGGCGTATGATATTTTTGGGAACGATACTTCACAAAGACTCTTTACTGAACCGATGTTTGCATGATCCTGAATGGGCGAGTCTTGTGGTGCCTATCATCAAAGATGGTAAGAGTGCTTGGCCTTCACGTTTTTCTGTGGAAGAGATACTTAGGGTGCGTGACTCTTACACCAGGCGTGGGAAACTTTCCAACTTTTCACGTGAGTATATGAATAAGCCTGTAGCCGATGAGAAAGTACTCTTTAAAGAGGAGTACTTTAAATACTTTTCTCATGTGGAGTTTGATGCACATCCTAAATGGTATGTAAGAAGAGCAATTAAAAATGCACAAAAAGAAATTTATATTCATGTTAAAAAACCACGTTTTATTGTTTTTAATGACGGGACTAAACTTGACCTTAGCGCGTGTGAAATTTACACGACTATGGACGTGGCAAGTGGTGACAGAACTGGCGATAGAACGGCGGTAGTTACTTGTGCGTATGACGGGTTTGGTAATAGATATGTGCTTGAAGTGAAAAGCGGGTATTGGGATCCGTTTGAAAAAGGGGTGTATGCCATTGAAACCTACCTCACCTACTTTCCTCTGTTTTTTGGGATAGAAAAAGGCGGTATGCAAAATGACTTTCACTCAAGCATAGAAGTACTGCAACTTGAAGAAGATGTGAGAATACCTGTGACTGCTTTAAGCCATGGTGGTGTGCCTAAAAATACACGTTTGGGGAATATGCAACCGTCTTTTATGGCTGGGAATGTGTGGTTCAATGCGAGTGATGCCAACACGGTTGTTTTGGAGTCTCAACTTTCAAGCTTTGACATGGAGAGTGACAGTTCGGAAGATGATGAGATGGATGCTTTGGCATATCAGGAGAAATTTACCCGCCGTGGTTATGACGGTTTTGATGAAGATGAAGAGGATGAAGGTGGGCTTTGGTCATGATGACAATTAGTCAAAACCTAAAGCCTATACTCAATGTTACACTGAAGGAGAATTGAATGCAAATACCATCTATAGACTTGGATTATAAGCTTATTGCCTATGCGGAAAAGGCACAAAAAGAAGTAAGCAGCAACTGGGTTGAACTTGAAAAAATCTATAAAAATACCATTGATACTGTGATGGCTCAAAAAGCAAAAGAGCTAAACCGTTCTTATGTGCAGAGTCCTATAGCGCGTGATACGGTACTCATAAAAAGGAGTATTTTTTCTACGAGTTTTCAGATAACAGATTTTCCTTTAGCTATAAGCAAGAAGGGTGAAGAGAGTTCTGAGGCGGCACGGCAGTTACGTATCGCTGCACGGTACTACTGGGAAAAGAGCAATCCGTTCATAGAGCTAAACAAGGCCATGCTTAGAATGTTGATCTTTCCTGTGGGGATAGTCTCCCAATACTGGGACAGACAGAAAAAAAATATACCCATTGAAGAGTGTAACCCGACTGATGTTTGTTTGGATCCTGATGCGCGTAATGCAGATGATGTGCAGTATGTGACTTACCGTTACAGAAAGACGGGTAAAGAAATACGTCACATCATCTTGAATGATAAGAAGAAAAAAGAGAAGAAAAACCGTTTTTACAATAAGCTTAAAGACCATGATGAGTTTTTCAAAACTTCTTATGATGTTGATAGGTTTGAACCTTTTAAACGTTACAAGCTTAAAGAGATCTTCTTGAAAACTTCTAATGGCTGGCTGTGTAAGACGTACTACCCTGAAGGGAATTTGTTGTTGCGCGTGACAAAGTTTGCAGAGTGCCCTTTCCAATGGGGCTTTGCACGTGAACAACTTTCAAGCGTAGATGATGCAATACGTGAAAAGCAGATACTTGCTTATGGTGAAAGTGAAGTAGACTACATCAAAGAACATGTTGAGGCTATGAATAAACGGCGCAATCAACATGCGGACATAGTGGAAGAACAGATAAACCCTTCTCTTTACATTGGTGAAAATGCAAAAGTAAATGTTGGTAATTTGAAAAGAGGTCCAGGGGCTAAAATTCCCGTGGGTGATGTAAAAGATATACAGGAGAGAAGAGCGCCTTTGACCATGGGGCTGCATGAGGATCTTGCTATGAGTAAAGATGACATAGAAACGACCACTTCAATCAACGGGCTTTATAAGGCTCAGACCAGTGGGAGTGACAGGCGTGCTACGGGTGCTTTGGCTTTACTTTCTGCGCAAAGTTCTACTCGGATAGAAGAGCAGATCATGACGGCGAATGATACGCTTTTTTCTCATGTGGCTAAAAGTTTCGTGAAGAAGGTGTACCGCTATGTCGATGATGAGACTTTGAAGATGCTTGGTGTGGAGAATCCTATCATCGGTGTGGATCATGCTACTAAAGAACCTTTTGGTTTTGCTGTAGCTGTAGCGTTTGGCAGCAGTACAAAGAGACAAGATGAGTATGCTTCATATATGGAAGCCCTTGCTACTTTGGGTCAGTTCCAAAATGTAAACCCCTCTTATGTGGATGAGTTACTTCAAAAAGCAATGAAAATCAAGGTCGGTGATGATTTTAAAATAGAAGAGGATTTATTTGTTTCTCCTGAACCCCCATCTGTGCCAATATCTGACCCAATACCTGAAGAAAATCCAACACCGGGGGTGATACCTGGTGCGATTTGATAACGGATGCTAGACAAAAAGTAAAAGCGGTGACGGTATAGTTTAATGAAATTAAAAATAAGGGGCTGAAAATGGCTAAGAAACAAGATTTGACACTATCAAGAGATAGAGAGCTGGGAACTGTGACAAAAAAAATGTCTTCGGGTATGTTTGAAACAAGTAAAGGTGAGAAAGTTCCACCGTTACCAGGTATTGCCGTGGGTACAAAAGTGAGACTTACTAAAAGTCGTATCGAAATTGTTGACGGTGAGAAAGAAGAAGTCGTGAGTACTGAAGATGCAGTGAAGTATAACTTGGCTGCTGAAAATGCAGACTTGAAAAAGCGTGTTGCAGCACTTGAGAAAGCGCAAGGTAAAAAAGGTTCTGCTGTCAAACTTGGTCAAGCTAGACAAACTGCTCAAGATGTTGTCAGTGATGCTGGTGATGGTACTCCAAAAAATACTCCTCCGAAAGTTGAATCGTAATGCTTAAAGGATTGTTTGCGCTATGGATGTCAATGATGTTCATGTGGATTGTTGAAGATGGCGGCGGTGGTGATGGTGATTATGGCGGCGGTGGTGATGGTGATTATGATTTCTTGATAGATGATCCTATGCCTAAAGAACCTGAACCTACTCTAAAAGTTGAAGATAAACCTCCCCTGAAGGCTTCACTTGATGATGAGACTCAAAAGGAGATCGATGAACTTAAAGAGTTTAAGAATGGTGTGGCTGTTGAAAAGGCTATATCTTCTGCGGTAGAGATGATCAAGGGTGATTACCCTGATTTTGACATTGAGAAAGTAAGCAGTTTACTTAAAGAGATGCAAGATAAAGACCCTGCGAAAGTACAGCTATACAACACACCCGCTGGATGGGAAGCGTTGCATTTGAAACATTTTGCAGCACGTGAAGAAGATGGTACTTTTGACCCAGGTAGAAACAATGCGGATGAGCCTTACGAGTTTGATAAAACACGTAAAGAGGCACTTGGTGGAGATAAAAAGGCTATGAAAAAGCTTTTTGATAATGCAAAATAAAGAGGTAAGATATGTTAAATTCAATTCAATCTGTTGAAAATAGAGAGAGTTTTTACAATGTAATTCGTGTGACAGGGTATGGTGCTACACCATTTTTTGAATCGTTAGGTGAAGGTATTAGCGGGCTGAAAGCTTCTGCTAACAAAGGGCATAAGTGGGATTATAGACCAGGTGCTATGACCGCTGCGGCCAATGCTCATGCTGAAGGTTCTGTGAGAGCACCCATCACAAGTTGGAGTTCTGTTGAACTTGGCAATCAATTTCAGATCTTTAAAAAGACTTCAGGAATTACGGGTTCACAAGCTGCTTCCTTTACCATCGAGGAGAAAGTTTCAAGTATTTCTACTCAAGAGATGGAAAACAGAAAGCAACTTAGACTTGACGTTGAAAAGGCTCTTCTTGGATCTGCTGCACCGGTTGGCGCAACACTAATCACAGATATTCGTACTATGGGTGGAATCTTGCATTATATCCCTGCAAACGCGGTGTTTGATCTGATTGATGCAGTCAACGGGAACATAGCTTTGGATGTGAAGAATCACATTGACGAAGCGTTGAAGCTTATGTTTAATCAGGGTATTGTGGGTGAAGAGATCATCGTAATGTGTGGTTCTGACGTTTACACTGACCTTAACTGGTACTATGCAGACAAAAACCTTTATAAGCCTACTGATGGGACTATCACTGCAAAGAAAGATACGATCACCACTGGATGGCATGAAAAAGTAAGAATTACTGCTAACCCGAACTTGCTAGATGATGAGGCGATTGTCTATGCACCTGGTCTAATTAACCCTGTATTACTTCGATCTCACAAGTCTAAAGATGTGAGTGATGCGACGTATGATGCTGAGGCAAAAGAAGATTTGTTTGAGCTGACTGTTCAAGTACTTGACCCTTATGCCGCGGTTTCCATTAAGAATATCGGTAGAACAGTATAATGACTTTAGCACAACTGAAAGAAAAAGCTGATGCTCTGAAGATAGGTGGCCGTGTGCTGCCTTCTGATGTTCATTTGGAGTATTTTCAAGAGATGGTTTTTGAGAACATTGTTCAGTTGTGCGACCCTTTGAATTTGGCAATCCCATACCAGGACAGTGACATATATAGACCCATAAATGAAGATGGTGCTGTGGAGTGGTTTTTGAGAAAACCGCGTATTGCTAAAGTGGACGCAGACTATATTGACATTGATAGCAGACTTGAACTGGCATTTGTGTATTTCCTCATAGCATCTTTGGCTAATGATAAAGACAAAGTTTTGTTTGAGCGCCGCGCTGATCGTGTTTGTGTTGAGTATGCAGTACATGTTTTGGAGATGGGCTTGCCAAAGGCAAAAGAAGTGTATGAAATGGAGAGTTTTATCACCGCGGTGCGTTTTGATTGTGTGGGTAGGAAATACTCTGTGGACGTTTCATTCATAAAGCTGGTTATTGATTGTTTACTGTGTAATCTAGTATGTATGACCGCTTCCAAAAAGAAGCAGTTGTCCTTATATAGTAGTTATCTGAATGCTGTGAGTGTTTCCCCTCTTGATCTTGAAAATTTACGTGCTTTGGATGGTGCAGTTTTTTTGTATCTGCTTGACAATATGGCAGAGTATGCCGTGTATAGTGCACTAGAATTGGCAAATGTGACGACACTTTCCTGTGAGTTTGAAAAGATGACCATTGGTGAATCGGTAGAACCTTGGGTCACTGAGATAAATAAGCGTTTATCACTTGAAATGAGGGGTTAAGATGAATACTATTATACAAGATTTTACTACTAACCTGACCGCCTCACTCAATGCAATAGCGGAGTCAAAAATATATACTGATATAGATGCTATGTATAATGACGGTAGACTTCAAAAGGATCAACTGGATAAAGTCATCATAGCCTTTCATGAGAAAGCTCTTACCATGGCAGGGTCTACGTCTGAGAATATAGCTTTAAAAGGCTATAGGATTGATGATATCATCGCAAAAGACTTAGACGTTAAGACAGCACAGATAACAGAGAGTGCAGGAAATCTTGCCATTAAACAGGCACAAAGTACTAAAGACTTAGACGTTAAGACAGCACAGATAACAGAGAGTGCAGGAAATCTTGCCATTAAACAGGCACAAAGTACTAAAGACTTAGACGTTAAGACAGCACAGATAACAACAGAGTCTAAACGTGCTTCTCTTATAGAAAGACAGGAACTTGGTTTTTCTGATAATGTGGTCATAGAAAGGGTAAAAACTACTTCTGAAGCCATCGGTATGATACAGAGTGGAGGGAATGCAGCTCCTCAAACTTTCTTTAATGAGTGGACAGATGCGATAGATGACATAAAAGAGATAGCTAAGACTCACCCATACATCATTACGTAGTACAATACTATGTCATGTAATGGAAGCATATCAAACTTTGAGCGTAAAAAGCAGTCGGTCATCAATGTCAATAAATGGAAGTCAAACTTCATCTCTATTTGGGAACAGTACGGTGTTTTTAAGTATGTGGGGGATGTACGGTGTTTTGACTACTACGATATAGATGGCCCAGGTGAAGGTCAAAAACGTATGTCAAAGCATTTGAAGCAGCCAACTCTTTGGCAGGATACTATGGATAGTGATCTTGATTGGGTACATTTAGTGTTTGATCTTTCTTCACTTATCACAATAGATGATGAGAGCGTCGCTGTGTGGCTTGCTGATTATAAATTGCAGCTTGAAGCATATACTTTTGACCGTCTTGTCTATGAGATAGAAGACAGAAGGATAATTTCTCACGCTTTTTACTTGGACAATGTCAAGATAGATGATCCTTTTTTGGATCATTTGTCTTTGCTTATAGCAGAGCGTAGAAATGCAGATACAAATCCTTCCACTGCCAGTGCTGATTATTATTTTACTTATGATGAGCTTGTGACTATTCCAGATGTGCAACTTCTTATGGATAAACTTCCCTCTCTGCCTATGTGCAAAAAAGATATCTCCGCGTATTTGCTGGAACAAGGTATAGGAACAGATATACTTGATCAACTTGTGATGGATGGTAAACTGATCGGCATTGGTAGTCTACATACGGGAACGATGACTTATGCCATCCCTGTGGATGTTGCCAGAAAGATGAATGGGTATGCTTTTGTGAAGATGGTTGAGGCGGCACTTGATTTTAGATACAAGGTAGATAGTCATTGGTATGATTTCTTTCTTAAAATTATAAAGTTGGTTCTTGCTGTTGTCGCTGCCTATTTTGGTTTTTACAGTCTTGCTGTTTCCTTGACACTTTCTTTTGCAGCAGATGTAACTGGTAACCCTGTTTTGAAAGTGTTGGCTACTATCTCTTCTTTGTGGAGTGCAGATCCCACCAGTTTGGTGGAGATAGGTGCAAGTGAAGCGGTGAGCTTGCTGCTGAATGTTTACGCCCTATATGTAGAACTGAGCTTTAACCCTGAGCAAACTACTGATGAAGAAGTAGTAGACAACGACCAGGAAATGTTTTACAAAGCCCCCTACTCTGCTTACAACGATTTGTACTGCTATAAAAGTTTGACAAGTGTTTCCACGGGCGCAGTGTACTGACTTTTTCCTCCCCATTGACCGTTCGGAATTTAGTTCCTCCTTGGCACTGGACTTTAGCACCTGACAAAAAAACAAACCTAATACTTTATGATGTGCTATAAGAGCGAAGAATGAAAGGATAATAATATGCCCAATACATGTGACGAAGTAGGATTCGTAGAGACTTTAAGAGCGGTAAGAGCTGCCCTTCCTCTGATATCAGACTTGGCTGGGAATACCGTGAAGGCGGAAACCGCGGCATCAACTGCTGTAGAGACTTTAGCCCTTCTCAATGACTCTTTGGCTTTTGTGACTGCTATGCAATCACTTTCACTGTTGCTTACTGATGTAAATGATAACGGGGAGCTGTTGATGACTTGGGCTGATGGCTCAAACATTATAAATTTAGAAGTGATTAACGGTGAGTTAATCGCGATATACGCATAAGGAGAAAAGAATATGCCACAAGTTAATTTAGGAAGAGTTTCTGTTGTTTTTGAAGGTATACATGACGGTACACTTCCATATGGACGTTTAAGTATTGTTAAAGAAAATCTCACAGGAAAATATTATAGTTCTATTGCGGCTGTGCCTGCAAATGCATTGTTAGCTGATGCACGTTACTGGAAGATTTTCCTTGACACTTCTCTTATATCTTTTGTAAGTGGAAATTTTGAGGCACCCAGTATGTCAATAGGTGGAGTAAACATAGAACTTAAGATAGCTAGACCAACCAAAATCAGCCCAACATCCATAACTGTTGCTGATACTCTTCTAACACTATCTAGTCCTATTGCTGGGACTGATTATTATTTCTCTAAAACAGCTATTCAAACTGTTAAAGATGCAAATACTATCGGCGGTTTTCATTACGGTTTAACACCAACAGCAGAAGCACCTACGGGTAACAAAACAGAAGCGGATATGGTTCAAATACGAGGTATAAACGCTTATAGTATTTGGACAAAGTGGTTTAGACCTGTCGCAAACCCAGGGGGAATGGTTTTTATCGGTTCAAAATGGTATGACATTTACCTATTAAATTCTGAACATATCATAAACGGAACTTCAAAAGCTGGTGCTACTATTGCAGCTGGTGCTACTACATACGGTCGTGCTATTCCTAAGATACCTTTGGCTTATGGTGGTAATGGAACTACTACATATGGGAAACTTACCTGGTTTCAGCTTTGTGAAATTGCAAAGTCACACGGAAAAGAACTCATCCCTTATGCAGAGTTTCCAACTATTGCTTATGGAGTAAATGAGGGTAAATCATCTGCAATAGATTTATATGAGGTTGTAGTTGGAAAAGTAGAGCATTACTCAAACCTTACTTCAAAATACGGAATTGAACAAGCTGCTGGTGTTCAATGGGTTTGGGGTAAAGATGTGTTTTCAGATACATCTGGAACTTATAATTGGTTAGATAATGCAGACCAAAGAGGTCAAATATATTCTGTCGGGCTAAATCCTAAGGCGGTGATGTTGGGCGGGAATAGTGACGATGGTGTCATTGCCGGTTCCCGTGCCTCGAATTGGAACTACTATGTTTGGGGTTCGAATTGGAACGGTGGTGCCCGTTTCGCTTGTGACAACATTGAACTTGTGCAACGAACGGAAGTGAGTGGATAATGCAACAAACAGCTAAAAACTTGATAATCATTGAAAAAATAGTAGATATAGACAATCTAAGACTGGCATATAAAAAAGCTGTAAGAGGCGGAAATAGATACACTGCCAGTCACCTACAATTCAAAGAGAATTTTGAAGCAAATCTTTTCCTTTTACAAGAGCAATTAATAAATGAAGTTTATAAGCACGGGGAGTACCATACTTTTAAAGTGTATGAGCCGAAAGAGAGAATCATAGCCTCACTTCCTTTTAAAGACAGAGTAGCGCAACATGCCATTAATAATATAGTTGAGCCTATTTTTGAAAGTATGTTTTACCGCACTTCATATGCATGCAGGACAAACAAAGGTACACATCAAGGAGTTAAGGCTGTGCAATCAAAAATAAGAGTTCTTGCACAAGAGGGAACTGTTTTTTATCTAAAAATGGATTTCAGTAAGTATTTCCATTCTATCAATACGGATATTTTATTCAAGGAGATTGAGAAAAAAATATCTGACCGTAGGGTATTGAAACTTTTGAGAGGTTTTGCAGGTGACGATAATGCTGGTATTCAGATAGGAAACTTGCTTAGTCAGTTGTTCGCAAATATTTACGGTCATATTTTTGACAGGTTTATCAAAACAAGGCTTAAAGCGACATACTACTTTCGCTATATGGATGATACGGTGATACTTAGTAATAATTCTGCTGAACTTAAAAAGTTCCAAAGAGTTTTAGCTTTGTTTAGCCAAATTTATATGAAGTTAAGATTTAGTAAATGGCATATAAGTTCTATTGTGAGGCCTTTAAATTTTTTAGGTTACAGAATATCAGAAAATTATAAACTAATCCGAAAAGATAGTGTAGTGAGAGCGAAAAGGAAGATAAAAAAATATACAAGGAATAATGATTTACCTAGATTAGAACTATTTTTAGCGTCTTGGGGTGGGCATATCAAGAGTGCAGATAGTTTTAATTTAGTTAAATTCATAAATAAAGAGGAACAGTTATGCAAGATGAAATTACAGTTAAACCGTTAGTAGATATTTTGAGTTTACAGCTTGGTAAACAGGTTGTAATGAGTGGAACAGATTATGTTTTGCTAGATGATAATTCGGCAATCTCTCAGGATGTTGTTGATGTGGCACTAGGTGAACAGACAGCTGAATTTCTGCAACGTATAGAAGATGCCAAACCTAATAGTATAACAAAAATACAAGCCATGAGAGCGATGAAACAGACAGGTACTTTATGGACTGACTTCAACACACTTATCTCTTCAAACGTAGATGCTATGGATGAATGGACTTTGGCAACAGCATTAGAACGTAACAACCCATTTGTATTGCAACTAGCACCAACGCTAGGAATGACGGCTACAAGTATAGATGATTTGTTTTTGTTAGGTTCTACTCTATGACAAAAGCAGTCTTCTTATTAACACTGGCATTTATATCCATGTTGATATTATTTTTACCGTTGTTCACAATTCAAGTAGCAAGGCACTTTTGGCTATTAAGACTTAGATCACTATTACCTCAGTTTTTATTTGGACTTGCGAAAGCGTTTGATTATCTCTTTGCGTATTTGATATTTGGAATATTTAACCATACTGTTTCGGCCCTTGTTTTTAAGAAGCAGATAGGTTGGGCAGTAGAGAGTATCAATTGGCTATTTAGTGATGATAGACATTGTGAAGAACAGTTTTTATTAGAGTATAAAAAAAAGGAATAGCATGGATAACGCAATTCAGAGAGTCACAGAAGTAACGATAGCTACAAAGGTATGTTTTACTACAGTCGTGGGAACAGGCGCGATGATACTAGCATTCTTAGATATATCAGTGCAATCCATGTTCTTATACTTTGTCTTACTGATCATGGACTTAGTATCGGGAGTGATAGCCTCCTTTGTACTGTACGAATCTGTTACTTTTTCGAGGTTCTACTCCGGTATCTTAACAAAAATTCTTCTTTTAATGATACCAATTGTAGTAGCAATCCTGGTAAAAATTCAAGGGGATAGTCTACTATGGTTTATTACCTGGGTGATTTTGGTACTTGCAGCATCAGAAGGGATAAGCTTTGTAAATAATGTCCAAAAAGCCAGACGTAAAAAACCACTTCCGGAGTTTGATGGTATATCTCTCATATCTACGAAGCTTAGAGAATTACTTGAAAGGCTATTTGATACCGCAGGGGGGAAGAAGCCATGATACAGACAGCTATTTTAATGATGAATAGTAAGCTTTTTTGGTGGATAGCAGCCGTCATATTTGCGTTATCTCTTCTGTTTACATTTATTATCAAGCCACATTATGATCTCAAAGAAGCTAAGGCAGAGATCATCATACAGAAGAAAGACATAGCCGTCATACTTTATGGCGGCACTAAAGAGGTTTTTGAAACTAAGTACAGCACTCTAAAAAATGCATTAACACAAAAGGAGAAGCCCCATGAAGACATTAAAATTCATGATCTTAATCTTACTGTTGGCTTTCACTCTACTATCTTTGAATAGTTGTTGTGAGCCTGACATTGAATACCTACCGACAACCTGTCCTAAACTGCAGATGTATAAAGTAGATACAAGTGAAATAAATACCACTCATCTGCCGCCATTAGAAATAGACTATGAGGTGATATGATGGTACAAATAAGCAATGAAAAATTTAAAGAAATGGCAGATCGCATCAATGAACAGAGGAAGCGTATCATCGAGAGAGATGAACGCATCGAGGAACTTGAAGCAGCTAATTTGTTTTTATGCGATCAGATTAACGACTACAATAAAAAGTTTGCAAAAATGATAGACGGTGAAGATAATAAATTTACAGAGGTAAAGGTGTGGATATGAAAAGACAAGAAACGATAGATGCAATCATCGCAGAATGTTACGCTCAAGGCATAACTAAACCTGAAGCGATACAGTATGTTTTGGCCACTGTGCAGCATGAAACAAATGATACTTTTAGACCGGTACGTGAAGCCTACTGGGTCCGTGATAAGATGGATAAGAAGTACGGTGAAGATAAGGGGGCCAAGCGTTTTGAGAATTGGGCTAAGAAAGAGAAGAACATCTCTAAGTACTGGCCTTATTATGGGCGCGGGTTTGTGCAGATCACCTGGGAAGAGAATTATAAAAAGTTTTCTACTATTCTAAGCAGTAAATACGGTGCAAAAATAGACCTTATTTCTATGCCTGAACTTGCGATGAATGAAGAGTTGTCTATATTTGTCTTGGTTTATGGCATGAAGCACGGCATTTTCACAGGTAAAAAGATAGATGATTATTTTGGTAAGCAAGGATCTAATTTTATTGATGCGCGCAGGATTATCAACGGTACGGATAAAGCTAATAAGATTGCTATATTGGCTCAAAGTGTAGCGATAGTATAATGTTTAAGCAATGCCCTAATTGTGGTGAGGTTTTTAAGTAGCCTCCCCCTATCTCTCTAAACGATTTCTCTACTCCTCTTTAGCCCTTGACAAAAAGTAAACCCTCTTCTTATAGACTAAAGAAAAAGACAAAAGGATTTTTTATGGATTGGTTAACAAGTCTATTTAAGGGCATGAGCGGTAAAGACTGGGGTTCAATACTTGGCGGTGTTGGTGGTGCATATGGTACATACAAGCAAGGCAAGGCTGCTGACGAATTGGTGAACTTGCAAAAGCAAGACTACACAGATGAGAAAGACCGCAAGAAGAAAAGCCAAGCCCGTCTTGACCTTGCTGCTGAAAGTTTAGGTAAAGACCACCGCTACGACAGCCCGTCTTTACCTTTGAGATAAGGGGTAAGAGATGGCTAGATGGTATGATGATAAAGCGGTAAACGTGATCAACGCGAAATTAGCACTTACTGGCGCTGGTGCCGGGGCCAATGCTTTTTCACAGTTGGCTAAGATTCCTCTTGATATAGATGATAGGAATATGGCTGATAGAAAACTCAAGATTGATGAGGCAGCGCTTGGTCTTCAAGATAAAAAAATAGCCATGGATAAAGAGATAGCATCGCTACGAAGTAATACTTCTTTGAGTGTGACTGAGCAAAAGGCAGGGGCTAAGATAGTCGCGGCTAAGTATGGGTTTGATGGTCGGAAAGTGACGGCTGATGCTAGGGATAGATCGACTACTGTAGACAGAAAGAATAATATCAACACAAACATCACTGAGCATGACAAGATGGCGAATAATATTCTTAAAACTACAATGGAGGGTGAAGATAAGAAGGCAGTGGCTAAGATAAGGTCTAAAGCCAAAGCCCCCACGCAGGAAGAGTACTCTTATGACACAAACGGCAACAGAGTAAAAAAAGTCAACCGTGCTTATGCGCCTCCTGTTGATTTCACACTAGATGCTTTAGATGAAGTGGCTAAAAAAGCTAAAAAGAAAAAGTCTTAGTCATGATGGTATCTGATGTCTTAGGACGTGAAAAGCTTGATGCTCTTTTGGCTGAGGGTAAAACCAAAGATGACATTCGTGTGCTTGCACGTGAAGCATTGGATCCGTTAAAGAAATCTTTAGGTGAGGATGTGTTTGAAGCGTTTAAGTCTAGGTCTGTTCCTTACGCGAAGATGAAAGAGTATGCTGATTACCAGACTACAAAAGCGGAAGAAGAAGTAAAGGCTGCTGAAGAAAAAGCTTACGAGCAAGAGGTAATTTATGCCAAAGATCAGTACAAAAAAGAGTATGGCGGTACAGACTTTAAAGATAGGTTAGACCGTGGTGTAGGCAGGATGCTTACTGAGGTAGCTGTAGTAGGTAGTAAACTTACAGGACAGAATCCTGACCCCCATAAAGTTGGTTTTTTAGCTGCAAATGATGAGATAGCCGGTGATTTTGAAAAAGCACACCGTACCCCCGAACAACAAAACATCTATGAGGAAAAAGAAAAAGCGTTTGCAGATGCAAACGGTACTGTAGATACGCTTGTCACTGGTGCAGATATGTTGTGGCAGAAAGTAAAGAACCCCTCTGAGTGGGATGGTGCCGGGTTGATAGGTGACTTTGTGAACCCTGTGAACTTAGCCGGTGCCGGGGCCGGGTCTTTGGCTACAAAAGCGGTGATGAACACTGCTTTAAAAAGTGGTACAAAAGTAGCCGTAGGTGCAGGCGCTGGTGCCTCTACTGATGTGGGTGCCGGGGCTGTGTATGACTACAACCTTGCAAAAGGAAAAGGTCAGAGTGATGAAGAGGCCAAGAAAGCTACGATCCTTGGTGTGGGTGCTAACCTTGCCATGGGTACAGGAACAGGCGCATTTTCTTCTATATTGACTAAGCGTTTCAGTAAAGCTCCTGAAGTAGAAACCAATCCTCTTGATCCTACAACTCCTACGCCTGATAAAACATTTAAGATGATGGATGGTACTGTCGTTGATCATGATGAATTTAATCTGATGAGTATCGATAAAATCATTAAAGAGTTTGATCAAAGTTCCTATGCCATCCCTGATGACATTAAGAACTCTGCACTTTTAAAGATAACTGCAGAAGCAGAGGACCATTCCTCTAAGGCGATGCAAGTCATCAAAAAGATAGACGAAAGTACGCCTGACGTTTTGGAACGTGAATCTAAAGTAGCTAAACATGCCCCCCCTACTGAGGCTGAAGTGTATGTGAATAGCGCGCTAAACGGTGAAGAAGTAGCCCCCTCTATGTATGGAAGCAGAGCGAGAGATAAGCTTGAAGTTACTGTGGCAAATGCTGATAGTTTCACTATGGATACAGTGAATGCAAAGCTTGACGGGTACGGCATTAAAGGTGAACATAAATCGGTGATGCTTGAAGCGTTTGCACAAAGAGACATGTCTGTGTATAATGAATGGGCTGTAGACAAGATAGAACAAAGAGCCAAAGGAGAAAACAATGCAAGAACTAATACAGGAGATGCAAGACAAGATACCAGAGTCCAAACGGATAGATCTGATCTTGTCGATGCAGGGACTAGAGAAACAGTTGTCACGGACACAGAACCCACGACTTTACCAAACCTTGAAGCAAGAGATAGCCAAGATATCGGAACTACTGGACGGGATACTGGGTACAGTGACACGAAAAATGGACTACCCGCGAAACTTGAAGGAGTGGAAGGACAGCGCACCGTTACAGACGATGTTGGAGCTGTTCCAGGGGGCAGAGGAAACGACCTGGTACAGAATGAAAATGGCGTACCTGTTGATGTAGTTGAAGACAGAAAGCAGTATCTACGTGATGTTGTTTCCCCTGATAAAGAAGTGTCCAATAAGGCGGTTCCCTTTGCTAAGACTATTATAGATGATGAAATGGTGCAGCACTTTGGAT
>Ga0209414_1000563_pt1 | contig 17824 bp, 17 predicted proteins | sample LakVidmifraction_4_FD_181154 | JGI IMG/M metagenome (GOLD analysis project Ga0209414, IMG submission 181154) | Hypersaline microbial communities from Lake Vida, Antarctica - Brine Hole Two &gt;0.2 micron (SPAdes) (version 2) | ecosystem: Environmental > Aquatic > Non-marine Saline and Alkaline >... | reverse complement strand
TGCCTGCCGAACTTTGGCAAGGCGACTATGGCCAGCGTGTCAGACTCAATCGGGAGCAGAAGGGGGCTGGCGACGATGACTATTTCTAAACCGGTCTATGTCTATCTGCAGCGTCCTGACAATGGCGAGTGGCTCACCGTTGGCCGGTACAAGGCAGGCGATCCCGGAGAAGGATTTTTCAGGTATGCCCCGTCTTACATTGAGGCCGGGCATACCTGGGCCATTGATCCGCAGAACTTGAAATTTTTGCCCGAGACGGATTTCCGGGCACAACGCTATCAAGGTCTGCATGACGTATTGCGGGATGCCTGCCCGGATGCCTGGGGACAAGCGCTGCTGCGTCGCGAACACAATCTTTCGGAAGATGCTCCGCCGCTGCAATATCTGCTCAAGGCCAGCAATCTGGACCGCTGGGGGGCGCTGGCCGTAGGAACAAGTGCCAAGCCGCCCGCTGCGCAAATGAACACCCCTGGCCTGCCTCAACTCGATGAAGTGATCGAAGAACTGGCGGCGCTCGCGGAGCATCGTCCTGCTATCCGGGCCAGCATTCGCAAACGGCTGGTCCAGACCGCCAGCGTGGGCGGTGCGCGGCCCAAAGCGACGGTACGGGGCGACCACGGTCAGTTCTGGCTGATCAAGCCGGAGATTGCCACAGACGCCGGCCCTGTTCCGCTGCTTGAGCACGTGGGCCAGCAATGGGGGCTGGCCAGTGGATTGAATTTTGCTCAAACCGTTTATCACGCTGACGCAGGTGGCAGAAAGTCGGTACGCGTTCTCAGGTTTGACCGCACCGGACAACAACGCCACCTGTGTGTGAGCGCCGCATCCTTGCTGCAGGCTGAATATCCCGGGCGTCATGAGACGGACCGCTGGAGCTATCCACGTCTGGCCGAAGAACTCAGGCTGGCGGGCGCACCAAGTACTGACCGTATCGAACTTTTCGGTCGCATGGTCTTCAATGCCGTTTGCGGCAACGATGACGATCATGTACGCAATCATGCGATCGTCTATGCGGAGGAGGAACGCCGCTGGCGTCTCGCACCAGCGTTTGACGTGGTTCCGAATCCGGTGGACACGCCCGCGCGCCTGCACATGCAGCTATCGCAGGGACGCTTCGACATTTCGCGCGACGCAGTTTTAGCTGACGCACATCGTTTCGGATTTGCCAGTAGGGAGGAGGCCGCGAGGTGTCTCGACGCGCTGCTGGCGCGTATTACGGGCAGCTTTGATGCGGTGGCAAATTGCCTGGATCAGGAATGGCAAGCCATGTTGCGCGAACGCTTGTCTCACAACGTTGCGATTCTGCGCCGAGGGCGAGAGCGCGACAATAGTTAGTTGCAGCGCCGTCCATCTCCTCCCTGATGAGCCGGCGCATCCTCAAGCACAATCTCTTCGATCTCGCGCATATCAAGTCGTTTGTGACGATACCCAGAATCAGTACTTGGCTAAAATAGGAATTTGTTTTTATTGGGTCGTTACAAAACTTTGATTAGCGGGATATTTGAGGCCCTATTCGATAGCCTTCGAGAATCAAAAGGATTTGCACCATCAGTTCTTTTCAAGATATTCAGGTCAAGCTTGCGGCGAAAAATGGATCGCAGGAACAAATAAAAAATACAGCATAATGAAATATACGTAGCGACTCTTGCTTGAATAAAAAACCATAAAAGGGGGAAGGAATACATGGCGATTAAGGCCGATGATATCAACACAATTAATGTTGGCGAACTCCTCGCAAAAAAACTCAGAATCCCCTCCTATCAGCGCCCATACAGCTGGGAGCCAATGATGGCATTGCAGTTAGTGGATGACATTGTAGAGGCTAAGGAGGATAAGGACGGTATTCCCTATGTCCTCGGAGTGATCATTTTAAATCGAAGCTCCAAGGGCCTTGATGTTGTTGACGGCCAGCAGCGCTTGCTAACCTTGCGGATGATTTGTGCAATTCTCGATCCATTAGATAACTTCAGTATTTCTGGAAAGAACGACAATCCAGTTCTTATAGTTTGGAAATCATTAAATATCCGATTGAACATAATAAGCTCGCATGACGATCGAAAATCTCTGCTCACGTTCATTCGCAGCCAGTGCCAGGTAGTACAGGTCGTCACAGAGGATATTGACGAAGCTTTCCGAGTATTCGATTCACAAAACTATCGAGGAAAATCACTCGTACCGCACGACCTTCTCAAGGCGCATCATTTGCGGGAGATGCGATGTGAAACTAGCGCGATGAAATCCGCTGTCGTCGAAACATGGGAATCAGTCCGCGATGAAGACTTGGATAGGCTTTTCTCTATCTACCTCTATCGGATTGCCCGTTGGTCGCAGGGGGAAAGTGCGATCGACGGATTCAAAATGCAAGACGTAGGGATGTTCAAGGGAATAACACCAAATGATTCCTTACCGCCAAGCTCACGCTATCACCTTGCCGCACAGGCATCAATTTCAATGATGCGTTCGTGGACGGCTCACAGCGAACGCGATGATCGCGATAGCGGACGCAGCAGATTCCAACTCGATGCGCCCATAATTGCCGGCCGCTGCTTTTTCGAGATGGTTGAATTCATGCTACGCGAATTAAAAGAGATAACAAAAGCGGCGTTTGAAGGCGGTTTTGAAAAATATGCCATATACGATCTGAAAGAGACCCGCGACTCTGAAGCGACTCTTACAGAGATTCCCTCACGAAGCCGCTATCGTTACGTCTCTGAACTCTATTTGGCAGCTGTTCTCTATTACACGAACAAATTTGGAGACGAGAATTTAGAGGAAGTGCGCAAGCTACTCTTTTCTTGGGCATACCTCCTCCGTATCGAGTTACTCCGTGTCCAGTTGCGCTCGGTAGACAACCGGGCAAGAGGGGCTGAAAGATCATCGCCCTTTGTAATGTTTAGAAACTCTTTAAGCCCGCGGATCATTCACCAGATTCAGAATGAAAGTGCCTCTCCAGCGGACGAACACGAAAGCAATCTCGTGGCTTTCCTCGATGAGCTGGTCCACGGTAGCGCATCTTCATAGCATCCTGATAAAATCCAAAAATTGAGAAGAATAATGAATCTAAAACATGCGATTGTGTCGGTTGCAACCACGGCTTTACTAAAAAAAATTATCAAGAAACATGACGTCGAAGTTACTGACTGGAGGATGCGTGAACTTTTGGAGAAGACAATAACCTCAAAAAAACGCTTTAAATCTGGTGACCTTCTACAGGAGTTGAGCGAACAAGAGGTGAAGACTGTTTGTGAGTCCATGCGGGTAGATAGCAAAGGCAGAAAGCAGGACCTCATCGCTCGGCTTGAAAGTATAGATGCACGACCTTCAACGGATGCATTAAAGACAGATCTATTGTCCGTCGGCGCTCTGTTCGGCACCTCAGAATCGAGTTACACGATACCTGTCTACCAGCGCAACTACGCATGGCGTGCAGAGCAGATTCAACAACTCATCATTGATATTCAAGATGCACTTAGAGAAGCGGAAAGCAGCTACTTCCTCGGGAATCTGATTGTCACTGAAAGAAAGGACGTAAATAGTTTCGAGGTGATAGATGGTCAGCAGCGCCTAACCACTTTGTACCTTCTTCTTACATTCCTCTCTCAAAAGATACGAGACTCTGATGCCACCCATCGGGATCGCTTAAAGTATGAATCCAGGCCACGGGCTACAGAAGCGCTCCGGCGAGTTTCTGAGCGTCATACACAAGTAGAGTCTGTGAATCACGAAGATGCCGGCATTCACGAGGGTTTCAATGTCATACAGCAATTCATTGGGGCGCATCCTGAACTGAGTCACCAAAAAGGCCTCGCCACGTTTTTCACCTTTCTCCAACACAAAGTAAACTTTGTTCGCGTTTCGCTTCCTGCGGAAACAGATCTTAATCGTTACTTTGAAATAATGAATACTCGTGGAAAGCAATTAAGGCAAGTGGACATCATCAAGGCACGCCTAATGAGCGTTCTCGACGATGAGGATCGTGCGTGTTTCGCCTGGATATGGGATGCCTGCGCCGAGATGGATTCTTATGTCCAAATGTCATTAACGAGGAATAATCCAAAATCCCGGGACGAAATTTTCGGCAAAGATTGGAAGTTCTTGTTATTGAATGACTTCGAGGAGCTTCGCACCATCTATGAGCATGCAAGAATTGCTTCTGCCGGGAATTTTTCTTTAGGAGACTCTTTATCTGTTGAAGGTGCATTGCAACAGTATGCACAACTGAATTTGTATTTAGATGAATCCGATCAGGAAAATGTACGGTTCCGCTCGACAATCGAATTCTCCTCATTTCTTCTGCACGTTTTGAAGATTTTCAAGGGAAATGACGATGAGGATGAAGGTGGCCTTGACGATAAACGACTTATTAAGCTATTTGACGAAGATCTGCCCTCATCAAGCTCTAAGAAATCTGAATGGGTTAGAAACTTCGCAATCACGCTCTTGCGTTGCCGCAACCTATTCGATGGTTTTATATTGAAGCGCCAATATACAGCCACCAATGACGTTGATGGTGATTGGTCCATTTGCAGTTTAATACGGCGTAAGTCAAAGGATCGCTTTACCCCGGGTTATGTTTCCACGCTTTATAAAGGAAAAAGTAATGTTGAGGAGGATGGCAACATTGATGCGGATACGATTGATCTGCTAATGCTTCAATCAATGCTACGAGTAACCTACACGTCGCCACGTACGATGCACTGGATCACCCGGCTACTTCGGTGTCTACATGAAAGTGACAACGTTGCATCGCTATCGGGAAAAATCCTTGCTGACGAACTGCGAACGTACGCCAGGGATAAGGTTAGGGAAGCGTTTTTTGCTGAGACTGAGGGTCAACCAGAGGGATTCAGCATCAACCGGATTGTGTTTACTTACCTAGACTACCTATTGCTCGGAAATGCGGATAAATCGGTGTTCAGGTTCACCTTCCGGAACTCGATCGAGCATTTTTACCCTCAGCATCCCGACAAGGAGCAATCCGGACAGATCGTTTCTCCTCAGTTTCTGAATGTACTGGGGAACCTGGCACTGCTGAGCGTTAGCGCAAACTCAAAATTCAGCAACAACATACCTGACGTTAAGGCGAAGAGCTTTGAATCATTTCAGGAACAAAGCCCGAAGTTGAAGAAAATGGCAAGCATCACTCGAAAGGAAGGCTGGGGAAACGACCAAGTGAGACGGCATCACAGCGAAATGCTGCAATTGTTGGCTGATGATTTAGGCTTAAGCCAGATTTCCGGTATTTGTCAACCCTGAGAGTACGTCACTTCAAGGAAAGAGATTCATTCGCACCAACGTCGATTCCAACTTGAGTCTCATCGCGTCCGGCAAAGCTCTCTGCATAAAAGGAAAAGGCTTTCAACGCAAACAGCGTTGAAAGCCTTATTTACTCTGGTGGCCCCCCCGTGAGTCGAACACGGCACCAACGGATTATGAGTCAAAAGCGTATATTGACGGTACACCGCAAAGCCTTATGCGACGCGGCCCACTGGCTATGCATACAGTGCGCTAATTCGGGGTTTTGCGCTAGTTTGGGCAAAATATTCCCCAGCAAGAAAGCGGTAGATTGTCTCTCGAAATCCCGGGCGGGATTTGTTGTTCAGAAACAGCGAATAAAACTGATCTAGCCCTACTCTTTTGTCCAATAAAGGCTCGAAAATAGCGAAAAAGCTATAGGAGGTGTCGCGTGAGTAGCGAGGGCAGCCGAGTCTTCATAGAGTAGTTGAGGAATAGAATGCTGTGCCATGCGTCGGGCCATATTAACTCAACTGCATCATGCAGCCACTCAAGGCGCACCTTGGTTAGTGTCCGATGGCAAAACGGTAGGTGTCTGAGCAGCAATATCAGACTTCATTTCGGATGTAGGCGTTTCTTGAATGGCCCCAGAAACAGATAGTCGAGACGAAATCAGATTAATGAGACTTTGATCCAGTTTTCGCGTCTCGGCGTTAATCATATTGACTTCGCTGACCGCTTCCGATTTCCTTGACTCATCGGGTACCCCGTTGCTATCGACCTTTCCCGCCGGCTCGGGAAGCGGGCGTCTCACTGCAACAATTTGCGCAAGTTCTCCAAGATGCCGCATGGCATCCTTGTCACGTTGGACGACCGGTGACATCGTGACGTCAATACCAGCTAGATAATCTCTGAGCATGGTCGGCTGGGCTGCTGCCAAATCCGCGTCTCGTTGAGACTTGCGTCCAGCAAAAAGACTTGCGCCAATTGCTCCCGCACTCAGTCCGACGAAAATAAGGCCAAACAGATTGTCGGCTTTTAAGAGATCGAAACCTCTGTCCGCTGTCCAGACCGCAAAGCTAACAAGAGACAATACAAATATCTGGCCGCCCGTGGGAATCCCCTTGAATGGAATTGGCATGCATCATCCCCCAATGCTGATCGTTCCGTCTGGATTTCGCCTAGGGATAAACGAGCCCCATATATTTGGATCAAGGCCGAGGCTACTGGTAAAAAGCTGAATAATATTGATCGTGGTCCCACGATAGTAGATTCGGCATTTAGGGTCTACCCAGCAGTCGATGAGCTTAAACTGCGGCGTTGAGATCCCAAGGTCACAATTGTCAAAGCGACACCTCACAAACGTGTAGCCGTCAAGTTCAAGCCGTGCGCCATTGAACCATTGGCCTTGCACGTTGGGATTTAAAGGGTTGAATGCTGCAGCGAGACTATTTTGTGACGGAGGCGCTGGTGGTGTCAGTAAGCCGGACATCTAGCTCTTTCTTTGAATTTAGGGTCAATGTATTTATGACGCCGCAGTCTCTCTGCTGACGAGCATCGAACGATTTTATATTCTAAAGAAGTTTCTATCCGCCGAGCACCCTCCAAATACCCCAAAGCGCCCCCAGCTTGCCCGACTAGCGCGAACGGCTATACCTCGAAGAGAACACTGGACCAGCGCTTTAAAGTCGGAACAACGCGGTGCACCGGCTGCTCTCCCGGTAAGCTGACACTTAGGCGCTCAAGGAAGAAATTACTACCAATCAAAATTGCTCAAAATACGCATAAACTAGCGCTTTAAAAATGGAAAAAAAGTACATTTTTTGCTATAACGACAGGCATTTTCAGAAAAAAAGCGCAGTTTCTTGTTTGAATAGGGACATGAGGCTTGTTTGCGCACCATTTCCCTACAGAAATTCGAATAAATTAAATCAATGCGCAATATTTCAGATCGTTTATCAGCCGATTGGCCGTCTGACATCATAGACAAGCATCCAACTCACGCAGCCACGCCAGAACTACAGGAATACGCAGCATTTCGACAAAGCGTCATGCAAGCTAGGCTAGGGTTCTCACCAACTTCGCCCAAACCGGACGTTACAAGTCTACTCAACGGGGCAGCCTCTCACGCGCTCGACAAATTAGTGGAACGAAAATTTCGATCCTCTTTTGGGATGTTCTTTTCGGGACAAGCCATAGCTTCACTCGTCGCCAGTAAGATTAAGAATAAGCTACAGCAGGGCGCGAGTGTTGCCGATCCTGCATGTGGAGCGGGAGATCTCCTCCTTGCATGCCTTGAACACATGCCTATCGTAAAGGATAAGTCCTTTGCGAAGTGGGGTGAGAAAATATACGGCTTAGATATTCATTCTGAGTTGGCAGCTGTTACCCGAGAGCGTATCGCTTTGTTTGCCACAATAAGCGGCATAGGGGACGCGCTGCCCGACAGCGAGCAAGTCGACTGGGATAACTATCTGCCGAGCATTCGAGCAAATGATTACTTCCATGAACCACAATTCGTTGCAAGCGCCGATTGCGTCGTTATGAATCCGCCGTTCCTGGACGTCCCTGCACCTGGGAAGTGCGAATGGTCCAGCGGAAAGGTACAGTTAGCAGGACTATTCATGGAGTCCGTGGTAATAGCAGCAAAAGCTGGCCAGGAAATTGTTGCAATTCTTCCTGATGTACTCCGTAGCGGGAGTCGTTATGGAAAATGGAGAAAGAAAATTGCACAGTACGCCGAGATATTGGAAGTCGAGGTATACGGTCGATTCGACGCAAAAACAGACGTTGACGTCTTCATTTTGCATCTTGAAAAGCGCTCGCAGATCCTGTCAGAAGGTCGAGAGTGGAAAACAGCTAGTAAGAGAAATGATCGGAAAAGCAAAAAAATTGGGGACTGCTTTGACGTTTCTGTCGGTGCAGTTGTCCCCCATCGACACAGTAATAAAGGAGCATGGTTTCCATACGTGGATGTGGCCGGGGCACCGAGGTTCGGCGAGACATTAGTTGAGGCAAAACTGCGGTGGGATAAAACAGCTACACAAGGACCGTTTCTCGTGGTGCGAAGAACGTCCAGCCCAAGTGATCCGCAAAGACTAGTGACCACCGTAATATTGAACACAGAGCCCGTAGCTGTAGAGAATCATTTAATTGTGCTTCGCCCCAAGGACAGCTCGGTAGAAACTTGTCGACGGATAGCATCGTATCTACAAAAACAGTCGGTTACTAATTGGCTGAATAAACAAATTCGATGTCGACATCTAACAACAAAGGTAATCAAAGAACTACGTGTTCCAGTGGAGGAACTTGCATAACTGCACGCACATTTACTTCAAGCTTTTAGCAGCAGCGAGGATCTCGATATTTACCTACTCATACGATTTATTCGAACTTAACTTCTAAAGCGGATTACGAAAAAAATGGCGGATAAATATTTTAAGGTAGATGCAAAAACGGTCCTGACGCTCGGTCGGAACAGCATCAAGGACGCTACCACCGCGGTAGTAGAGTTAGTAAAGAATGCATATGATGCGGACGCAGACAGGGTAGATTTATCAATCAAAAGTGAAGAAGCGTTCGGCACCATAATAATTTCCGACAATGGTCACGGCATGTCCGCGGATGACATCGAGAACGCATGGCTGCGCATTGGCTTCTCTGGCAAAGTCTTAGACACTAAATCTCCATATTTTGAACGGCGAAAAACTGGAGAAAAGGGAATTGGTCGTTTATCAGCGGACCGCCTCGGCGAAGTGCTGCAGATTAAGACAAAAAAAAATGAAAGCCCGTCTACCGGACTCATAGTGGACTGGAATCTGTTCGAGATGCCTGGCCAGGAAATAGGTCAGATAAAATTACGTGAGCTCTCAAATTGCACGCCAAAAACGCCTCCGTCAAAATATCGCCCAGACACTCAATCGGGTACAGAACTTACGATTACTAAGCTTAGGCAAGTATGGTCTGCTGACGACATCGAAAAACTACATCATGAATTAACACTGCTACTCCCCCCTTACCCTGAGATTGCAAAAACATTCTCCATCAAATTCCACAACGATATTGATGCTCAATATAACGGCACAATTCGATATGGCTCTCGCACCCGGGGAGAAATTGAACTAGCTGCAAAGTTATCTACCGACGGATCGCTGAGTTACACCATGACTCATTTTTCTGCAACAGATCGAAATAGACGTGTAACTACCAAAAGAACTATTCCTTGGTCAGAACTGGCTCCAGATGCCGCAAAGGCAAGAAAGAAGGCGTCTGCCTCATATTTAGGCGATCTGGAAATAAGATTATCCTTCTTCGTCCGTCGTAATGATTTACTTGAGGGAACAGGGCTAAGCCTAAAAGAGCTTAAACAATACCTCGGAAACAATGCTGGCGTAAAAATCTACCGAGATATGGTTCGCGTAAAACCGTATGGAGATCCGAACGGTTCTGAGGCTGACTGGTTAGGATTAGGACAGCGGAAGATAAGCGACCCTGCAGGCGCAAGACGAAGTTCTTTCAAAATCGCCCCAAACCAGCTTGTTGGCGCCGTCTTCGCGGGCCGCGATACCACTCCGCTGCTCGTAGATAGTTCATCACGCGAGGGCTTGATCGAGAATGATGCGTTTCGCCAGCTAAAAGTGATTCTCCTTCGTTGTATCAACTTGATCGAGTCAAAGTATCACGAAATTTCTTCGCAGCAACCGAAGCAAAGTAGCGCAGCACGCGCGCAGGAATCCGTAAAAAAATTAAGCGGAAATTTGTCTTCGTTGACCGTTGAATTAAGCGATCTGCAAAAGCGAATTACAGAGGATTACGATGATGATTTCGCTGCAGTTACTGAGCAAATTAATCTCGTCATTGAACAAGCCCAGGCCGCGCAGAAAGAGATCGACGAATTAGCGGACCAGAGTACAGTCTTTAGAGGATTGGCAACTGTGGGAATTGCGTCGGCGATTTTTGGGCACGAAACGGCAACATCAATTACTCAAGCAGACGCGAAAGTCCGTATCGCGACGAAACTATTAGAGAAGTCTCCCCCGGACATTGCAAAGTCAGTGGGGCGATTGGGGGAAGCAACTCAGTATATGGAACGCGTTGCAAGCTGGGGGAAATTCGCGCTAAGTAGAGTAAATAAAGACAAGCGGCAACGGCGCAGAATTTCAGTTTCACAGATTGTTACCTCCGTCTTGAACGATATAGAAGGTCCTATGTCGAGCGCGAATGTAGAACTCAAGCGCTCCGTCGCGGATGGCATAGAAGCGAAAACGTTTCCTATGGATATAGAGGCGGTACTGATCAATTTCATGACCAACGCATATCACGAAGTCAAGCGCCACGTAGGCGACCGAGTTATTCGAGTACGCCTATCCGAAAAAAAAATTGGTGATCGTGACGGCTTTGAGTTAAGTGTTGCCGACAATGGCCATGGGATACCTCCCGAGCACGCACAGAGTATCTGGGAGCCTCTTTTCTCGACGAAAACTGATGAGAGAGGCAAAGCAACAGGAACAGGCTTGGGTCTAGCAATTATTAAGTCAGCGGTAGATGAGCTCGGTGGCGAGGTAGGTTTACGTGCAAAAGGCCCTATGGGTGGGGCAATCTTCAGTGCATGGTTTCCAAAGGGGATAAAGTAGTGACTTTGCGTATATTGATAGTTGATGATCGAGAGGATGTTAGAGAAACGCTGCGAGAAATCATTGAGCTTAATATTTCTGGTGGCGATATTTCGGTGGAGGATATGTTTCCGCTCCCCAGCGTAGCCGACTATCCTTCGTATGTTCGAGAGAACGATGTAGCGGCGATTGTGCTAGACGAGCGTCTCAACGAGTCCAGGGACCCTGCTACCGGTATCCATATCGATTACTTCGGACACGACGTGGTTGACTTGTTGCGTAGAGCACTCCCCGACTTTCCGATATATGTTGTTACGACCTTTGGGAAGTCCGTTGACTTGCTCGCCAAAGAGGAAAAGTTTGAGGATGTCGTCGAACGCGATGAGTTCATGAGAAAAGCAGAACTTTACAGCCATCGTATCCAGCGTGCTGCATCGCGTTTTCGCTCATCCATGCAGCAAAGTTTGGTTGAGCTAAATGACCTCACACTGAAAGCTGCCGAGGGAAAAATTAGCCCGGAGGAAATGGAAAGGCTAACAGCGGTCCGTCAAGTTCTAGGACTTCCATTCTCTGGGAGCGCCGATTTACTGATTTCTGATTTAGTTTTCGAGGCAAGATCTTTGGCGCAAGAATCTGAGGACTTACTTCGTCTGCTTCAGACTGAGGAAAGAAAATGAAATGGCGCGTAGTTGACAAAACAAAGAGCAAAGTCCCATCCACAGGAACTTATCGAACTTGGAAACCGCAACTAGCGGATGAGGCTCGGCTGCAGTGTGTCTACTGCTGCATTCATGAAAGCAACTTTGGCGGTGTAAGGAACTTTCATGTAGAGCATTTCAAACCTAAATCGTTATTCCCTGCACTAGAAAATGATTACGCAAATCTTTTTTATGCATGCGGAGTTTGTAACGTATTTAAGAGCGACGATTGGCCAGCAGAATTAGATGACAATGATTTTAATTCGAACGGTTATCCGAATCCGGCCAGAGTGAACTACGCCGACTTCCTCGTTGTAGATACAAGCACGGGTAAAGTGGTAAGTGAATTCAAAACTGGTAAATACGTCATAGAGCGTCTCCACCTTAATCGGCCTCAAATGGTAGGCGTTCGATCGCTAGCAGCCATCATGGACCGTCTTCAGGCATCTATGACTAGAATTCGCTCTATGCATGAATCCGGATCGATTCCCGATCATATGAAACATTCTGTGATTGAGGTTCTATTTCGAACAAACGATTTCTTGACGAAGCGATCTGGAGCGCGTCCATACGGATCTGATCAATTGAAATAGATTTTTGGCCAAGCCACTCCTCTAAAACATCTCGTGCGTGCGTCAAAGTGCGTCAGGTTTGATTACGATTGAGTCGGCGCAGAGACCAGCTTGGGCGGGCCTTGGCACCAGATGCAAATTTGAGTCAAAACCGACCTATGTAGCGGGCAGGCGCGGGGTGGGGGCAACCGCGCGCGCTGGGTTGAAAAAAGACAAGATAGTTGTATTTTGATAACTATTCTATGCTCCCCCCTCCCTTCCAAGCCCCTCTACGGGCTCGTAGGATGCGCCACAGCGGCTTTCCCGCGCACTGGGAACAAATTCTATTACCCCTCGTCAAAGCCAGCACAACAGCGCCCCCCTTGCGCACCATGTATAACCTGGCGAGGAAATCATGAGTCGTCCCTTCATTACCCTTGGAGACAAGACCAGTCACGGCGGTACGGTCATCAGCGCCGACCTCACCAGCAGCATCCACGGCAAGTACATGGCCCGTGTCGGTGACATGGTGGTATGCCCCAAGTGCAAAGGCGTGTTCGCGATCAACTCTGGCGCATCTGACATGGTGGACGGCGAGGGACGCGGCTATGCCCGCCACCTGGACACGACCGAGTGTGGCGCCCTCCTGCTCTGCACGCAGGCGACAACAACCTGGTCAGACGAATCAACGATTGGCGATTCAGCAGCGGACGCCAAAGCAGAGGCGCTTGCTACCGCATCACAGGTCGCGGCTTCGACCGACTCCGGCATCTGCCTAGATTGCCTCCGCAAAGCCGCACACTTCGGCAGCCCAATCGTCATCCGGGAGTGACAATGCTCGACGTGCAATCACGGTTGGAACAACTGCACCACTCCATTCCCGCGCTTCGGCTGTACGCGCTAGTCGATGGTGTGCAGTACCAAGCCCAGCTCTGTAAGCGATTCCACCCGAGTAGCGGGCTGTTCCCCCTGTTTGGGCGGACGACGGACGCAGCGCTGGCCCATGCCGGCCCTTGGCTGGTAGACACATCCATGGCAGACGAGCCCACCATTGCCGAGCTGACCACCCTCGAACGAGATGCGCCGTCACTTACTTGGCTGATCGCGCCGCAAGACCTGGAAGGCCTCGGACAACTGCTGCAACTGCGAATGGACGTGAATCTCCCAGACGGCCGCCGTGCCCTGCTTCGTTTCTGGGATCCACGTGTCCTGGTCAACCTGGCGCGCACGCTCGATGCGCCACAGCGTGAAGAGTTCTTCGACCACATTCATGAGTGGCACCTGCTGCATGAAGGCAGGCGCGTTTGGATCGGGAGGCAACATGCTGACGCTCACTGAGGCGCAGTGGCAGAACCTGCAACAAGGTGAAGCCCGCCAGTTCGTTGCGGCCGTGTGTGATGAGTTCCTTGTCAAGCACCCCGAAATGCGTGACGAACCGGGACGTGAGGTAGTATTGCAGCGCATGCAAGATGCCTACGACTACGCTGCCCGAGCGGGTTTTACCAGCACACCGCACATCGTGCGGCTGATGTACCTGTCTGCGGACGCTCCGCGCATCCAGGATGATCCCTTAGTCGATCACTACCTGCGTAAGCCCGGCGCGACGCCTGAACAACGGCTCGACGACCTCGATGCCGTCATGAACCATATGCTCAAGGGAGATCGTTGATGGCGTCATTGGCGGTACCCCTGATCGAGGGCGTCGTCGCCCGTATCTTGACTGCACTCGGTGTGGGTGTCGTCGCCGGCGCAGCGGGTGAGGCAGCGAAGGAGCAGGCGCGCAAGCGCCAGGAAGAGGCTGAAAAGGCAAAGTCCGCACCCATTGCACGCACCGAAGCGCAGACCAAGGAACGCAAGAAGTGCCCAGATTGCACGCCAGATCGTGGCGCACCGTTCAATCGTTCGACCGCCGGGTGGTCAGAGGTATCGATCACCTACCAAGCTCGCATCAGCGGCATGCCTGTTGGCCAAGGTTTTATCACAGAGTGGTTGTTCAGCGGCGTCACGTTTGATGGCTTCGATTCGAGCCAATGCCTCTTGAAGGAGGCCAAAGCAAAGTACGACCAGTTCTTCGATGACTTCGGTGACCCGCACGAGTGGTGGAAGGGTGACGAGCCGATCATGGCCGAGGCAACCACACAATCTTTGGTAGCCAAGCCTCTCCCTCCTGTTCAGTTGAGGTGGTACTTCATGCAGCCCATGAGCTACCGCTTCTTTTCCAAAATATTCTCCGCAATGCGGCTACCCATTGAAACGGTATTTGAGCCATGAAGCGACCCTATGAACTGACCACCATCTTCCGGCAACCTGGCCCGCTGCATGTGCCCGCCATGTTGACCGAGCTGCATTCAATCCGACAGGAGCTCAAAGCATGTTCTCCCCTGCTCGATGAATGGCTCTTAAAGGGCAACACTAAGGATGAGGCCTACCGTTACGAGGTCTTCGATTCCACAGGCCCCACGACAGCGGCCATCGCAGTACTTACCGAGTCATTGAAGACGGCCGTCGATCCAAAGATTGTCAGCATGTGGAATGGGAAGGAAGGCCCGGAAGGTGCCTCGCTGCAATACGTTGGCCGGGTTACTCCTGAGACAAGCATGATCTCCCTAAGAGCAAAGCCAGGCGCGTTTTCTATGACTGCTGAACCGGTCTTGAGACTTGTCCTCAAGAATGTTAATTTGCTTGCCCCGTCTGTGGTAACGCTGGAAACAGCAAGCTACTTCGACAGAAAGGTCTTTAAGGATCGTCCGGGAGTGGGGTGGATGCTGTACCTCCCTCAAGTACTGGTCGCTCAACAAGTCCCCGAGGCCCGCGCACTTCTGCCTGTTATTGGCCAGGACGAAAAAGGCAAAGATATGCAGATCGGCACGATCGTGGTCAGCGTCACCGACGAACCGTTTTCTGATGAGAACCCAGAGCACGTCAAGATCGCTAATGCCATCGAAATCCGCATGGTTGATCAGGATTTGCTCCCCCGCTTCACGGACTTATGAAGGAGATCGTAGCTAGATTTGGCGCGATTGGATTGTTGCTCAAAAGATCAAGCGTGGGACAGTGGAGTTTGCTCAGGCACTGCTATGTGGGTGGAGCGCTCTTTTAAAATAGCGGGGGGATTGCAGCACTAAATCGTTCTGTTGCGTCATTTGGGGCAACCGGGCTGCAAAGAACTGCCGAAAGTTGATTACCAGAATTGTTGATAGAATCCCTACTCATATATATGACAAATTCTACAATCCCTCAGGACCCATGCTACAGCCGACTATTGTGTCCCCCGCAGAATTCGTGAGCTCTTTGAACAAGCTGATCACCTCAGATCCGAACCATAAAACTGGATGGGCCGTCACTTTGGAGAGCAACATGATGCCTGGAACTTTCAAACTAGTCCCACATGGCGGCGTGCCGGAAGCTCTCGTAAGAGGACACTGCAAGAAATTAATGATGCAATTTCATCCGGCCACACCGATCGGCTTACATGATTTGTGATCTGGCATGAATTAATGCATGATGCTGCATCCTTCGGGGGTCCTCCTATGGCCCCATTCGGTCCCGCAGAATGCACACGGCCAATCCGCTCGGATAGGTTTCACCAGGACAGCTCACATCGCCGAACAGCGCATTCGCGGTCAGCACTTCATCACAGAAATGGCAGCGGCAATCGGCCGGCAGTTCGGGCACTCCCCGCGCCGCCTCCAAGCCGACGGAGATTGCTCGATAATTTCGAGTATCCGCGTTGTCGGCGTGGTCACTCATGGCATCCCCATGGTGCGACAGAGCGCCATGGGGATGATGTGCACTCGTGCGAAATCAAAAGCGATAGCTCAATGCCACGGTACTTACAAGTGGGTCCAGCCGAACATCTGCAGTGGCCGAGCTACCACCCAACGCGGGCAAAGTGCCGGTCGCAGTGGTGCTGGCCCAGATTTTCTTTACGTCCAGCACGAGACTCCAGTGTTCCTTCAACGGCACGCTGACGCCCACTTGCAAGACCGGCCCGAACGCACTACGGGTCTTCAGTCCCTGTACGAAGCCATCTTGCGAGCTGAATACATGGGTGTAATTGATACCGGCACCGATGTAGGGCTGTACCAGGCTTTGTTTAAAAAAAACATAGCGTACCGAGAGGACAGCAGGGCCGTATTTGACCTTGCCGAGCGTACCAGCACTGCTCAGGGTCCCGCTTCCTGTAAGGGTTGTGGTCGGCGGCAGGCCCAGAGCCAGTTCCGCGCTCCAGTGTTCGTCGAAATGGTAGACCACGCCGAACGCCATCGCGTTATTGCTGGAAGCGCTGGCACCGCCATCTCTTACCTCGGCACCATTGACCTTCACCGAGGCAGCGGTAGCGAAGGCAATGTGACCAAGCCCGCCATAGAAACTCCACGAAGATTCCTGCGCCAACACCTTACCCGCCTGCGTGACCAGAACGGCCGTCACCAATATCATTTGGATGATTTTCATATTGCTCTCCCCGCCTCAGTCGCGACCGGCAAGGAGGATGGCCTCTGCCAGCCCGGCCGGATCAGTGAACATGACCTCGTGGCTACCTTCTGCCTCTACGTAGCGGAACAAGCCTAGTCGCTCCGAGAGCCGGGGATGCCAAGGCAGGCTGTGCGGCAACGCGGTGTCCTGGCGGCAATTGATGTAAGACTTTCCGATCGGAAGTTCCGCGGTAGGCTTGCGCAAGAGTAGTCGATCGGTCAGGCATCGATAGGGCTGGGGATGCAACCGCTGGAACGTCTCCTGCGCCAGTGTTTCATCGGCATCGTTGATGAAGTTTTCACGCCAAATCGGGTAGGGCAGCATGACGGCACCTTGGTTGGCCTGAGCCAACGATTCGAAGAGCGCCCGATAATGGGGCGGGGTCATGTCGGCCAGACTTTCGCCGGGCAAGGGAACAAAGGCATTGAGGTAGATGAGGCGCTGCAGACGATGCAGCACCAGCTCGGCAACGCCCGAGATCAGCATGCCGCCATAGCTGTGACCGAGCAGACGCACCTGCCGTAGGTCGTGCTGGTCGATGTAATGCGCCAGCGAAGCGACACACTTCTCTAGGGTTATTGCCTGGTAATCTTCATGCGGGCGGTTTCCTGCCAGGGTTGGGCAATGGACGATGTGTCCTCGCTCTCGCAAGCAAGATGCGGTGGCCTCGAAGGTTTCGCCGGTATGCCACGCGCCGTGTACCAAAACATAGGTATCGGAAGTCATGTTTGTCTCCTTGGTGTAGTTATCGGAGACTCAATGCTGCCTCACGATGCAGGAGATAAATCGGCGCATCGTGCCGTGGCAATGGCTGATTCGTGCCAGGCTCAGCGATGCTCTTCTGAATGCTGACGTGTCTGGCTAGGCAGTTGTCCAGTGTAGGCCTGCCATGTGCGGGAGAAATGGGATGCATCCAGCCAACCAGCGCGTCGACCGATCTCGGCGATGCTCAGTTGCTGGTAGTTAGGTGAGACCAGCATTCGTCGCGCCGCCTCAATGCGCCGCTGATTCAGCAGCGAGGAAAAAGTCATGCCCTGACGCGCCAGCGCCCGATACAGCGTGCGTACCGAGACGCCCAGGCTGGCGGCAACCTCTGCTGCTCCCAGGCCCGGCTCGGCAAAATGAGCCCCTAGCAGTTTTTGGACGTGCTTGACTAGCGCACGATCCGCACTTCCATCTGCCTTTTCAACATGCCCCTGGTCGAAGACGGCGGCGATCAGCCCGCCGAGGTGATCCCGGTGCTGCTCTGCCG
>Ga0209414_1000562_pt1 | contig 17829 bp, 12 predicted proteins | sample LakVidmifraction_4_FD_181154 | JGI IMG/M metagenome (GOLD analysis project Ga0209414, IMG submission 181154) | Hypersaline microbial communities from Lake Vida, Antarctica - Brine Hole Two &gt;0.2 micron (SPAdes) (version 2) | ecosystem: Environmental > Aquatic > Non-marine Saline and Alkaline >... | reverse complement strand
CAAGGGTGGTTGTAGTTTGTTTAATATCGCCTGTTTACGTTCTTCACTATAGCGTGGCATGATGAGTCCTTGATGCCCCCATTTGGATTGTTTTTTTAGGGGTGACAACTATCCTGCCATAGGGGGGGATCTTTAGGCATGTATTTTATAGAATGAACTAGGAGTTTTAAGTTATAGTTATTTAAGGCAACAACGGCTGTAATTTGCTTACTTAGCTTTAACTCTAGCTCTTCTTTGCTTAAAACCTCCATGTTATCTAAAGAAGATAGATCTAGATCGGTTGTATAGCGTTCCGAGCCATAAGCTAAAGATAATACTATTCCTCCCTTTATGACTAAATTTTTCGATAAGAATTTATCACGAGAAATAGCCAATAAAATTAAGTGAATAGCCTGCCTAAATTTTTTTTCATCATCACTTTCTGCTCTATCTATCCACTCTTCAATATTTTTCATGATTAATTAAACACACTGTGATTAAGGGAGATGCACCAGTCCTCACTATATAAGTCTGAGTAAGGTTCGTTTGATATCATTTTACGACTTCCTCCTCTAGCTGTGGAATAAGCCTTCCATTCAGCGATTATAGGATCCTGAATATCCAAATGGGAGTTTAAGATGAAACCAATGCGACTTTTATCGATAGCAGTGCCATATAGCTCAACTGAGTCTATGATCTCATTTAAAAGAACCTCTGCCATTTCTTCATAAACCTCTAAAACATGTTGAAATCCACCGCATAAATCGGGATTTTTCACCATTTCCAAGAACAAATCTCCAATCCTAATAATTCTAACGCCTTCGCCTTTATTCATATGAGGGTAAAGGCGTGAGCGAGAGTGAACATTAAGGTATTTGCCCTTAATTTTGATACGCTCAGAAGGGTATGGAGGTATAAAGAAATTATTCTTTCCTAGGTTTTTACCATCTATGCTGTTTTCTGAGAGAAGTTGTGACTGTGTTTTCTTCCACAATGGTCTAGTAGGAGCAATATAGTCAATTCTCTTTGGAATTCTGTTAGTGAGATTGTAAAACCTCATGGCGCTCAAATACGTTATATAGCCTATATTATATAGCGAGCAAACTATTTCTAGGTCGCTAGGGTTTTTGTTAGCGATAACGAAGTAGTTGTCATATGGTTTTTGTACCAAGCCGCTAGATACAAGATAATCTGTAACTTCAGATAATTTTTTCTTTAAATTACTATCCGTCCTAAACCCTTTTATATTTTGGTTTTGGAAGGATCTAGTTTCACGTATGTAATGCAGAAACTCATACAACTCTGAATCGAAGAAAGCTGTTTTTCTATCTAACCCAATCACCCAAAGGCTTGCAGCCTCTTCTATAGAAATTGTTTTCTGCATATCGGTCACATATTGTTTATAAGTCCTAAGGACTTATAAACAATATGTGACCAACTTACAAGCTTTTTTTTGTAAATGATAGAGATCTTACCTAAGCTATAGCTAATAAGGCTTTCAAAAATTGACATTATAGGCAGGGCATATTAAAATGCGTCCTTAGGACGCATTTTAATATGCCCTATGGGAAATCGAGAAAAACTGTATTATTTGAAGGCCACGTATAAACAGCCATAGCCTAAGAAACGTAATCATGAAATCAGTTTAGATGCGACTTTAATCACTAGACCCCTTGCAAAAGTGCCATTCCATTGACCTCCACTAATGGAGTTTCAAGGGTCAGCGACGACTTATGCAAGAGATCTACTGTTAAACCGATAGGTAGGTCATTATGATCAAGCGATCTGATTAAAATGTCCTAAATTAGCTTCTACTGTATTATCAACATAGCTCACTTATTAAGTACACTCAAATGTACACACCAATTCAAGATCCTATGCTCACTGTAAAAACTATGGCTACAGCCAAATGTTCAAGTCCTCACTAGGAAACCGTACCTATCCAACGTGCTCATAAGCCTTAGTATTCAAGATATTCTCTAATAGGGCGTTTCTTAAACTGTGAAGCATCTTTTTTGAGACGATTAATCATTTCAAACTCCCAAGCATTCGGGTCTTGACCTGCTGGACTGGTAGAACTAACCAAGTGATTATAATCGGCAACAAAGCTAGGATTACGAGCGATACGCCCTAGCTGCTTATCGTTTAATCCTTCAACCGTAAACATATCTGCTGTACTAGCGTCACGCTCCTTACTAACTGCATTAGTCTTAGCTTTTGGCTTTTCATGAACAGTAAAAGAAAAACCTACAATTTTGCGTCCCTTTTTTACGTTCTCATATTTGACCTTAAGGTCTGATTTTTTGTTAATCTCATCTGTAGCAAGGTCTAAAACACGTTTCTTAAAATCACACATCGCTTTGTATTCATTGATCCCTAGTCCCATCTGGTCTCTAAAAACTCCTATCTCGAAACATGGTGTTTTTTTAGCTGTGCGCCATTGCGTTAATAACTCATAAAGGCGTACTGAATAAACACTATCAAACTGTGTTGTTTGCTCTAGCAAATATGAGGTAAAAAACTGCTCTAAGCCATTGATACGGCTGATACCCTCTACAACAGCAAGAGTAAATACTAGTTCTATTGCACCCTCACCATCATGATACTGCACCTGCTGTAACCAACGGCTTTTAATGGGCTTGCCATTATCGTCAAGGTAGGTAAAACGCCTATTAAATAAGGTTTCTTCAGCTTCTTTCATGCGCTGATAAGCATTTTGTCGTGTGGTCTCAAAAACATTTGCATAACGTATAGCGTCAATACGTAAAGGCTTATCAGTACTTAGCCCTGAGCCTGTTTCTCTAGCATCAACAATAGCTAGCTGAATAATTCGCACTTCAGCCAATGATAAAGTTTGTAACGCCTGATTTAGTTGATTAGTTTTTACCACTAGGTTTTTTTTAGTGTTCATAACCATCTTACCCATAATAATTTAATGACATGTTACACTAAGTCATCTAAAGGTCAAATTATATACAGTCCTTTAATGGTAACTAAACGTCCTTTAATGGGTAACCAAACGTCCTTTAATGGGTAACTAAACGTCCTTTAATGGGTAACCAAACGTCCTTTAATGGAGGCTGTAAGCCAATAGTAGCAAGGCTCACAGAGCGTCTAAAAGCTATTAAAAGCATTAAAAGCATTAAAAGCATTTTTTTATTTTTTTACTAATTAAAAAGACAGAAGATAAAAGCGCTAGTTACATCGAAATATCAGAGTCTTTTTTGTGATCCTTTGGTTCAGGTAATCTATCCATTCTTTCTGGCTCATTCATCAACTTGTTTTTAACTTCGTCCAAAGCAGCAGGATTTTTCAAGTTCTCCAGTTTTTTTAGTATTCCAGTAACCTTACCTTGTTTAAACCTCGATAATAAGTTGTAAAAACCACTCTATTTGTCCACATATTTAGCTTTAAAGACTATGTAACTATCTTTTGATACATTCCTAGCCTTTTTAATTTCATCCCTCTCTACAGAGATTTTACGGCTTTCTAGTTGCATTGCCTCATTCAATCTAGCGATTTCCTCTTGATTTAACCCTTCAATAGCCACTAAGTAAGGTTCAACACGTTTTTTGAGGGTCTCATAGCTATCTTCCGCAACGCTTTTATCATTCCTCGCCTTCTCATATTCCATCAGGATGCTGTTTGCCGCTTTCACAGTCGGTTCTATTTGCTCAATAACGGTTGCTGTGACCTTCTCACCATACCTAGCCTTGCTTTCAAACATTTCAGGCTTAGGCGCTACGGTTGTAATACTAAAATCCCTCGCGTGATTGATGTCGTGGTAATACGCCTTGATGTTGGTATGCTTGGCTTTAGAGCCTTCCTTGCCCCTCATTAGCCCTAAATCAGCGACCGTCTTGGCAAAATCAGTCTGCATCTGGTTTAACTTAACCCTACCGCCTAGAAAATCCTTACAGTTCAGCTTCCCCTTTTGGTCAATGGGAACCACATAAGCGACTAGCTGCGGTGTGCTTACGTCTCGATGAATACTCATACCTGCAATATTTTCTGCTCCATGTTTATCAGTGAGCCACTGATCTGCTCGCTCAAAAAAATCCGCTTCCTTGCTGGTTCCCCAGCCTTCCCATTCAGAACTGGCGGTGATCAAATACTCAATACATAGCACCGCATCCGAACGTCTTTTTTCAGGTAGCCGATCTTGTATTGCCTGTTTGACTGCTTCAGAGGTAGCAACGGTATGCTCATTTTTAGGGGTTCGATTGGGGTCAGCATTGGGTGTATTTATGGTTCGGTAGTTGTGTGCAAGACTGCCGCCAATGTTGCCCATGGTCTTTAATTTTGCCGTCCTTAAAATTGCATAGTTCATCGCTATTTTTTCCTAATAATTGAGTGTTATTTAACTAAAGTGTACTTACTACACCATAAATTCACCCATTAGGAAAGCGAGATTTTTGAAGCAAAAGATGGTGAAAAAGGGCTATTTTTCACTTTTTAGAAGCTAGGATGTTTACAATTTGTAGACACTTTTTTCCGTTATAAATCAATGGTTAACGTCATTGTTGTAAACATTTTGTATACAACTTAATTTCATTAACCCTAACAATATCAGCTACTTGGCCATCCCTTTAGGGTGCGTATGGTGTAGTCATTAAATTAGGTAGAAAATGACGGGTCTTTTATCTGTCGTAATATTTTTGCAAAAAAGGGTTTATAAGAGCGTTACTTCTCGTCATTCACTGGCACAATCTTAGGCTGTTACAAACAACTTATTAACCTAAAAAATTATCTGTAGCTACAGATAATTCTAGTAGCGAAGTCATTTATGAGCATGATCGGTGTATCAGTCGCCAGCAGTAAAAGCCTTCAACTTGAAACCACCCAAGAAGCCTACGATAGAGCTATCGTGAAGCTTAATCTGTTTTTGATTGAAGATAAGACCTATGAACAAGCCATTAGAGCGAGATTATTTGAAGTCATGGACGACAGAAATGAGCTAGGAGATTATTCCACTTCTGACCTTCATATTATGGGAAAAGGAATTGAAAAAAATCTTGCTTATTCTCTTGCTGGGTTGAACGAGCAGACTGTCTCTGCTTAAATTGGTGAGAAGTACAGAACGCTAAAGCTATTGAAATGTAATCACCTATCGCTTATATTAAAGGTACAAATATAAGCGATAGGTGATTATTATGACTACAACTAATTATAATATACGGCTTGACCAGGATTTGAAGGACAGGTCTTTTTCTGTTCTTGAAAGCTATGGACTAACGCCTTCACAAGCCATAAGACTGTTCTTGAACCAAGTAGCCGATACCAATGCGGTTCCCTTGTCTTTTGACTATCAACCTAAGCTTAACGCCCAAACTATTGCGGCTATTGCAGAGGTCGCCAACGGCAAAGGCACTAAGTACGACAGCTTTGGTGATTTTATGGATGAGCTAGAAGGCGAGGCTGATGAGATCCATTGAAGTATCAAATCAGTTTAAGAGAGATGCCAAAAAGAATTATCTAAGCTTACTCACTCCTGCATGGGGCGAGGTGCTTAATTGTCTGACTAAAGATGTACCGCTACCGGCTAAATATAAAGATCATGCGTTGACAGGCAATCATAAGGGATTTAGAGATTGCCACATCAAACCTGATTTGGTGCTTATCTACCGTGTTCAGAGCGATACGGTAGATTTCGTTAGGCTGGGTAGCCATTCAGAGATATTTGATTAGCCCAAAGCTAATGCCCTTCGGTTGATGAATCAAAAGGTAGCTAGGATAGGCAAAAAGACTACTACAGGTTTTAAGTGGTTCCATAAGTTTACATTTGTAAAAACGGAGAACAAATATGTATGAACACTACAGCAGACAATGTTTGCCATCTAAAAAATATAGGGAGTTGTTAGGAAGTGCGGTTTGCGTTTTTAATTCTAATAACAGTTTTATTATTGAAAATATACTAGCTAATGATCACACGGATGAATATAACTGGCACGATCTAATAGATAGTACATCTGGCGAACTATTGAAACCTGTAAAGGATACTATTACAAAACAGTCAAATACTGATATTGCTAATGAGTTTGATAAGATCGTCGCTAAGAGAAATAGAATAATGCATAGTTTCCAAGTTACTTCTCCTGAAGGCTCTGATGATAAAGACAATCAAATACTGGCTACTAAATATAAAAACGGAAAACAAGAAATTATTACAATAGATTTTCTGCTTGAGTTCATAAAAATGAATGAAGACCTATCTACCAAACTTCATAACTTTAGAGGACATTAAGCACACTGAACGAACATACTGTAAGTTATTGATTAATGACTTACAGTGAAAACATGACGCCTACCACAGGAACCGAACTACTAAAACACTTGTAAGCCCTAGTATTCAAGATATTCTGAGCTACATCAGTGAACACCTAAAAATAAGCGAAATAATGAAGTAGCCATACTCTACTTTCGGATAAGTCTGTTATAAGTGGTTCCATAATGACAGTGTATTTTAAGTAGTCTATTAATGGGTTTAAAGGGGGGGGGGGGGATAGCTGGTTCCACTGGGGTATGCCATACATATTAAGAAACTAGCATGCCAAGATAAAATTTTCGTTACCGTAAAGGACACCCTCACTTTGATAAAGTCTAACTTTGAGATCTTAGCAAAATATAATACTTTGCTAAATAAAAATATCTGTAATCGTATTGCTAACGTTTCTAATGAAACTCTATGGATGGATAAAGGAGCATTTTTTGGTTCAATATTAGGTACGTTAAACCATCTCATGGTAGGCGACTTGATTTGGCTAACTCGTTTTAACAAGCATCCTAACCATTCTGAAGGGTTTAAAGCGTTAGAATCTTTAGTAGAATTCACTTCGCCTACAAAACTTACTCATACTTTGTATGATGATAAAGAAGATTTCATAGACAATAGGAAAGTGCTGGATGAGATGATCATTCAATTTGTTGAAGAAACGAAGGAAACGGACTATTTGAAAGCAATAACCTACAAGAATATGAATGGTGAAGTTTTCAACAAGCCTTTTTCTATGTTATTGCAACATCTTTTCAATCATCATCGGGGGCAGGTAACCACTCTATTAACTCAAATAGGTATAGATATTGGTGAAACAGACTTACTAATATTGATTCCTGATTTCTAGCCCTATAACTGTCTCTTCAAAATATTGTCTAAATCAAGCTATGATGCGATTTTGACTTCAATAAACCATTTTGGTCGCATCATATTAAAATCTACTCGAATATTTGAAGGTAGATAACTAGCAGAGTCTAGAACGAAGGGCTGTCCTTCTATGCGTTTGAATACTACCCAATGCCAGAAGTTACTACCACCTTCTTGATGATGCTTAATTGATAAAAGAGCAGTATCAGGCAATGTATCCCAAGATATAAATGGGATCTCATCATTGGATGTTTTTATACCTGCGTTGGATAACAATCGTCTCACATACTGAGTATCTGACCACAGCAACTTATCAGAGGCATAAATATCCATTGCGTTAGCGGTTTCCCTCATTTCGGTATAGCTTTTTCCAAGAATATTTGCAACAGACGCAATTCCGCACCCAGTATTCTCTTCTTGTACGACTGAACTCAGCATTAAAAAATCCTTAATAGAAAATTAAGTATAATTCTAAAAAATCATGTAGTCGATGTACTTGTCGTCTTTTAATTATTTATTTACTTAGCTCTTTTAAGGCTAACAGAGCGTGCTCTGCTTTTTCAGCTGATACAAAGATATGATCATGGTAATAGGCAGCGATCACATTAGCGCTGATACCTTTTGTAGCTAACTTTGTTGATACTGCTGCTGTCAAACCCACAGCTTCAAGGCTTGAATGAATCATTAAAGTGATTTGTCGAAAAACGCCTTCATATTTTAAACTTGCTTCATCAGCTTTGTGTTTTGTTAATATTAAAGTTAAGCCTTCTGACTCTAAAAAAGTAGCGATTGGCTTTAGAACAAGGTATTGAGATAATTGACCTGAAACAGTGCAAAAAACAAACTCTTCCTTGACTAACTCAGGCTTCATTGAAGCAAGTAACTGATTTAAGTCTATAATTCCTGACATATTAATTTCCTTTGATGTGAACTAAGCAAGCCTATATCGAGTTAAGTTATTTTGTAGTTAAATATATTGTAAGAAGACCATACTAACTGTAATCTCGAAAAGTGAGTCTTATGTACACAGCTAAGTACACTGTGACCGTTTCAGCAAGTGAAAACCATTGATACCATTAGTCTACAGCGAAATGTTCAAATCCTAACTAGGGAACCATATTCTTAGGCTTTGCTGAACATGTTTTTTTGGCATATCCCAAGAGTCTGTGAAAGCAGGGGTTTAATCTAAATAACAGTTACACAGAGTTTAGTATGGCTTCAAAACCTAATAAATCATATGTTTAAAGCTTCCCACGGGAGTGATTCAAAGTAATCTTGGACTACTGTATACATATCTTCTGGAGGTATTTCCATATCGACATCTATTTCAAGAGAAAGGGTATGAAAATCCTTGAGTGAGAAGGTTTTTATCTCTTCATCTCTCATTCCAAATTGATTCAAGTATGCTTCTATCTCTTTACGCTCAGAGCATTTAATCAGTTTATCTAATACAGTTTTTTTAGTTTCGTTCGAGTATAAAAGGCTTGCTTCTTGGTTTAAAAGATAGTGAATATCGAAAATATCCTGACGGCGACTACGAGTTCTAACGACCTGTTGTAATATGCTGCGATATTTTTCAGCTACAAGCTGTTCAAGTGAGTAACATAAAACATTGAGTCGGTCAGTTAACTTGAAGTTTTCAGTATCACTTACTGACACACTCTCATTGAAGCTAATATCAAGTTCAACGATATGAGGAGACTGCTTGTTATCTAGGCGTTTTATAGCGTTATGATTAGTGCTATCAGCATACCCAATTCTCGCTTTATAAGCAGGAAACTTTACTTTACTAGGATCTTTAGGCATGTATTTTATAGAATGAACTAGGAGTTTTAAGTTATAGTTATTTAAGGCAACAACGGCTGTAATTTGCTTACTTAGCTTTAACTCTAGCTCTTCTTTGCTTAAAACCTCCATGTTATCTAAAGAAGATAGATCTAGATCGGTTGTATAGCGTTCCGAGCCATAAGCTAAAGATAATACTATTCCTCCCTTTATGACTAAATTTTTCGATAAGAATTTATCACGAGAAATAGCCAATAAAATTAAGTGAATAGCCTGCCTAAATTTTTTTTCATCATCACTTTCTGCTCTATCTATCCACTCTTCAATATTTTTCATGATTAATTAAACACACTGTGATTAAGGGAGATGCACCAGTCCTCACTATATAAGTCTGAGTAAGGTTCGTTTGATATCATTTTACGACTTCCTCCTCTAGCTGTGGAATAAGCCTTCCATTCAGCGATTATAGGATCCTGAATATCCAAATGGGAGTTTAAGATGAAACCAATGCGACTTTTATCGATAGCAGTGCCATATAGCTCAACTGAGTCTATGATCTCATTTAAAAGAACCTCTGCCATTTCTTCATAAACCTCTAAAACATGTTGAAATCCACCGCATAAATCGGGATTTTTCACCATTTCCAAGAACAAATCTCCAATCCTAATAATTCTAACGCCTTCGCCTTTATTCATATGAGGGTAAAGGCGTGAGCGAGAGTGAACATTAAGGTATTTGCCCTTAATTTTGATACGCTCAGAAGGGTATGGAGGTATAAAGAAATTATTCTTTCCTAGGTTTTTACCATCTATGCTGTTTTCTGAGAGAAGTTGTGACTGTGTTTTCTTCCACAATGGTCTAGTAGGAGCAATATAGTCAATTCTCTTTGGAATTCTGTTAGTGAGATTGTAAAACCTCATGGCGCTCAAATACGTTATATAGCCTATATTATATAGCGAGCAAACTATTTCTAGGTCGCTAGGGTTTTTGTTAGCGATAACGAAGTAGTTGTCATATGGTTTTTGTACCAAGCCGCTAGATACAAGATAATCTGTAACTTCAGATAATTTTTTCTTTAAATTACTATCCGTCCTAAACCCTTTTATATTTTGGTTTTGGAAGGATCTAGTTTCACGTATGTAATGCAGAAACTCATACAACTCTGAATCGAAGAAAGCTGTTTTTCTATCTAACCCAATCACCCAAAGGCTTGCAGCCTCTTCTATAGAAATTGTTTTCTGCATATCGGTCACATATTGTTTATAAGTCCTAAGGACTTATAAACAATATGTGACCAACTTACAAGCTTTTTTTTGTAAATGATAGAGATCTTACCTAAGCTATAGCTAATAAGGCTTTCAAAAATTGACATTATAGGCAGGGCATATTAAAATGCGTCCTTAGGACGCATTTTAATATGCCCTATGGGAAATCGAGAAAAACTGTATTATTTGAAGGCCACGTATAAACAGCCATAGCCTAAGAAACGTAATCATGAAATCAGTTTAGATGCGACTTTAATCACTAGACCCCTTGCAAAAGTGCCATTCCATTGACCTCCACTAATGGAGTTTCAAGGGTCAGCGACGACTTATGCAAGAGATCTACTGTTAAACCGATAGGTAGGTCATTATGATCAAGCGATCTGATTAAAATGTCCTAAATTAGCTTCTACTGTATTATCAACATAGCTCACTTATTAAGTACACTCAAATGTACACACCAATTCAAGATCCTATGCTCACTGTAAAAACTATGGCTACAGCCAAATGTTCAAGTCCTCACTAGGAAACCGTACCTATCCAACGTGCTCATAAGCCTTAGTATTCAAGATATTCTCTAATAGGGCGTTTCTTAAACTGTGAAGCATCTTTTTTGAGACGATTAATCATTTCAAACTCCCAAGCATTCGGGTCTTGACCTGCTGGACTGGTAGAACTAACCAAGTGATTATAATCGGCAACAAAGCTAGGATTACGAGCGATACGCCCTAGCTGCTTATCGTTTAATCCTTCAACCGTAAACATATCTGCTGTACTAGCGTCACGCTCCTTACTAACTGCATTAGTCTTAGCTTTTGGCTTTTCATGAACAGTAAAAGAAAAACCTACAATTTTGCGTCCCTTTTTTACGTTCTCATATTTGACCTTAAGGTCTGATTTTTTGTTAATCTCATCTGTAGCAAGGTCTAAAACACGTTTCTTAAAATCACACATCGCTTTGTATTCATTGATCCCTAGTCCCATCTGGTCTCTAAAAACTCCTATCTCGAAACATGGTGTTTTTTTAGCTGTGCGCCATTGCGTTAATAACTCATAAAGGCGTACTGAATAAACACTATCAAACTGTGTTGTTTGCTCTAGCAAATATGAGGTAAAAAACTGCTCTAAGCCATTGATACGGCTGATACCCTCTACAACAGCAAGAGTAAATACTAGTTCTATTGCACCCTCACCATCATGATACTGCACCTGCTGTAACCAACGGCTTTTAATGGGCTTGCCATTATCGTCAAGGTAGGTAAAACGCCTATTAAATAAGGTTTCTTCAGCTTCTTTCATGCGCTGATAAGCATTTTGTCGTGTGGTCTCAAAAACATTTGCATAACGTATAGCGTCAATACGTAAAGGCTTATCAGTACTTAGCCCTGAGCCTGTTTCTCTAGCATCAACAATAGCTAGCTGAATAATTCGCACTTCAGCCAATGATAAAGTTTGTAACGCCTGATTTAGTTGATTAGTTTTTACCACTAGGTTTTTTTTAGTGTTCATAACCATCTTACCCATAATAATTTAATGACATGTTACACTAAGTCATCTAAAGGTCAAATTATATACAGTCCTTTAATGGTAACTAAACGTCCTTTAATGGGTAACCAAACGTCCTTTAATGGGTAACTAAACGTCCTTTAATGGGTAACCAAACGTCCTTTAATGGAGGCTGTAAGCCAATAGTAGCAAGGCTCACAGAGCGTCTAAAAGCTATTAAAAGCATTAAAAGCATTAAAAGCATTTTTTTATTTTTTTACTAATTAAAAAGACAGAAGATAAAAGCGCTAGTTACATCGAAATATCAGAGTCTTTTTTGTGATCCTTTGGTTCAGGTAATCTATCCATTCTTTCTGGCTCATTCATCAACTTGTTTTTAACTTCGTCCAAAGCAGCAGGATTTTTCAAGTTCTCCAGTTTTTTTAGTATTCCAGTAACCTTACCTTGTTTAAACCTCGATAATAAGTTGTAAAAACCACTCTATTTGTCCACATATTTAGCTTTAAAGACTATGTAACTATCTTTTGATACATTCCTAGCCTTTTTAATTTCATCCCTCTCTACAGAGATTTTACGGCTTTCTAGTTGCATTGCCTCATTCAATCTAGCGATTTCCTCTTGATTTAACCCTTCAATAGCCACTAAGTAAGGTTCAACACGTTTTTTGAGGGTCTCATAGCTATCTTCCGCAACGCTTTTATCATTCCTCGCCTTCTCATATTCCATCAGGATGCTGTTTGCCGCTTTCACAGTCGGTTCTATTTGCTCAATAACGGTTGCTGTGACCTTCTCACCATACCTAGCCTTGCTTTCAAACATTTCAGGCTTAGGCGCTACGGTTGTAATACTAAAATCCCTCGCGTGATTGATGTCGTGGTAATACGCCTTGATGTTGGTATGCTTGGCTTTAGAGCCTTCCTTGCCCCTCATTAGCCCTAAATCAGCGACCGTCTTGGCAAAATCAGTCTGCATCTGGTTTAACTTAACCCTACCGCCTAGAAAATCCTTACAGTTCAGCTTCCCCTTTTGGTCAATGGGAACCACATAAGCGACTAGCTGCGGTGTGCTTACGTCTCGATGAATACTCATACCTGCAATATTTTCTGCTCCATGTTTATCAGTGAGCCACTGATCTGCTCGCTCAAAAAAATCCGCTTCCTTGCTGGTTCCCCAGCCTTCCCATTCAGAACTGGCGGTGATCAAATACTCAATACATAGCACCGCATCCGAACGTCTTTTTTCAGGTAGCCGATCTTGTATTGCCTGTTTGACTGCTTCAGAGGTAGCAACGGTATGCTCATTTTTAGGGGTTCGATTGGGGTCAGCATTGGGTGTATTTATGGTTCGGTAGTTGTGTGCAAGACTGCCGCCAATGTTGCCCATGGTCTTTAATTTTGCCGTCCTTAAAATTGCATAGTTCATCGCTATTTTTTCCTAATAATTGAGTGTTATTTAACTAAAGTGTACTTACTACACCATAAATTCACCCATTAGGAAAGCGAGATTTTTGAAGCAAAAGATGGTGAAAAAGGGCTATTTTTCACTTTTTAGAAGCTAGGATGTTTACAATTTGTAGACACTTTTTTCCGTTATAAATCAATGGTTAACGTCATTGTTGTAAACATTTTGTATACAACTTAATTTCATTAACCCTAACAATATCAGCTACTTGGCCATCCCTTTAGGGTGCGTATGGTGTAGTCATTAAATTAGGTAGAAAATGACGGGTCTTTTATCTGTCGTAATATTTTTGCAAAAAAGGGTTTATAAGAGCGTTACTTCTCGTCATTCACTGGCACAATCTTAGGCTGTTACAAACAACTTATTAACCTAAAAAATTATCTGTAGCTACAGATAATTCTAGTAGCGAAGTCATTTATGAGCATGATCGGTGTATCAGTCGCCAGCAGTAAAAGCCTTCAACTTGAAACCACCCAAGAAGCCTACGATAGAGCTATCGTGAAGCTTAATCTGTTTTTGATTGAAGATAAGACCTATGAACAAGCCATTAGAGCGAGATTATTTGAAGTCATGGACGACAGAAATGAGCTAGGAGATTATTCCACTTCTGACCTTCATATTATGGGAAAAGGAATTGAAAAAAATCTTGCTTATTCTCTTGCTGGGTTGAACGAGCAGACTGTCTCTGCTTAAATTGGTGAGAAGTACAGAACGCTAAAGCTATTGAAATGTAATCACCTATCGCTTATATTAAAGGTACAAATATAAGCGATAGGTGATTATTATGACTACAACTAATTATAATATACGGCTTGACCAGGATTTGAAGGACAGGTCTTTTTCTGTTCTTGAAAGCTATGGACTAACGCCTTCACAAGCCATAAGACTGTTCTTGAACCAAGTAGCCGATACCAATGCGGTTCCCTTGTCTTTTGACTATCAACCTAAGCTTAACGCCCAAACTATTGCGGCTATTGCAGAGGTCGCCAACGGCAAAGGCACTAAGTACGACAGCTTTGGTGATTTTATGGATGAGCTAGAAGGCGAGGCTGATGAGATCCATTGAAGTATCAAATCAGTTTAAGAGAGATGCCAAAAAGAATTATCTAAGCTTACTCACTCCTGCATGGGGCGAGGTGCTTAATTGTCTGACTAAAGATGTACCGCTACCGGCTAAATATAAAGATCATGCGTTGACAGGCAATCATAAGGGATTTAGAGATTGCCACATCAAACCTGATTTGGTGCTTATCTACCGTGTTCAGAGCGATACGGTAGATTTCGTTAGGCTGGGTAGCCATTCAGAGATATTTGATTAGCCCAAAGCTAATGCCCTTCGGTTGATGAATCAAAAGGTAGCTAGGATAGGCAAAAAGACTACTACAGGTTTTAAGTGGTTCCATAAGTTTACATTTGTAAAAACGGAGAACAAATATGTATGAACACTACAGCAGACAATGTTTGCCATCTAAAAAATATAGGGAGTTGTTAGGAAGTGCGGTTTGCGTTTTTAATTCTAATAACAGTTTTATTATTGAAAATATACTAGCTAATGATCACACGGATGAATATAACTGGCACGATCTAATAGATAGTACATCTGGCGAACTATTGAAACCTGTAAAGGATACTATTACAAAACAGTCAAATACTGATATTGCTAATGAGTTTGATAAGATCGTCGCTAAGAGAAATAGAATAATGCATAGTTTCCAAGTTACTTCTCCTGAAGGCTCTGATGATAAAGACAATCAAATACTGGCTACTAAATATAAAAACGGAAAACAAGAAATTATTACAATAGATTTTCTGCTTGAGTTCATAAAAATGAATGAAGACCTATCTACCAAACTTCATAACTTTAGAGGACATTAAGCACACTGAACGAACATACTGTAAGTTATTGATTAATGACTTACAGTGAAAACATGACGCCTACCACAGGAACCGAACTACTAAAACACTTGTAAGCCCTAGTATTCAAGATATTCTGAGCTACATCAGTGAACACCTAAAAATAAGCGAAATAATGAAGTAGCCATACTCTACTTTCGGATAAGTCTGTTATAAGTGGTTCCATAATGACAGTGTATTTTAAGTAGTCTATTAATGGGTTTAAAGGGGGGGGGGGGGATAGCTGGTTCCACTGGGGTATGCCATACATATTAAGAAACTAGCATGCCAAGATAAAATTTTCGTTACCGTAAAGGACACCCTCACTTTGATAAAGTCTAACTTTGAGATCTTAGCAAAATATAATACTTTGCTAAATAAAAATATCTGTAATCGTATTGCTAACGTTTCTAATGAAACTCTATGGATGGATAAAGGAGCATTTTTTGGTTCAATATTAGGTACGTTAAACCATCTCATGGTAGGCGACTTGATTTGGCTAACTCGTTTTAACAAGCATCCTAACCATTCTGAAGGGTTTAAAGCGTTAGAATCTTTAGTAGAATTCACTTCGCCTACAAAACTTACTCATACTTTGTATGATGATAAAGAAGATTTCATAGACAATAGGAAAGTGCTGGATGAGATGATCATTCAATTTGTTGAAGAAACGAAGGAAACGGACTATTTGAAAGCAATAACCTACAAGAATATGAATGGTGAAGTTTTCAACAAGCCTTTTTCTATGTTATTGCAACATCTTTTCAATCATCATCGGGGGCAGGTAACCACTCTATTAACTCAAATAGGTATAGATATTGGTGAAACAGACTTACTAATATTGATTCCTGATTTCTAGCCCTATAACTGTCTCTTCAAAATATTGTCTAAATCAAGCTATGATGCGATTTTGACTTCAATAAACCATTTTGGTCGCATCATATTAAAATCTACTCGAATATTTGAAGGTAGATAACTAGCAGAGTCTAGAACGAAGGGCTGTCCTTCTATGCGTTTGAATACTACCCAATGCCAGAAGTTACTACCACCTTCTTGATGATGCTTAATTGATAAAAGAGCAGTATCAGGCAATGTATCCCAAGATATAAATGGGATCTCATCATTGGATGTTTTTATACCTGCGTTGGATAACAATCGTCTCACATACTGAGTATCTGACCACAGCAACTTATCAGAGGCATAAATATCCATTGCGTTAGCGGTTTCCCTCATTTCGGTATAGCTTTTTCCAAGAATATTTGCAACAGACGCAATTCCGCACCCAGTATTCTCTTCTTGTACGACTGAACTCAGCATTAAAAAATCCTTAATAGAAAATTAAGTATAATTCTAAAAAATCATGTAGTCGATGTACTTGTCGTCTTTTAATTATTTATTTACTTAGCTCTTTTAAGGCTAACAGAGCGTGCTCTGCTTTTTCAGCTGATACAAAGATATGATCATGGTAATAGGCAGCGATCACATTAGCGCTGATACCTTTTGTAGCTAACTTTGTTGATACTGCTGCTGTCAAACCCACAGCTTCAAGGCTTGAATGAATCATTAAAGTGATTTGTCGAAAAACGCCTTCATATTTTAAACTTGCTTCATCAGCTTTGTGTTTTGTTAATATTAAAGTTAAGCCTTCTGACTCTAAAAAAGTAGCGATTGGCTTTAGAACAAGGTATTGAGATAATTGACCTGAAACAGTGCAAAAAACAAACTCTTCCTTGACTAACTCAGGCTTCATTGAAGCAAGTAACTGATTTAAGTCTATAATTCCTGACATATTAATTTCCTTTGATGTGAACTAAGCAAGCCTATATCGAGTTAAGTTATTTTGTAGTTAAATATATTGTAAGAAGACCATACTAACTGTAATCTCGAAAAGTGAGTCTTATGTACACAGCTAAGTACACTGTGACCGTTTCAGCAAGTGAAAACCATTGATACCATTAGTCTACAGCGAAATGTTCAAATCCTAACTAGGGAACCATATTCTTAGGCTTTGCTGAACATGTTTTTTTGGCATATCCCAAGAGTCTGTGAAAGCAGGGGTTTAATCTAAATAACAGTTACACAGAGTTTAGTATGGCTTCAAAACCTAATAAATCATATGTTTAAAGCTTCCCACGGGAGTGATTCAAAGTAATCTTGGACTACTGTATACATATCTTCTGGAGGTATTTCCATATCGACATCTATTTCAAGAGAAAGGGTATGAAAATCCTTGAGTGAGAAGGTTTTTATCTCTTCATCTCTCATTCCAAATTGATTCAAGTATGCTTCTATCTCTTTACGCTCAGAGCATTTAATCAGTTTATCTAATACAGTTTTTTTAGTTTCGTTCGAGTATAAAAGGCTTGCTTCTTGGTTTAAAAGATAGTGAATATCGAAAATATCCTGACGGCGACTACGAGTTCTAACGACCTGTTGTAATATGCTGCGATATTTTTCAGCTACAAGCTGTTCAAGTGAGTAACATAAAACATTGAGTCGGTCAGTTAACTTGAAGTTTTCAGTATCACTTACTGACACACTCTCATTGAAGCTAATATCAAGTTCAACGATATGAGGAGACTGCTTGTTATCTAGGCGTTTTATAGCGTTATGATTAGTGCTATCAGCATACCCAATTCTCGCTTTATAAGCAGGAAACTTTACTTTACTAGGATCGGAGTTTATCAAGCTAGTTGTCACCATAAGCCGGTTTAAGCGGCTTTTAATTTATCCTGTTTCTGCTCTTTTACTGGGTTCAATGTCGTCGGCCCAACTGGTGAGCAGTTTCTAACCTCTTTTGAG
>Ga0209414_1000560_pt1 | contig 17849 bp, 19 predicted proteins | sample LakVidmifraction_4_FD_181154 | JGI IMG/M metagenome (GOLD analysis project Ga0209414, IMG submission 181154) | Hypersaline microbial communities from Lake Vida, Antarctica - Brine Hole Two &gt;0.2 micron (SPAdes) (version 2) | ecosystem: Environmental > Aquatic > Non-marine Saline and Alkaline >... | reverse complement strand
CAAAAACCGTAGTTAAAAATAATTAAGGTTAGGCTTACATCCACTACCCTAAAGGGATAGCGGTTTTACGCCCAAACCAATAAATTAATAAAAGGGATCTGTTTTTATAGATTCCTTTTTTTATGCAAAAAAAGTAGAAGCATTTTAAACTTCTACTGTCTTTCAAATTTCTCTTCATAACCATTAATTTCTAATAATTGATTAATCAAATCCCAAAACTCATACTTTCCAGTTTTTTTAGTTGCGGAAATCGGTAATAAAAAATCATCTTCAGTCATATTTAATGTCTTTTTAATACGATTGATGTTTTGGGGTAAGGCAGATTTTTTAACCTTATCAGCCTTTGTCCCAATAACAATACCATTAAAACCCATTTCCTTAATCCAATTAAACATCACTACATCATCACTTGTCGGCTTGTGTCTTATATCAACTAATAACAAAACCTGTAACAATATTTCCCGTTCGGATAAATATGTTTCAATCATTTTGCTCCATTTATTCTTTTCTGCTTTTGAAACTTTTGCAAAGCCATAACCTGGCAAATCTATAAATTTAACTTTTCCATCGATATCATAAAAATTTATGATCCGTGTCTTCCCAGGCCTTGAAGCTGTTCTTGCTAATTTCGTTCGGTTGGTCAACATATTAATAAGTGATGATTTTCCAACATTCGACCGTCCAGCAAAGGCAAATTCTGGGATTTGATCTTCTGGCCATTGTTCTTTCCATGCAGCAGATATAATTATATCTGAATTACTTATTTTCATCTTTATCTTCCTTAATCAAAGCGTGCTCTAATACCTCTGTCATTGTCTTTACAGGTATGAATTCAATGGATTTTTTTACAATATCTGGTATATCTTCTAAGTTTTTAATATTCTTATATGGCATCAATATTGTTTTTATGCCCGCTCTTTTAGCCGCCAACGACTTTTCTTTTAAGCCGCCAATGGGTAAAACTCGCCCGCGCAGGGTTATCTCACCTGTCATGGCAAGGGTCTTATCAACCTTTATACCTGTTAAAGCTGAAATCATCGCAGTCGCCATTGTTATCCCTGCAGACGGACCATCCTTTGGTACAGCACCTTCTGGGATATGAATATGGATATCTAATTCTTTATAAAAATCCGTTGGTATATCATAGGCATCAGCAATTGATCGGATATAACTCTGAGCCGTCTTTGCAGACTCTTTCATCACATCTCCAAGTTTACCTGTTAAAACCAACTTTCCCTTGCCACTCATCGTTGCCACTTCAATTGATAATGTATCCCCACCAACAGAAGTCCAAGCCAATCCTCTAACCACTCCAACTTGATTTTCTTCTTCAATTAAATCGTAACTATACTTAGAAATACCTAGATATTTTTTTAGGTTTCTCATATCTATTCTCACAAGTTCTATATCCTCACTTACAATCTGAGCTGCTGCTTTTCGACAAAGCTTTCCAATCTTTCGCTCGAGTTCCCGTACACCAGCTTCTTTCGTGTAGTTATTAATGATTGCACGTAAAGTTTTTTCAGATAACTTTAAATTATCTTCTGAAATCCCGTGCTCTTTTTGTTGCTTACTTACAAGATATTTCTCAGCAATTTTTAATTTTTCCTCTTCCGTATACCCAGGTATTCTAATTATTTCCATACGATCTCTTAAGGCTCTTGGAACAGTACTTAAATCATTTGCTGTTGTTAAGAATAAAACTCTAGATAAATCAAAAGGTACTTCTAAATAGTGATCCGTAAATTCCTTGTTTTGTTCTGGATCCAATACTTCTAATAATGCTGAAGCAGGGTCTCCTTTATAACTGTTACTTACTTTATCAATTTCATCAAATAAGAATACAGGATTTTTTGTACCTGTTTCTTTGATACCATTAATAATACGACCAGGTATTGCACCAATATAAGTTCTTCTATGACCTCTTATCTCTGCTTCATCTTTGACACCACCAAGGGACATTCGATGAAACTTACGATCAAGGGCTCTTGCAATTGATTTAGCAATAGAAGTTTTACCAACACCTGGGGGACCAACCAAACAAATAATAGGGCCTTTCATAGAATTTTTTAACTTTCTAATAGCCAAATACTCAAGAACTCTTTCTTTAACATCTTTCAGTCCATAATGGTCTTCTTCAAGTATTCTCCTTGCTTCTTTAAGATCTAGATTGTCTTCTGTTTCATTATTCCATGGTAAATCTAATATCCAGTTAATATATGTCCTTATAACATTTCCCTCACCACTAGAAGGATTGATCATCGTCAAGCGCTTAATTTCGTTTTCAATCTTTTTATTGATTTTTTCATCTAAATTTAGTGCTTCTAGTTTTTTTTGCATTTCATCCGTTTCTTTTTCAGATGAAAAATCTTCTCCTAATTCTTCCTGTATTACTTTAATTTTCTCTTTTAAATAATAATCTTTTTGCCGCTTATTGATATTTCCTTTAACTCTTGAATTAATCTTATTCTCGACTTCAAGAATTTCCTTTTCCTTTGCAATTAAATCAAGAATTATTTCTAGACGATCTTTTATATCAATGGCTGCAATTAATTCCTGTTTCTTATCTAACTTTAAATTTATATTTGACGCAACAATATCAGCAAATTGCTCAGGGTTTTCAATTGATGAAACAGACATTAGTATTTCTGGTGTTATTCTTGAATTCACAGAAACATATTTCTCAAAAGTGTCTAAAATAGAACGCATGAGTGCTTCGATTTCATTATTTTTTTCTATGAAATCATTGAAAAATTCTTCTATGTCCACTTCAAAATAAGGTTCATCACTAACAAAATCTTTTATTTTAGCCCGATGCTTTCCTTCAACAAGAACTCGGATAGCATCCCCTGGCAATTTAAGCATTTGTTTAACACGGCAAACAACACCAAATTCATAGACATCTTTCATCTTAGGTTTCTCAACTCTAACATCTTTTTGTGAAACCAGAAATATTAATTGGTCATTCATCATGGCTTCTTCTAAAGCTCTTATAGATTTTTCTCTTCCAACATCAAAATGAATTACTTCATACGGTAATATTGAAAGACCTCTTAAAGGAATTAATGGAACATTGCTTTTAATATTTAATTCATTCATAATTACCCCTTTCAACTTATTTAAAAATGCGAGTCAGTTGACTCGCATCATCATTATTAACTAACTACTTTTCTTTGAATCAACAGTATCATAAATTAAATCTGGTTGCCTTTCTAAAAGAACAGCTTCCTTTGTAACGATACATTTTTTTACATCTTCTAAAGATGGAATTTCATACATTATATCTAACATAATTTTTTCTAAAATTCCCTTTAGACCTCGAGCACCTGTCTCTTTCTTTACCGCTAAATGCGCTATTTCATGAATTGCTTCCTCAGTAAACTCTAATGCAACACCATCAATCTCTAATAATTTCTGGTATTGTTTTACAAGGGCATCCTTTGGTTCTGTTAAGATGCGTTCAAGTGTTTCTTCATCTAATTCTGACAAAGAACTTACAACAGGGATCCGGCCAATTAATTCTGGTATTAAACCAAATTTTAATAAATCATGGGTTTCAACTTTTTCAAAAAGTTCCCCAATACCATAATCCTTATTACTTCTAATTTCAGCGCCAAAACCCATGGCTTTTTTACCAATTCTCTTAGAAATAATTTTATCTAAACCATCAAAAGCACCACCACAAATAAATAAAATATTCTTTGTGTCAATTTTTAAAAACTCCTGATGGGGATGCTTCCGACCACCTTGTGGTGGTACTGAAGCTTCTGTTCCTTCAATCATTTTAAGTAATGCTTGCTGCACACCTTCACCACTAACATCTCTTGTGATAGATGTGTTTTCGCTTCGTCTTGAAATTTTATCTAACTCATCAATGTATATGATGCCTTTTTCTGCTTTTTCAATATCATAATCTGCTGCTTGAATCAATTTAAGCAAGATGTTTTCAACATCTTCTCCTACATAACCAGCTTCTGTTAAAGTCGTTGCATCGGCAATAGCAAAGGGCACATTTAATGTTCGTGCTAAAGTGCTTGCTAATAATGTTTTTCCCGAACCTGTTGGTCCAATGAGTAAAATATTGCTTTTTTGCAATTCTATATCTTTAATATCTGCTGATGTTTTAACACGTTTATAATGATTATATACAGCAACTGCTAATGTTTTTTTTGCGTTGTCTTGACCAATAACATATTCATCTAGTGTATCTTTTATTTCTTTTGGTAATGGCAAGTCATTAAAATCTAAATCAGAACCAACTTCTTCTACCAAAATCTCATTGCATAATTCAATACACTCATCACAAATATAAACATTCGGTCCAGCGACTAATCTTTGGACTTGATCCTGAGATTTACCGCAAAAAGAACATGTTAAATGTTTATCCTTTTCATGTGACATATAATCCACTCCTATTTTCTTGATGTTAATACCTCATCAACTAATCCATACTTAACAGCTTCTTCAGCTGTCATAAAATTGTCTCTTTCAGTATCCTTTTCAATTGTCTCTAAATCTTGACCCGTCATTTTACTTAACAGTTCATTCATTCTTTCTCTTGTTTTTAATAATCTTTCTGCTCTGATTTTAACATCAGATGCTTGACCTTGTGCGCCACCTAATGGCTGGTGAATCATTACTTCTGAATTTGGTAAGACATATCTTTTATCTTTTGCGCCAGCAGCTAATAAGAAAGCGCCCATACTTGCTGCCATACCGACACAAATTGTCGATACATCCGATTTAATATAATTCATTGTATCAAATATTGCCATACCGGCAGTAATTGAACCACCTGGCGAATTAATATATAAACTAATATCCTTATCTGGATCGTCTGATTCTAAAAACAATAATTGAGCTGTTATTAAACTTGATTGTGTATCATTTACTTGACCATTTAACATTACGATTCTATCTTTAAGCAATCGAGAAAAAATATCATAAGATCTCTCCCCACGATTGGTTTGTTCTACTACCATAGGCACTAAGTTACTCATTGTATCCCTCCAATAAATTTTTTATTAGTTATTACTTAATATCTGCATGATCTACTAAGAAATCAACAGTTTTTCTAGAAACAATTGAGTCTTTAAGATAGTCATCATTTCCACCAAGCAATTCTTTAATTTCTTCAACAGTTTTGTCTTGCGCTTCAGCAAATTTTTCGAATTCTTTTTGAATATCTTCTTCAGATGCTTCAATGGATTCAGCCTTTTTAACAGCATCAAATAATAAACCCGTTTGTACACGAAGCAAAGCATCATCTCTCATGCCTTCTTTTAAGTCATCAACACTACCACCAGTAAATTGGGCATATTGTTCAAGATTTAACCCCTGTTGACTTAATTGCTGTTCAAAGTTTTTTACCATGCCCTCTATTTCTTGCTCAACCATTACTTCAGGAATATCTACTGTCATATTCTCTACGCATTTTTCAATAACTTTGTCACGAATAGCACGTTCGGCATTTTCATCAGCAGATTTCTGCATTTTTTCTCTTAAATCTTCTTTGTACGCCTCTAGTGTATCAAATTCTGAAGTATCTATAGCGAATTCGTCGTCTAATACTGGTAATTCTTTCGCTTTAATGCCTAAAATATTTACAGTGAATACAGCCGCTTTACCAGCCAGCTCTTCTTCTTGATAATCTTCTGGGAAAGTAACGTCTACTTCTAATTCACTTCCAACTTCTGAACCAATTAACTGATCTTCAAATCCTGGAATGAAAGAATTAGATCCAATTTCTAATTCATGGCCTTCTCCAGAGCCACCTTCGAACGCTTCACCATCTATTTTTCCGACAAAATCAATCATTACTTTGTCCCCATCTTCAACAGGACGATCTTCTATATTTACGAGTCTTGCATTCTCTTCTCTTTTTTGTTCTAATTCTTTTTCAACTTCTTCATCTGTCACAACTGTATCGATGCTTTCAACTTCAACACCTTTGTACTGTCCTAATTTAGGTTCTGGCTTAACAGGCACTTCAAATGAAACAACTAAATCTTGATCAGATCCTAGATCCTCAATATCCACTTCAGGCCGATCGATTGGTTCTAAATCTAATGTTTCTATTCCTTCTGCATATGCTTCTGGTAAAACAATATTTACTGCATCTTCAAAAAACACTTCTTTTCCATGTTGCATTTCGATCATTTTTCGTGGGGCTTTGCCTTTTCTAAACCCTGGTAAATCAAATCGACTTTGATTTTTCTTAAAAGACTCTGTTACAGCTTCTTGAAATTTATCCTTATCAATTACCGCTTCAAACTTTACTACATTTTGTTCATTACTTTTTAACTCAAACTTCATTATTATCCTCCTATATTAGACCACTCTATTCTATTAATATATATGCATTTGATTTTGATCAAAATTTTACCTATCACTTACATATATTATATCATTATATTTTACTTGTAAACATCTTTTTTGTATTAGTCCACATTTTTAGACGACTTATTCACATTATCTCCTTCACTTATAAACATTAGTTTGATATAATACATAAAGTATTGATGCATTTAAAGCCGAGGAGACTAAATGGAAATTTTTAAAACACTAAAAAATGATTACTCAATCCAATTAAATAAAAATCAAAAAAAAGCTTTGGTACATAAGAAGGGTCCCGCACTAACACTGGCGATTCCTGGTAGCGGCAAAACAACTTTGCTTCTCTGTCGAATTTTTTATTTGAATCAAGTACATGATACCCCTTTTGAAAACATTTTAACATTAACATTTTCTAAAGCATCTGCCTTAGATTTAAAAAAGAGATATGAATCTATTTTCAAAAAACTTCCATGGGATCTTAAATTTTCAACGATTCATAAGTTTTCTTATAAAATTGTTCGTCAATATTACAAATATCGAAAAGTAAATTTTCAATTAATAGAGGGTAAGTACTCATTTAAAAAAATCAACTTATTAAAAGGAATCTATAAAAATATCAATCATAAACGTATCAGTAACGAAGATCTTGAGACTTTAACCAATGATATTAGTTACACATCTAATATGATGTTAAAAGATGATTTCCCTAGAAATATTAAAAACTTTGAAGAAATTTATAATGCCTACAAAGATGAAAAAAAGAAAAATAAAATGATTGATTTTGACGATATGCTCCTTATTGCCCTACGCGTTTTAGAAAAACACGAAAACATTTTAAATTTTTATACTTCAAAATATAAATATGTTCAAGTGGATGAAGCACAAGACACATCAATTGTACAACACAAACTAATAAAACTTATTAGTCAAAAACATAACAACATTTTTATGGTAGCAGATGACGATCAAAGTATTTATGGTTTTAGAGGGGCATATCCTAAGTACTTATTAGATTTTAAATCGCATTATGCCTCAGGCAAACTCTTTTATCTTCAACACAATTACCGTTCAAGTTTCGAAATAATTGATGTCTGTAGCGAATTCATTGATAGAAATAAAAATCGTTATAATAAGAAGATTATTAATAAGAATGAGAAATCAAAACCTATTAAAGTCATTGAATTTTCTAATAGCTTAAAACGCAATCAATATTTAGTAAATTCTATCTCAGCTGATGAGAAAAAAGAGACTGCTGTTTTATATCGAAATAACATTTCTGGGTTACCATTAATTAATTTATTTGATAAGGAGAACATTCCCTTTAATGTGCGGGGAAAAAACACACATTTATTTAACCATTGGTTATTCACTGACATTAAAGCTTTTTTTAATGTTATTCTCATTAATCAAGATCTGGATTCTTTTGAAAGAATTTATTATAAATTAAACAGCTATATTTCTAAAAATATGATCAATTATTTGAAATTAAATATTCGAGGACAAAGTGTTTTTGATTGTTTAATTCAAAACCCTAGCTTAAAAAAATTTCAATCCGATACCTTTCGTAACTTAGAAGAAATTTTTATTACCGCAAAGGAACAATCACCTTTAGAAATACTAAACACTATAAAATATGATTTAAATTATCTCAACTATCTAGATGAATATGCTTCAAAATCTAGTAACCACTATGATAATTTAAAAGAAAAACTTCAAATTTTAGAGGCCATTGCAGCAAAAGAGGATTCCGCTTTTGAGTTTTTAGATCGTTTAAATCAACTCGAAAGTGTTATTAAATCCCACAAAAATAATATCGAAAATACTATCGTTTTATCTACTATGCATTCTGCAAAGGGTTTAGAATTTGAAAGGGTTTTTATAATAGATGTGAAGGATTCTATTTTACCCCAATCAGATAAAACCCTTGAAGAAGATCGACGGTTACTTTATGTTGCTTTAAGTCGTGCAAAAAATGAACTGACTATTTTACATTCAAAGTTTATATCCGGTAAGTACAACAGTAAAATCCAATTTATTGATGAGTTAAAACTAAACAGCCATGTTCATTATAAAATATATAAAGCAAAGGAAAAATTCACTTTAGAAAAAGGAGAAATTGTTCATCACAAGAAATTTGGTGTTGGAAAAATACTTGATATAAGCAATCGAAACGTTAGTATTGCTTTTGATGAATCACTAAAAGTCCTATCAAAAGATCTTTGTATCAAGAAAAACTTACTCTCAAAAATAAAAGAAGAAAGCCTTTAAAACAGGTTTTCTTCTTTATATTCTTCTAATATTTCAGATAAAACATCCTTTGTTACACTATAAGAAAAACCTCTTCTATTCAAGAATCCACTTAAGCGATTGTATCGCTTTTGGTAAGATATCTTTCCATATTGGTCATTCTTTTTACTTGCAAGTTCAGATGCTGCCATATATTCATCATCATTTGAATAATGCATCAATTCATTATTGATAATTGAATACTCGATGCCCATTGACTCTAATTTATACTGAATTTTTCGCTTACCCATTTTTTTTATTTTAAATTTAATGTATTCTTTTGCAAAGGCTTCATCATCAATATAGTTGAGTTTTATTAATTCTTCAATAACTTTATTAATTGTAATAACTGAATACTCTTTTTCACTTAACTTTTTTCTAATTTCATGTTCCGTTCTATTTCTATAAGACAAATAGTGTAATGCCGCATTCAAGGCTTTACTATACTCATCTTCAATAATAATTTCGTTTTTTAAAGACTCATCAACCATCATCCCCAGAGATAAGTCATATTTCATCAATGTTTGATAATAAATACCAAATGCAAATTTATCCTCAATAAAAATAGAAACTCTATTTTTATTTTTAACTTGAGTCTCTATTTTTGTTATTTTATTATCCATCTTTCCCTCGTTTTTCGATACTCTCGTCAGTAATTTTTATATTGATCCAATCAATTTTCATTTCATGTCCTATCCCCCATCCGTAACCATGGGTAAAAAAACGAACATATTCTTTATCTAATTCTAAACCGCCTGTATGATATTCTTTATCATTTATAATATAGGATATACGATTCATACGTGTATCATATATAAGTTCTTCCACAAACCACTCATCAAAAATCGGTTTAATTAACCGAGCACTATCCGTTGCTTCCCAAGTTGGTGGCAACACACGAAATATATGCCGGCCTGGACGGATCGATTCATCATTATAATCATGCACATATTCAACTAAAACTGCTGCATTACCAAAGGATTTTTCCCATTCTTTATTATAATCTGGGGCAATAAAACTAGAATTTGTTTGAAACATTGTCAAACCACCCGTAAAACGATCATTAGCATAACTAATTTTTACTCTTCGTTTAAATTTAATAACATAGTCCTCTTCCATTTTAAGTGGTTTTGACAATAAATACGGACCTTTATCCGTTTCTTCTATTTTCAATGTTAGAATGCCATTTTCCAAATCTATTTCATTTAACATGGACTTTTCTGATTTCCATTGACCTAAGTACCAAAACTCTCTATTAAAAGTCTCAAATTCATCTGTATAGTCGAGGATTACTTTCGAATCATTTGGGTCATATATGAAAAAATAGTAACTTGCAACAATTGCTGCAAACACAATAAATGAAAGTAATTTTCTCACATTACTCCTCCTCAGTTAAGATACTCTTATTAATTTAACATATATGTTATTGATGAAGCCAACATTGAAAAAACTAATATGCCTACAATTACAATGGCTATATACTTTGTATATTTTCTATTCAAAATCAACACCTCTTTTTCCTTCTAGATTAAAAACATCTTTTATTTTATTGACATTAAAAGAATAACTATGGACTGGAAAATTCTTTTTAATATTTAGTTTAAACTCTAATCGAAATATCTCTTTACTCGTCCACTTAATTCTTACGAAATCAATTTTTTCTTTTAACTTGGTATCTTCAAGTTTCTTTTCAATCATTTTCTTTAATATTTCTAAATTTACATATTCAGAGTTTATGTCCTGAAAATACCCATAAATTGTATAAATAATAATCTTTTTAGCTTTTTCATAAAAATAAAATCCAATTGTTATTTTAACAATATTATAAGCTAAAAAAATAAAAGCTGTTGTAATAAGAGCTATTATTATATTCATAATTTATTTCCTTTCTTCTTATCTTTATTTAATCAATTTTGACAGTTTTATGATAGTCAATTTTTTTAAATAATTCAGTCATTTCTTTTTTTGTTAATTTTCTCCATTTTCCTGATTCTAGATCATCTAATTCCAAATTAATAATACGTGTGCGTTTTAGATTTACAACCTTATATCTGAATTTCTCACACATTCTTCTAATTTGTCTGTTAAGCCCTTGGGTTATTATCATACTGAAAGTATACTCATTTATATACTTTACTTCTGATTTTTTTGTTGTACCAATTTCAAGCTTAACTTCACTTGCCATTCTATTAAGAAAATCTTTAGTAATTTTTTTATCAACGGTTACAATATATTCTTTTTCTTGATCATTCTTTGACTTTAATATTTTATTAACGATGTCTCCATCATTTGTCAACAATAAAAGTCCTTCAGAATCTTTATCCAATCGTCCAACAGGAAATATTCTTTCGGGATAATCAATAAAATCAATAACATTTGTGTCATCATGACTTGCCGTTGTAACAGTAATACCTTTCGGTTTATTTAACAAGACATATTCATTGTTGTCCGTTATCTCAATCATACGCCCTTTAATCATGACGATATCAAGATCACCAATATCATCTGCTATATTAGCTACTTTACCATTTACTTGTACCGATCCGCCTACAATTAACTTATCCGCTTCTCGTCTAGAACAATGTCCAGCTTTGCTTAAATACTTATTTATTCTCATAAAACCCTTTCACCTAAACTTCTAATTCTAATTCGGCCCATTCTTCAGCCACATCAATTACTTTAAAACCAACTCTTTCCATAATTTCAATTGTCTTCTTATCCTCTTTATTAATAAAAGATCGAAGGACATCTTCAGTATAGCCATAATATTCAATTAAATACTCAACACCTTGAGAAACAAAATCCGTTCCGATGCCTTGCGTCATATATTCCGGTAATAAAGCCAGACTTATTTCTAGAATATCCTCCTCAAAATAACATTCGATAAACCCGATCATTTCATCATCAATAAAACTCGCAATAAATTCATAACCATCTTTGTCTAATAAATCATCTATATCTTCTGGCTCATGTTCCAGATTAAAACAATCGGTATGACCGCTAAAATCCTTGCTCACAATTAAATTTGCGTATTCTTCGGTCATTTTTTCAAAATCAATTATCATACGAGTCCCCCTTATATAATTCTATACTATTATTATAATACAAAATCTGTAATAGGTTAATCAATTTCCTAAATTAATTCCTCTATTTAAAAAAATACCCAGTTAAAGGTATTATTTCATGTTATTCTTATACAAATCTGTAATTTTTTTGCTATTAACACTATTTTTTCTTTGTGTTGGGTCACACTTAGTACTTTTACTTTCTATAGAATGAATTTCTGTAACAATAGTTTTTAATAGTTTTAGTTCTTTTTTATACCGATCATGATCTATAGCTTGTAAAAACTCAACATGATTTTCCTTTAAAAAATCATCATAAGCTTTATTAAACGCTATATCCAATTCTAAAATTTCTCTAGTATTACCATTACTTTTTAACAGCTCAAGTTTTCTAGTTGATATATCTATTAATGCTTTCATATTAATCTCCATTACAATTTAATATCTATCCTACTACCTTTATGAGGTGTTACAGAATTTTCCATAGATTTCATTAATTGATCCACACTTTTTGCATCTTGGTTCATCATTTTACTTAAATTCGCAATATTAATTGCAGATTTTATACTTTGAATATTTTGAGTTTGTAAACTTGTAATATTCATTAAATCACCTCTTGTATCTATTATTATATCATATCAGAACTTGAGCTGCTAATATATTTATCGGAATATTTTATTATTTCTTAATTAATTTTTCTATCTTGACTTTAATGGTGTTAATTCATACAATGATATCAGATAAAAGAAAGGACGTATATATGGAACTCATTATTAGTTTAGTTATTGGTTTACTCCTAGGATTAGTCTTTAAAATTAAAAAACCTATCTTAAAGATGAATGGAAAATTCCAACTGTTAATGCTCTTTTTACTGCTCTTTTCAATGGGACTTTCCCTTGGAATAAACCCCGATATTATAAGTAATCTTAGCAACATTGGCTTGATTTCAATTATTTTTTCAGTATTAATTGTTGCCTTTAGCATTATATTTGTATATATTTTTGGTAAATTCTTAAAGGTTGGGCGATAATATGTTGTTAACTATAATCATTGTATTTGCCGTTATTTTAGGTATATTTACAGGTCATTTTTTTGTATCTGTTGATAGCTTAAATTCAATAAACGCTATCTCATCCTATCTATTAATTGCTTTACTTTTTTCAGTCGGTATTGATCTGGGCAGTAGCAAAGAAACTTTTAAGGATATAAAATCAAAAAGTAAGATGCTTTTTTTTCTTACAATAGCAGTTATGGGTGGTACATTCTTTGGCGGTTTTATCGCTGGGTTAATAACTGATATTAAGCCAAATGCCTCTCTTTCTATTTCAGCTGGCTTTGGATGGTATTCTTTAGCACCAGTAATTTTGAATAAAATTGCTAACGCCGAAATCGCAGCTATTGCTTTTTTAACAAATATTTTCAGAGAAGTTTTTGCAATCATACTCGTGCCAATTCTAGCAAAATATGTTAATTATTTTACTGCATTAGCCCCAGGTGGAGCCACTTCTATGGATACGACTTTACCAATTATTTCCAACGCGACTGATGAAAATTACTCAGTAATAGCATTTTTACATGGGGCAATTCTATCTTTTTCAGTCCCTTTTTTAGTAAACTTTTTTTATTTAATTTAAGAGAAAACTTAAAATTTAAAATGAGCGTCTTTGAGTTATAACTCAAAGGCGCTCATTTATAGTTTTATTAATTTTGCTTTCCAGAATATTTAGAATGATAAAGTCTTCTACGATCCAAAGTCCATATAGGATCAGAGAAGCCGCCAGGCTCTAATTTTCCAGTTTCCTCTTCAAAATCATATACTCTTGCGTCAATAATATCTATATGATGTAATAATTCAGCTTCAAGAAACATTGGTTTTTTAGGACTTCCAAATTCCGGTTCATAATGATGGGACAAAATCATATGTTGCATCATCATTGAAATTTCTTCATCCAGATCTTTCTCTTCAGCAATTTTATCAATGGTCTTTATACCCATTATTAAGTGACCCAATAATTTTCCTTCACTTGTATAATCAGAAACAACGCCTAAATGATTCGCATCCATTTCATTAATTTTTTCGATATCATGTAATATAATGCCAGAATACAACATTTCTTTATCAACAGCATCGTAAATCACGCTGAGTGATTTACCTACTTTAAGCATCCTTTGAATATGATATAACAAACCGCCTCTTATTGAATGATGGTTTGATTTAGCCGCTGGATGTGTCAATAATTTTTCATAGTATCGTTCTAAAATTGTTTCAGTAATGATACGAATCGTTTCATTCGAAAAACTCTGAACCAATGCTAAAATTTCCTGATATACTTCTTCAGTATCAATTGGCGCTGCCATCACTAAAGCATCAATATCATACTCATCGATTTCAGCTACTCTTATTTTTGTGATTTTGAACTGAGGACTATCATTCCATGAAGTAACTGTCCCTTTTACTTTTACAACAGCTCCTGCTTTAAGTGTTTCATGTTCGTTCTTTTCAATATTCCATAATTTTGCATTAATATCCCCAGATTTATCTTGTAAAGTCATATCTAAATATAATTTGTCATTACTAGATGTCTTTACATTAAAAGCACTTATTAAATAAAATCCAACAATATTGTCTCTTACTTCAAATGACTTAATTTCTTTTTGATCCATAATTATCTCCTTAAAAAGAAAACCCCTTAAAAGGGGTCATCATTAATCTAAAATTTCTACATCATAATTTTCTTTTAAATTCTCAACTTTAGTTAAATAAACATCATTTTGCTTCTTAATTGTTAATTCTTGAGTGATTTGATCTTTTACTTCTTCAAAAGAACTTTCACTCGGTTCAATTTTCTCAGTTGTTTTAATGATGTGGTAACCAAATTGAGTCTTAACTGGTTCACTTACTTCACCAATCTCTAAGTTAAAGGCTACTGATTCAAAAGCTGGCACCATTTTTCCTTTTTCAAAAGTACCTAAATCTCCGCCTCTTTCCTTAGAAGGACAAGTCGAGTATTTTTTTGCTGCTTCTTCAAATGTTAAATCACCTTTTAATTCTTCAGCGATTTCATTTATTTTTTCTTCGTCTTTTACTAAAATATGCTTTGCGCCAATACTTTCCGCTTTACCATATTTTTCTTTATTTGATTCATAAACTTCCTTTAACTCATCTTCTGATACTTTGATGTCCTTTAAAGTATTATGAATATTCAATTGCTTTAAAATATTTGTTTTCGCTTTTTCTATTTCACTTTTGAATGCTTCAGATTCTTCTAAATTAGAATCAATTGCATCAAAGTAAAATAACTCTTGATTAACTAACTCTTTTATTAATAGTGCATCTCCCTGTGGTCCTTGAAATTGTGCTGCTCTTTCTTCTCCTAAAGATCTAAGTAAATTATTTTTGTCTGCTTCTGTTATTTCGTTACCATTAACTTTGGCCAATACCTTTTCGCTCATTATCAGTCTCCTTATTATCTTCGTCTAAAAATCATCAATTCAATCATAACAAAGATTAAAAAGGTTGTCTAGTAAAATCTATGATTGTTTGAGAGGAAGCGTTATCTTTAGTGTTGTTCCTACATTTATATAAGATTCAACATCAATTATTCCATTGTGCTTGTTCGTAATGATATCGTAAGTTATACTTAAGCCCAATCCTGTACCAAGGCCAACTTCTTTAGTAGTAAAAAAAGGATCAAAAATTTTAGAAATTGTTTTTACATCCATACCACACCCATTATCAGTAATGGTAAGAAGGACATGTGATTCATCTAAAAGATCCGTTTCAATTTCTATCAATCCACTTTCAATATTCTCACTATTGGCTTTTATTGCATGAACTGCATTGATAATAATGTTAAGGATTACTTGATTAATCTCACCAGGATAGGCATCTATATCGGGAATTTCACCTAATTTTTTTCTGATTTTAGCAACGTATTTGTATTCATTTTTAGCAATAATTAATGTATCCTTTATTCCTTCATTTAAATTGTATTTTGTAAAATCTTTAAAAGCATCTATTCTAGAAAAACTCCTTAAACTTTTAATAATCTCTTTAACTCGATTTAAACCGCCATTCGTATCTTCAATTATTTCATAAATATCTTCAATGATAAACTCATAGTCATTTGCCATCTTAAATGCTTCAATGTCAGCAGTCTTTAAATCTAAAGCCTCATACTTTTTTATTAATTTTTGAATAAACTGTATATATTGGTCTAAGGTTTCGAAATTGCTTAAAATAAAGCCTAAAGGATTATTGATTTCATGGGCAACGCCAGCTGCTAATTGACCTATGCCAGCCATTTTTTCTTTTTGAATTAACTGGGACTGAGTTACTCTTAAACGTTCATTTACGACTAACAATTTGTTTTGCTCTTCTTTCGTTTTTTCTAATTGAACAGCTAATTTTTTTCTTAAGTTAATTTCGCGAATGGCATTTTTAACCCTTGCGAGAAATTCATAGTCACTATAAGGTTTTGTGATATAGTCTGAAGCCCCTAACTCAAAGGCTTGTGATAATTTTATGGAATCGTCTATAGATGTTACAATTAAAACTTTTATAAATGAAAGTTTTTTATTATCTTTAATAGCTTTTATTAGTTCTAATCCATTCATTTTAGGCATAACCAAATCTGTAATAACTAAATCTATTTCATGCTTCTCAATATAATTTAATGCTTCAGAGGGATCAAGAAAAGTTTTAAGGGAACAGGAAATATTGCTATTTTTAATTATATCCTTTGCTACACTTATCATGATCTTAGAATCATCTACCATTATAATTTTCAAAACAACACTCTCCTAATCAAATTTTTATAGTCAATAATATAATGCTTTTATCGTTCCCCTCTATTTTTAAGGTCCCTTTTAGTATACTTGCAAAAACCGAACTTAAAATATAGATCGTATTTTTCCGTATTAAATCATAATTTGCTGGTCCATGATTTTCAATGATTCTAAACTCTAGTTTTTTTAGTTGACCATTTTTATATTTGCCATTAATATTTATTTCAATTATTGAATCAACAGTAATTTCTAATATATCTCTAAAAAGCATATCAATGAACCAAGTCAAATGGACTAGGTTTATTGGCAAAGGATTATCCACTTCTAAATTTGTACTAAAATCAATTTCTTTGACATTTTTAACAATCATTTCTATTTTTAATTGTAAATCCTTTATTGTAGTAATCCTGTTTAGTGTTGGAAGGGTTTCGATAAAATCTCTTCCTATATTTTCAATGAAGTTTAATTCTTCTTTTAAACGTAGCTTATTCATTTTATCTTCTTTCAACTGTAAAGATAAAAAATAAGAATAATTCATAATTATTTTTTGCAACTGTTTAACGCTTTCAAAATCCGTATGTATTTGCTCATAATTTTGCTGATTTGTTGCAATAAGTTTTTTAAATAGCTCATTTTTTTTATCAGCAGATTCTATGTTCTTTTTGTAGGCAATATCTTCCTCGAATTTTTTTAAACCTTCAATTATAATTGGTTTTAATTCCGTTTTAATATCCCATGGTTTCAAGATGAATTTATAAATATTCAAAGCATTAATTGTTGCTATAATTTGTGCTAAATTTGTATAACCTGAAAGTATCACTTTAACAATAGTCGGATTCATTTTATGTACTTGTTTCAATAATGCTAAACCATCCATTTGAGGCATTCTCATATCTGTAATAATCATTGCAATTTCTTCTTTTTCTATAATCTCAAGGGCTTCCATACCAGAAGTTGCAAAAAACTTATTATACTTCTCTAAGTGCACCCCCCTTTTTATTGCTTTTAAGACCTGTATCTCATCATCTACAAATAAAACGTTATAATCTGATAATTCATTGCTACTCATAATTAAAGGCCTCCTGTTTTGTCAACTATTGTTTTTTTATACTGACAGTCCCACCATCAAAGTGATGGGCTTTCCTCTCTTTTTTGTAATGGTTATTGATTATTATTTGTAACGGATAGAATAATTACATTACTTTGATAACCTCTTGTCTCATTTTATCATAATCTATTTGATTCAGATGTGATGCAGCGCGATCAAAATTATCAATTAGATCCTTGAATTTTGAATCTTTTGTGGTTCCTGTCATCATCTTTTCGTACCTTTCGCTAACAACAAGGGACATCTTTCCCTGACACATATACGTC
>Ga0209414_1000559_pt1 | contig 17850 bp, 10 predicted proteins | sample LakVidmifraction_4_FD_181154 | JGI IMG/M metagenome (GOLD analysis project Ga0209414, IMG submission 181154) | Hypersaline microbial communities from Lake Vida, Antarctica - Brine Hole Two &gt;0.2 micron (SPAdes) (version 2) | ecosystem: Environmental > Aquatic > Non-marine Saline and Alkaline >... | reverse complement strand
AAAGTTCAACGAATTCAAAGCATCTCTAGAAGAAGCGTTAAAAGGATAATTAGGCTTATATTAAAAATTAATGACCTTATCCAATGCATCGTCGGCATCCTTTCTCATAAAACTAGCCTGATAGGCAACTGTGGTTAAAATAGAGGAATACCTATATAATTTTTGCAACATTTGAATTGGAATTTTATCACCACAAATATTTCCAAAGCTATGTCGAGCAATGTGTATACTTAGCTTTTTATCAATACTTACTTGTTTCGCTATTAATTGTAAACGATTGTTTAACGTTCTGGTTCAGTTCGGGTTCTTACATAGGTTTCTTTAAAACAAGTCTATTATTTTAAATTGGAGCATTTGCTATAATGTAGTTTTAGTGGCGTTATATTCAGTTTTCTGGAAGTAAATATTTAAAAAGAAAGGTGATTTATAACTCATGAATCACCTTTCTTAAAATAATATATCTCCACATCTCCACCATTATTCCATTTCGTTAACATTCCATTGCATACAGCTTCCAATTCCCCGCAATAAGAGCTTTAAAAAAAGCCTGTCCTGAGCTTTTGTCAAAGGGCACTTATTTTTTGCCTTTGCTGTCATCGCGTACATCGTGAAGCAATCTGTTCATAAAATAATTCCAGTCATACTTCCGTTTTCAACAGAATAACCTCAACAAAACAGCATATTCAGCAGGTAATTTTTAAATTTACAGCGGTTAAAAACATATTTTAGAATTTAATTGGAAAACTACTGTGATAAGATGATATATTTGTAAGACTATGAATGAACAAGAGCAAATAGTTATATACCAAGCCAAAGATGGTCAAACTCAAATTGATGTTCAGTTAAAAGAGGAAAATATCTGGCTTACTCAAAAGCAAATGTCTGAGCTTTTTGATAAAGGTAGAACAACCATTACCGAACATATCCAGAATGTTTTTACAGAAGGAGAATTAATTGAAGAAGAGGTATGTCGGAATTTCCGACACACCACACAACACGGTGCTATAAAAGGAAAAACACAAACAAGCAAAACGAAATATTATAATTTAGATGTTATTATCTCTGTAGGATATAGAGTAAAATCAAAAAGAGGTACTCAATTCAGAATATGGGCAAATAAAATATTAAAGGATTATTTAATTAAAGGATATGCTGTAAACGAAAAGCGATTACAACAAACAAAACAACAGCTTCAAGAACTTAAAAAAATAGTACAATTACAAGAGAATGTTATCTCAGAATATCATTTAGAAACCGACGAAGCACAAGGTTTAATCAAAGTAATCGCAAGTTACAGTACTGCATTAGATTTATTAGATGATTACGATCACCAACGCTTAAAATTGCCAAAAACAAGTAATGTTGAAGTTGTCAAAATAAACTATAAAGAAGCACGAAATGCAATCAATGAATTAGGCAAACAAACAAAATTTGAAGGCTTATTCGGTAAGGAAAAAGATGATTCTTTCAAAGGTTCCTTAGAAAATATTTACCAAACTTTTGATGGTATAGAACTTTATAAAACCATTGAAGAAAAAGCAGCGCACTTACTCTACTTTGTGGTAAAAAATCATTCTTTTACAGATGGTAATAAACGTATTGCAGCATTTTTATTTGTGTGGTTTTTAGAGCGAAATCACCTCTTATATAAATCAAACGGCAGTAAAACAATGGTTGACAGTACTTTAGTGGCCCTAACCTTAATGCTAGCCCAAAGCAACCCTAATGATAAAGATATGATGATTAGAGTAATAGTAAATTTACTGATAACTTCATAATATTATTTGAACTCCTCCATCTCCAGCATTATTCCATTCCGTTAACACTCCATTGCATAAAGCTTCCAATTCCCCGCAGTAAGAACCTCCTTATGGGCCTGCACTGAGCGAAGTCGAAGTGTCGGTACTTACTTTTTGCCTTTGCTGTCATAGAACATCATGAAGCAATCTGTTCATAAAATAATTCCAGTCATACTTCCGTTTCCATAAGAATAACCTCAACAAAATAGCATATTCAGCAGGTAATATTAATGTTTATTTATTCTCCCACTTCCAGGCAGATAACAATGCGTCTTTTAAATTCAATTTGGCTTTCCAACCCAAAACAGTATTTGCTTTATTGGTATCGGCATAAGCTGAAATCACATCACCTTCTCTTCGTCCAACTATCTTGTAATTTAGTTTTTTACCTGAAACTTCTTCAAAAGTATGGATTACTTCAAGTACAGAACTCCCTTTACCTGTCCCAATATTAAATACTTCAAAATTATTTTTATTAGAACCATCAATCAATCGTGTAAGAGCCATCACATGTGCCTTAGCTAAATCTACTACATGGATATAATCTCGAACACAGGTGCCATCCTCAGTCGGATAATCATCTCCAAAAACAGACAGCTGCGCTCTTTTGCCAATAGCTGTCTGTGTAATAAATGGCACTCAATTTTGAGGTGTACCCTATATCAATGAAAAGTCTGCCCTAAAAACAAACCAAAAAGAATCAATTCGATATAAATCACTTAACGGCAATCGGAGATTTAATTGGTCACCTGCACCAGACCAATCAACTATAAAGTTTTATGAACAAACTTTTAATGATTCCGATTGGAAAACCATCTCTGTTCCTGCTAACTTTGAACTTCAAGGCTACGAAACAGCTATCTATACTAACATTAAATGTCCTTTTGGCCCTGTTAACCCGCCTTTTTTTTTTGCAGAAAATGACAATCCAACAGGATGCTATCGGACCACTTTTGAGGTGCCTTCCAATTGGAATGACCAACAAATAACAATGAATTTTTGAAGATTTCGAACCTATTCTTAAACAAAAAAACATTAAAAGGAAGATGATAATGGTTAATGATCCTATGATCCACTTCGTAAAGCTGAAAAAATTGGAAAAAAGATACTTTACAGACAAACGCTATTTAAAGAAATCCCGCATGCTGAAAGGTTAAAAAAAAACAGGTGTTTGTTAATTTCTCAATTGATCAGATCGCTATTGTTCTTTATATTTCATATATTAGCGATATAATTTTTTATACCATTTAACATCTCCTGATGTGAGAAGCAAACATATTCGATTATCATTTTTCAATAATACTTTTCAAAATTTAATTCATAGAATTACATCTTCTTTCGAAATATTTTTCTTGATCATTTTAGTTGCTTCCTGTAACAATAATCCCTCCAGTACAAAATCAGATGTAAGCGATAACTACACCGGCTCGGCCAGTTGCATCGAATGTCACGAGCGGTTTTACGACCTTTGGGCACCATCGCATCATGGATTGGCTATGCAGCCAATTACTTCCAGGTTTATCAAGACACAAGTTACTCTTGGTCAGGAAGGGGTTTCAATGGAAGGTGCAACTTATCAGGCCATTCAAAAAGATACTTCACTTTTTATTCAGGAGAAGAAAGCAGGTGAAACAAAGGACTATCAGGTTCTTTGGGCTTTGGGAGGAAAAAATGTATATTATTTTCTGGCCGAGTGGGATGGTGGCCGACTGCAAACCTTGCCGCTGGCGTATGATGTAAATACCAAATTGTGGTACGATAATCCGGCCTCTGCGGTTCGTCATTTTCCAACAGTGATGCAGGGAGGAGTGGCAGATTCAGCTTTGAGCTGGCGTGATCGTCAATATACTTTCAATACCTCATGTTACGGCTGTCATGTAAGCCAGTTGAAAAACAATTTCGATCTTTCAACAAATACCTATCAAACCAACTGGAAAGAAGCTGGGATTAACTGTGAAACCTGTCATGGACCAGCTCAGGAGCATATCAAAGCTGCCCGCACAGCCAAAGAAAAAGGTGTAAAACTCGATTCGATGAAGCTTATTGTTACCACAAGTTTCACTCCTGAACAGCACAATTCGAGCTGCAATACTTGTCATGCCAAGATGCGACCCATCACTGACTCTTATAATCCGGGAGATCGGTTTTACGATAATTTCGATTTGATAACACTTGAGAGTACAGATTTTTATCCTGATGGCCGAGATTTGGGCGAAAATTACACCATGACCAGCTGGGAAATGAATTCGTGCAAACAAAACAGCCAGCTGCATTGTGTGACTTGTCATACATCATCAGGAAGATACCGGTTTAAAAATGACGATCTTGTTGAAGCCAATAAGGGTTGTACCTCTTGTCACGAAGAAAATGGTGAAAATTATGAGGAACACACCCATCATCCGCTGGAAAATACCAGTCCGAAATGTGTGCAATGCCACATGCCGACCACGCGTTTCGGAAATATGAATCGTTCCGATCATTCCTTCCGGCCACCAATGCCTGCCGCTACCATCAAATTTAAATCGCCAAATGCCTGCAATCTTTGTCATACCGACGAATCGCCGGAATGGGCCAATAAAAACGTAAAAAAGTGGCATAAAGACGACTATCAAAAGGAAACACTTTACATCGGCAGTTTAATTGCTGAAGCTCGTGTAGGTAATTGGAAACGCCTCGATGAAATGCTGAAAACCATTCAGTCCAACAAGTATGGTGAAGTTTTTACCAATTCGTTGATCCGGATTCTGACAAGCTGCGACAATCCGAAAAAATGGCCGGTATTGATTGAAGCATTGAATCTTCAATCGCCATTATCGCGAAGTTCGGCAGCACTTGGTTTGCTTGGTTACCAAACCGATGAAACAAAACTTGCTTTGTTTAAAGCGGCAAAAGATGAATACCGATTGGTTCGCTTAGCTGCTGCCCAATCGCTGGCAACATTTCCTCAGCAGGAATTAACGACCGAGCAGTCTGAATTATTCAGGAAAGTAAATGCTGAATATGAAACATCATTGGTGTCTCGTCCTGACGACTGGAGTGCATATTACAATTTAGGTAACCATTATCAAAATATGGGAAATTCGGCACAAGCACTTTCGGCATATAACAATTCATTGAAAATATATCCTGAAGCAATCTTGCCATTAATTAATAGCAGCTTTTTATACTCTGTTTCAGGAAACCAGTCACAAGCTGAAATCAACCTAAAAAAAGCATTAAGCGTTGAGCCTGAAAACGAAGCTGCAAATCTTAATTATGCCCTGCTGATGGCTGAAATGCAAAAAATGGACGAATCAGAAAAGTCATTCAGGACAGTCTTAAAGGTTAATCCGGAAAATTCGACAGCAGCCTACAATTTAAGTGTGATCGTTTCATCGAAAGATATGGATGAAGCATGTAAACTCGGCAAACAGGCAATGGATGCTACTCCGGAAGATCCCAAATTTGCCTATACCTACGCGTATTTTTTAAATCAGAATAAACAACAAAAAGCAGCAATTTCGCAGCTCGAAAAAACCATTAAAAAATTCCCTAATCATCTGCAGTCAGTATTTCTGTTGGGTAGTATCTACCTTGATCATGGAAATAAAGGCAAAGTGCTCGATCTTTATAATAGAACTATTAGCTTATTAGAAGATAATCCACAGGCCAGATATCAATTAGAAGCGGAAATTGAGAGAATAATAGCCATGTAGAAATTGTCTTTATGTAATTTAAATAAAATGAAAATCGATGAATGAAGAAAAGTACTTGAACGAAATTTTCCGCAAACACAAAAAACAGTTGTATATTCAATTGTCACCATCTGAAAATGAAAGCATAGCTGGTTTCTGTGAGCGTTTGAAGAATAAAATCAAAGGGCAAAGTTGCCAAATTATTAAAGCGGTTTGTTTTGGTTCATTGAAATACCAGTCTGAATTTGAAACAGAAATCAGGAAATCTATTTCCGGATCCTTTCCTCTTACCTGGGTCGAAGGTACAAATTGTTCCAATGCTTTCATGAACGGGTTACAACTTTGGGCTACTGAATCAGAAATAAGCTATCTGACTACTGACTTTAATGCTTATGCCAGTTTCTTTGAGGATGAAAATTCTAGATACCTGTATATTGGTCATATTCACTCAGACCCTTCCCAACTACCTAAAGAAGCTTATTCAGTGATTTTGGGAAAATTGAACATATTTCTGGAGAACCACGACTTTTCTTTTAAAGATGTAGTCCGTACCTGGTATTATTTAGATGATATATTAGGTTGGTATGATGAATTTAATCAAGTTAGAACTGATTTTTTCAAAAATACTGGGGTCCTTACAAATCGTATTCCAGCTAGCACTGGGGTTGGAGGCAAAAATGAAGCAGGTTCATCTGTAACAATGGAACTGCTTGCTACTCAGCCTAAAAATACGCAGGTGACCATTGAATCAATTGCACCAACATTACAAAATGAGGCCATGGAATATGGGAGCTCATTTAGCCGAGCCATTAAAATAAGTTCATATAAAAATGAATGGATGACTATTTCCGGAACAGCAAGTGTTTTACCCAACGGTAAAACAACAAATGTTAATGATTTGATGAAGCAAATCCATTTTAGCTTTCAAGCTATAGAGGGGCTTCTGTTAAAAGAAAAATATTCTTTCAAGGATATTGTCCGCGCAACCGCTTATTTGAAAGACAAAAATACAATGCATGTTCTCCAATCCTTCATTAGTGAAAATCCAAATTATCAATTCCCATTTGTAATTAGCGAAAATACAATTTGCCGGGACAATCTGCTTTTCGAAATTGAATTGGATTTGGAAAAAGGTTCGTAAAATATTTTGCTGACATTTTTGAAATGAATTTGCATTGCAATATTTTGCCGATTTATCTTATTTATTTCTATTTAGTTTTTTAGGTAGAGGTCAAATATCATGAGTCGAAAAATGATATAGTGGAAGGAACAACAGTCGATTCAACAAGTGAAACGAGAAAGCGGAGGTGTTTATAATGCATTCGAAATAGTTTTTATTGGATAATTAGAGTTTGTCTGTAATATATAAAATACACAATATTAAGTTTTTTTTTAATTTTTTAAAAACAACTCTTAAACATACACGAACACCAAAACCAATAAAAAAACCCACATCGTTGAGAGGTGGGTAATTGCTATGAAAAATAGTAGATCTATGAAAATCTACTATTAAAGAACTCAAATATATTAAATTAATCTGAAAACAACATCATTTCTTTTAAAAGTAAATTTGGAAAAAGATTCCCGGTTAATTCTGAAAGTTTCGTTCCATTATTCAATATAATAATATCATACTTGTAATAAAGATTAGTGTCTTTAAATGTCTCTTTAGCTTTGTTTAAACCTAGTATAACACCTTCTAAATGAACAATATTCATCATTCTTTGAAATTGATCGGGAGGTAGGTTTATCTGCCCTTGTTCCTTGGTAATTAAGCCAAAATATTTAGTGTAAATCATTCCTCAAAATTAATGGATAACTACTTTATTGATTGCCCATAATTTTAGCATTGAGAAAAAAACTGCCCCCCTACCCCTTGCCCTTGGAATCCACTCCTACACACACGTGACTTTTGAATTTTTTTAGTAATACGAGAATACATGAATTGATCCATTTTTAACAAATAACAAATAAGACCATATATAACCAATAACTTTCATATCTTTAACTTCAATTAACCTCAACGATAAAAATTGCTAAATATCAATGAATTTAAGGTGATTAAAGAAATAAGCTAATTTATTAGTTGGGCGTTGCTTTTGAATTCGAATTTGGCGCTATAAAGTTGAAGTTGTTAACTGATAAAATAACTAAAACATCCGGTTATTCCTATACCATTAATGATATAAAGTAATATTAATACGATATTAGAAGTTGGCAACAATGCGGATAATAAAAAAATTGCACTATGAAAGTACTTTTAGACACCAACATAATAATACATAGAGAAGCTAACCGAATAGTACAGCAAGACATCGGTCAGCTTTTTAATTGGCTCGACAAATTACACTACGAAAAATACGTGCACCCGATTACAATTTTGGAAATCAAAAACTACCAAAATAAACAAGTAGTTGAAACATTTACAGTAAAATTGGATAGTTACCATCTAATAAAACACCAATTACCTTTTTCTATAAATGTTCAAAATATAAGTAAAGAAATTGACGTAAATGATAATGACATAAATGACACGCATTTAATAAATGAAGTATATGAAGGTCGGATAGATATATTAATTACTCAAGACAAAAAAATACACTTTAAAGCCAACAAACTTGGTATTTCCAACAAAGTATTTAAAATTCAATCTTTTCTCGAAAAAGTAACATCTGAAAATCCTGATTTAGTCAACTATAATGTTCTAGCTGTAAAAAAAGCAGATTTTGCAGAAGTTGATATTAATGATAGCTTTTTTGATAGTTTCCGAGAAGATTACAATGAATTTAATGATTGGTATAAATCAAAATTCGATAAAGTCTGTTATGTATGTTATAGCGACAATTATTTAATATAGGGAATGTATTGAATAGTTTATTATATAAATCATTAATTAAACATTCCGTTCTTGTAATGGCATTTATCTCCAATCGATAAATTTAAAATTAATTTAGACATCTAATATTCTTTATATTAAAAATAAACATCCTATATAGAATTTCTTTCAATAAAATTAAACGGTACTCTAAATTGACCTTTTTCATTATTCAAAATCACATTCGCTGCAGTTTCCCCCATTATTTTAAAATCTACGGAAATAACGGTAATACCTAGTAGTTCCTTTAAAGGCGTATCATTATAGGATATTATTCCAATTTCTTCACCTAATTTAAATTCATCTTCTCTCACTTGTTTAATCAAATTAACTAAATCAGATTCCGCAATAGTTATAAATAAATCGCCTCGCTTAAGTATCATATCTTCATAAACTTCATCAAGAATTTCATAGTTCAAATTTCTATTTATACAAAATTTTTTAAACCCTTGCAATATACCTTTAGGATAAGGATACAATGATTTTTCAGGATATATTAATATTATTTTAGTATACTTGGATATCTTTTCAAAACCCTGATTTAAAGCATTATAAATATCTTCTTTGAAATATTGATAAACTACAGTAAAGTCTTTGTAGTTTGGAAGCTGTATGTCGTCCATTAGTATAAGCTTATTCTTAGGCAAACTGTTTATTGCTTTTAAAACCTCATCTGTATGGGTAACATGCTGAAGATTATCATCTTTAAAATGCAGCATAATCATATAATAATCATATGCATTCTTATGCTTATTAATTAAATTTAAAAATAAAGATTCATCGCAATGATAAATATGTAGATCTGTATGAGTATTATGTCCAATTCTATTAAGAAAAGAATTATAGGTTATCAGCTTATAGGAACTTAATTTATTAACAAGGAATAAAATATTTGTTTTAGAGATTAATTTAGTTCTAGAAATATAGTATCCTTTGCCCCTTATAGCCGTAATTATGTTTCGCTCCTTTAAAACACTATATGCTTTTTCAACAGTATCCCTTGACAAATAGAATTCTTCACTAAACAAATTTATTGATGGAATCTTTTGGTCCATTTCAAAATTGCCAACTGATATATTATAGATTATGGAATCTACTATTTGTTTATACTTTGGTATCCTGGAATTTTCATCAATTTTTATAAGCTTAAGCATATCTATATTTTATTGTTTTAATGTTAGGGGAATTTAGTTTATCATAATTTATTGAAAAAATTAAATGTTAAAATCAAATTTACATAAACTTTACAACATTGATTTCTCATATTCAAAATTCTTGGTTAATAAATATTAATTCATATGGAAAACCTCATTTAATTCTAAAGATAGAGGACTGTTATCTGGATTTGTTTCCATAATATCCGACATAAATTTCCACCATTTTTTACAAATTTCTGTGTTAGCAATGGTATTCCACTTTTCTTCAGATTCTATTTCAGCATATCCAAACAGGCCATGGGTTTCTTCGTCAAAAAAAATACTTAGTTATGGACACCATGATTTTTTAAAACACTTTCAAGTTCAATCCAAATTGGGTTATGTTTTTTTTATATTCTGATAGTTTATCAGGATACAGTATCATTTTAAATGCTTTTCTTTTTATAAATTATTTTTGAATAACCTTTAAACCTTTCGGAGTTTCAAAAAGGGTAATGATTTTACCGTTTTCATCTTTTTTGTGACTCACTTTAAAAACACCATATTTTGTTGGAAATGTACCTTCAGCAAATTCCAAATCACCCAGATGTGGGTCTAGTTTTATGGTGTTACCACCATCTAAGACATTAATTCCCAATATGTATTGAGATAACCAAGGTGTGGGGCCGCTTGCCCAGCCATGGCACAAACTATGTCTGTAACCTACATAACAATACTCCCCAAAATCACCGTGAATATCAAAAATATTCTCTGGAGTTAGCTCATCTATTCTTCCACTGTTTTTAGTATCAAGAATATCAAAATCTTCCCAAAAAGTTGTTGCACCCAAGTCTAACATACCTCCCCAATAATTTCTTATAACCTTTAAAGCACCAGAATAATCTTCTGCTTTTGCCATGGCTTCCAAAATATAATACCCGTAGAAGGTAGACATACGTTGTACCCCATCTTTTGTGAGTATTTCCGAATTAACTTTTTTAGCATCTGCTAAATTTGCAATAGAAAGTAATGCACCAGCTTGTTTTGTAGTATTACCTTCTGGATGATGTTTCCTTAATTGTTTAGCAATTTTGGCATATTTTTTTTGAAGAGCTCCTTTATTTAAAGGAGCCATCATATAACTACCGGCTTCAAAAGTCATTACCATCATCGCCTGTAATCCAGCATGAATTGCCATTGGGTCCTCACTTGTTGGCCAATCGAGAAAACGAACCCCATTCAAAACTTCTTTATTATCAACATCGATAAAAGTACTTAACTGGTCTAAAAGTGCAGTCATATATAATTCTTGCTCCTTTAAATAATCTAAATCCCCATGATAATCATACCAACTCTTTTGTATAAGTACCCACCACATGGAATAAGAACTAATTCCATTCATCCATTCTGGTAATGGATATTGATCTCTGGTTAAATCCAAACTCTTTGGAACAATGTCATTGGCTCCAAATACAGTACTAATAGTCATGACTTCAGGATGTAAATCCCCAACCCAAACGAGTCTATCTCTTTTTATACCGTCCCACAAATAATTCTGCATATTTAGATGAACCGTATAAGCCCCTGTTGCCCATATTTCATTAAGTCGTTCATCATTACTTTTAAAAGAGCCCAGATAAGGAATGTCTTTATATATAAATGTTGCGTCCACAGATTTTATTGGGGCATCTTCACCTGCTTCAACCACATCAATCCTTAAAAAACGAAACCCTGTTTCACCTACCTCAATACTTCCCAGCCAAGGTACTTCAATTATAAAATCTCGCAAGGAGTGTTCATTGGTGGCATTTTGACTACCGCCAATATCAGACATGGCTTCCCCAACAGATTCGCCAAAACGGAGTCTTAACTTTAATGGTGTTTTGCTTTCACGAATACCCATCGAAATTTTCACCCCACCATGTATTTCCTTACCGTAATCGAGTAAAATTCCAGGTCTATTTTCTTCAGAACTAATAAAACGGCATAGATTTTTATCATTAACTGCAACCTGGCCGTTTCCTTTATTTAAAAGTGATGAGGCATTTTTTATGAATTCACCCGAATCATCTGACTGCCAAATAATTTTTTGCGGTGTGATATAGGTTTTAACCAAATCCGAATGACTTACTTTGTCATTATATTCCTCACCAAAAACAGGAGGTAATTGAGCTTGAATTGATGTGGTTAGAGTCAATGCAACTAGTAATAAATTAATTTTTTTCATTTTCTCTATAATCGTTTAAAATAATTAGGCTCTAATTTGTTATTTGAATGGTCACAGGACCCATCAAACCAGACGCACTCATTTCCTCCTCTGGCTCTACAATATCAACCAAAACTGAGGTGGTTCGTTGCTCTTCCGGCAATGTCTTATCCCCTGTCAATCGATTGCGCCATACATTGACCACTTTTATTTCGAGTTTATTTTCTCCTTCTAGCACAGCATCCCTTATGTTTAAGCGATACGGAGCCATCCATGAAGTACCTACATTTTTACCATTTAAGGTGACTGTTGCCATAACACCCACCTTTCCTAAATCTATCACGACATCTTTTGCATCGGACTTTTGATATGTAAACGTAGTTGTATAGTTCGCTGTTCCTGAATAATATTTCAACAAGTCATCTTCGCTTTTTGACCAATCCATTAATTCGGTTGTCGTAATGGTTTCTGGTGCAATATTTTTGCTTTCAAAATCAATTTTCCAAGAGGTATCAATGGTTTTGGACACTTGATATTCTGGCGTGTTTGCACTACGCGCTTTGTTGACTAATTCACTCGAATCATTGCTAAATACCACAAACCAACTTCTATCCACTTCCATTTTTAGTGGAATACTCGTTCTTCCTTCAGAGACCGTATAATCAGAAAGTTCTTTGATTTCACCAGTAACTGCATCCCAGAGTTGTGGTTTTAAGCCTTCCACTCTAAAAGAAGGATTCACATCAATATCCTTTCCACTTTGATTGGTTAAAAAATAAATTTCCATTTCCGGCATAGTACGGTGCGTCCATAGTACCTCATCGCTCACCTCAACATCTTTATTAATATCAAATGCATTTAATGCTTCTTGCAAAGGGATATCCGTAATTATGGCACCTTTACCATAGGTTTTTATTGGAGTATCTCCTGCCCATAATTTGGAAGCCAATGCACTCACTTGCTCATCACTTTGTGGATAGTTTTGTAAACTAGGGGAGGATTTTGGGGCTTGTCCGTATATTTTACCGCCTTCCGAAACTAATTGTTCCAATTTGGCTAGTAATTCAGGTCGCATAGTTTCTAATGGAGGCAATACCATCATACCGTAATTCATACCATCTGGCAATACAAACCTTCCGTCTTTCACGGTCATTCTGTTCATAATCACTTCGGCATTGATATAATCAAAAGAATATCCTTTTGGCAATGCTGGGTTGGTAGCACCTGTCATAATTGGGGCATCTTCTCCAATAAAATAACACACATCGGCAGCATAGGTTCCTTGTTGCAATAGGTGTTGCGATCGTCTTATATAATCAAAATAGGTTTTACCTTGTTCAAACCAGGTGTTTTGTCTGTTAAATTCAGTACTAAACCAAGCATTTGCTCCTGGAGCTTTATCACTATCTGGTTGATGAATATACACGTGTAGTACATGATGATTAATTCCTTCGGTCATACCCCAATCACCGCGCTTCTTTAACATGGCTGGATGTCTTACAAACGATCGCTGTCCGGCAGTAAAACATTCTGCCGAGGTTGTTTTCTTACCATAAATATGAGCCGCAGAAGAGGCTGCTTTACATTCAATATCACCCAAGGTTCCTTCATTCCAATACTCTCCACTTACAAAATCAGATTGCCCTCCGTACATTAAAAACTCAGAGGGGAATCCCCAGTGCCCATAATTTTCTAACCACAATTTCAAGCCATTTTCATTGGCAATTTCTCTTAATCCACCCACATATTCATAAGCCACGTCATCGGCTATTGCCCGACGCAAATCCCATAAAAAACGAGTAGATGCTTCTACACTACCAACCACTCTGCCAGAAAATACAGGAAGGTATTTTTTAGGGCTATAACCATAACGTTCCTCAAAACTTTCTGCAAATCCATCCGTCCAATTTTGCGAACCTTTTTCGTAGCTATCGGCAACCACATATTTAAAAGCACTTTTACTTTCTTCAGGAATTCGTTTTAAAAACTCTCCAATAAAATTTTCAAAATGGAAACGAGCCAATTCACGATTCGCTTTATCCACTTCATAACCCTTACCCCGTGGTGCCGCGGGACCATTTTTTACCCCTGTTGGGGTCATTCCAAATCGCATCACGGTCCATTCGCCTTCCGGAGCCTCCCAATTGAGATTTCCGTTTTCATCCATTTGATTAGAAATATCCAGTACACCATCTTTGGCTATGGCCAATTGATTGTTGTCTAATGCTGCTTGCGCCTTCCAAACATAAGATTCAGCATTTGGGTATGGTGTAGGATGCATCCTGCCCAGTGTTTTACCCAGATAATTGTCTATAACAACTGCTTCAGATATGCGGATCTCCGCAAAACCTGAGGGTGCTGCTGCCAAAATATCGAATGCTTGCAAAGCCTGAATATCCTTACAAATCAATTTAAACTGATTTGATGTCACTTCAGGAAATGAAACCGTCAATGGGCCATAGGGTATCGGGCCTATCTGACCTTTATAGTCACGACGATCAAAGTTAAATTGTTTTATAGTTACAAATTTATTTTCAACAAAGGCTTGTAATTCACAATCAACAACTAAATCATTATTTCCCGGATACAATTGAATACTTCGTGCTGTAATCGGTTTGTTTGCATTGATGTTTATAGTGTGTTCTTTTGAAGTAAATTTAGTACTGACAGAAGTATTTCCATCAAGCAAGTTACTTGCATTTTTAATAGACGGAGTTACTGTTATTTTTGAATTTGAAGCATCCAAATAATTGGCTTCATTTTTATCCTTAGGAAAAGCCAAAACATACACATCTTGAAATTCTTCTTTGGGTTTCTGTAGTTGCATTTCAACCTTTTTACCTCCAGAAACTGTAGTCTCAGAATAGACCAAATGACGCATGGCCTTATCACTAGTAATCCAAGGTCCACCAGACATACTCCACCCTGGGCAGTTAAAAGATCCTATATCTACCCCAAGTCGTTTCCCTTCATTTACGGCATGTACCATATGACTCCACCATTCTTCACTCAACATAGGTACGGGTCCGTCTTTTTCTTCCGGATTGATATTCCCAATAAATGCCGCACCAATTCCGGCGGCTTTCATAGCCTCCAAATCTTTGGTTATTCCTTCTTTGGAAATATCATCACCTATCCAATACCAATAACACCACAAGGTATTATCGTCTTTTGGCACAACAAAATCTGCTTCTATTTTTGAAAAATCTGGTTTTTCGATTTTTTCTTGAGTCGTACATTTAGTAAATGCAAATATTACGAAAAGGGCTAATATTGTTCTTTTAAAAATATGTGTTTTGTTCATTTAATAAATTATTTTGCTTTTTGTTTTAGACTATTGTAAATGATTCTTTGTTTTTTTAACACGATCTTGTAATTAGGGTCATTAACTAAATTTGTTGTTTCATGAGGGTCTTTAGTAAGGTCGTAAAGTTCTTCATAATTATGTTCAATATATTTCATGTATTTTATTTTTGTACTTACTACCCCTTCAACCTTCGGCAATTGGGGAGATCCGAGAAAAGTATGTTCATAAAAAAAACTGTTTCTTTTTGCTTTATTTGATTTTAGGTCTTCAATTAAATCGATCCCTTGCATTTCATTTGGAACATCAATCCCTGCCAGCCCTAAAATGGTTGGGGCTATATCAATATTTAGAGCAATCTCATCAATCTTGCTCTTGTTGGGGTTGCTTCTTGGGTCATAAATAATAAGAGGAACCCTTATGGATTCTTCATAACCATACCATTTTCCAGCTAATCCGTGTTCACCTAAAAACATTCCATTATCCCCAATAAAAACAATCACTGTGTTTTTATCTAAATTAAGTGTTTTTAGTTTTGCTAATAGGTTCCCTATAACATCATCAACACCAGTTATTAATCTAAAATAGTTTTTAACGCTTTCTTGGTATTGTTCAGGAGTTTCAAATCGCAACTTCCAACGCTCCCTGCCAATATTCTGGTCTGTTTTAAAAAAATCTGGAAACGATTCCCAATATTTTGGGTTTGCCGTTTCGGGTTGTGGTATAGAATCGCTTTCGTAGTAATCATCATATCTTGATACAGGAATAAATTGTCTTGTATCCCCATCCTGAACATGGGGTGCTTTAAAACTAACCGATAAACAGAATGGTTTTTTATCTGCAGTATTTAAAAAGTCATTTATATAACCTTCTACCAAGTCTGTATAATGATAAATACTGTCATTTATTCTATTTTCATAATCTGGTTGATGTTTGTTAACACCTTTCCAATAATCAAAAGAATTTTTAGGCTGATTTTCTGGGTTGCCCACTCCATATTTTCCTATAAAACCTATCGTATATCCGTTTTCTTTTAATATTGCTGGATACGTTTTATTAAATGCATCTTTTGTAAAACTGGTACGGAAACCATTAATACCATGACGTGATTCATATTGTCCACTTAATATACTGGCCCGGCTAACACAACAAATAGAAGTAGTTACGTATGCATTGGTAAAAAGAAAACCATTGGAAGCCATTTTATCCAAATTTGGTGTTTTTATAATGGAGTTGCCCATGGCCCCTAAAGCATCCCAGCGCTGATCGTCCGTAAGTAAGAAAATGACATTGGGTTTATTCGGTTTTATCTCCTCTTTTTTAGAAGAACAACAAAAACACAATAAGCTTAAAACAACCAGAATATTATGTTTAATTGGGGGTAATAACATCCATTTATAATTTATAGTATAAAGAACCTTAAAAGGCTTAAAACCTTCATCCTGTACTGTACTGCTTCAATAATAATATTTCAAATCTCTTATTCACTATTTTTGAAAGTAAATATTTTTAACAATTTAGTTATTTTTTAATTGCTCATACTTATTCTCTTAAAAAGTATAGGAGTATTTTTTATATAAAATATTAGTAACGTAGAATAATTACTTAAATAATCTATTCAAATAACGCAATTAAAATATAGTAATTATGAAACAGAATTTATTATTAAAAATCATTTAAATAAAGACTTTGATTTTCTTTTTTGTTCTATTTTATTTTGTAGTTTTTATTTGGGCAAATACGATCAATGAAACTTTAATATTTTAACTATAGAATCTGTTATGAGAACCAAATATTTTGAATTTATCTTTAGTAATGGTTATTAATACCAAAATGTTATTATGGAACAAAATTTATTATAAAATGTAAAATTGTTAGCAGCATTGTGCAGGATACTGTTTGTTCAATAAAAAAGTAATATTGAAACATACAATAAAGTTTTTTCATAAAAATTATTTTATTATTTTTTGAGTTAGTTTAAGGAGGTAAAATCTATTACCTCCTTTTTTATTATTTTATATATAAAAAACTTTTTTTCTTGATCATTGTTGTTCGTTTTATATAAGGATTGTAATCAGGTGAAGACTGAAAAGTCTAATTTATTAATAGTACTGTCCTATTAATTTTCTCATAAAAAGCGAGGAGCTTTCACCCATAAAGACTCTTAACTACAAATCTGGTTAAATTAGCAATGGGAAATATTAGATTTAACAATATGATTTAATCAATTCCCAAGTGCACCCGGCCAAGGCATGTTAACAAATAGCATGCACCCATTAAAAGTCGACCTACTACCAGCTATTCTAATTTTATTATAAAATGCCATTAACTCTGAATAAATGTGAAGAAAAATAAATATTGTAAAATAATCTTTTAATTAGTTAACTTTTTTTAAGCTTATATGAACTAAGTGTTTTTTATAATGACAAAGTTCGCATTCATTGCTTCTGGAGCATTAAAATTTTAATCGTTAGTGAAATAGAAACCTTATTAATTTTTATCTATTTTAGCTTTGAAGTTTTTACCGTAATAAAGAAACACTGAAAACGCACAGTGACTAAATATATTTTTTTATTTAATAGAAATTACAATCATTGTTTCAATTTACAATCAAACTCACAGTGTAAATAAAATATATTGTTTTTGTTTTCTATCCTTTAGAGTACAAGCACAGAAGTTTCGAATTCCGGGTATTATATTTTAATTTTTTTAAGATTACTTCATAATATTAATACGAATCAAGAGTTAAAAATAAGTGATATAAATGCAGCAGCTAACCGCCCATAGACATGTAGATTTAGTCCTTTAGTTGATCTAACCTTACTGGCTTTTTGTATATCAGATTTTTCAATAATC
>Ga0209414_1000554_pt1 | contig 17900 bp, 15 predicted proteins | sample LakVidmifraction_4_FD_181154 | JGI IMG/M metagenome (GOLD analysis project Ga0209414, IMG submission 181154) | Hypersaline microbial communities from Lake Vida, Antarctica - Brine Hole Two &gt;0.2 micron (SPAdes) (version 2) | ecosystem: Environmental > Aquatic > Non-marine Saline and Alkaline >... | reverse complement strand
CTCAGAAGTAGGAACCCCAATCTCTGTAATAGTACCCTGCCAATCAACAACTTGGTACCGGAGTAATGAGCTACTGTTAGAAACATCCCATAGTAAGAATCCGTTAACGTCCGGAAAGTTCTGTGTATTAAGCCCAGGAAACCTAGCAGAGGGTAGTGATATAAACTCTAGTCCCTTGGGCATACTAAGAGTAGGTGCAGCTAAATAGAACTCACCCTCTTTATCACTATCATCTGAGATATAGATGCTAGGGTCAAAATCTTCTAAAGTAATATTAACTAAACCATTGGCCTGTAATGAGGTAGACTTTACTCTAAATATTTTATTTACGTAAGAGAATCTATCATACGTGACCCTAACATTAGCATTAGGGAACAGGTTGGAGTACTTATAATGCGTAGTCATAGATAACTCTCTAGAGAACCTAGACTTAGACAACTGTACTTGGGCCCACTCTCTAGCGGTGTAGTAATTAGTTATATAAGAGAATACTACATTACCTTTTTTGTTCACACCATTATCCGCTTCTAGGTACTCAGAGTTAAAGAAGTTTATTTGGGTAGAATCCCATTCTTGGGCTGGATTTGTTATCGCAGCTTGAATAGAGTTCCACTTATTTTTGTTAGATAAATCTTTTGTTCTGATTCCCCCTTTTATTTCTGAGGCGTCTATAGTAGCTATGGCTGTAGAGTTATCTTCTAGTGATAAATGGTATTTACTGCCTAAGATATTCAAAGTACCATCAAACTGCTTCAGTAGGCTCTGCACATTCTTGGTAACAGTAGTCTCCGTTCTAAGCACAACATTAGTTTGCATAAAGGCTTTCTGTACATCGTGAAGCTCCCCGTCAACCATTACCTGATTCGTTTTGGGAGCATCCTTCCAACCCAAGTACCTCCAGTGGGACACAAAATCGTCCTCATAAGTAGTGCTGACTTCGTCCAAAACCTGTGCAACGTCATAGAAAGACTTGTAGTCCACTAAAGTTGGGTCTAAACTTCCCCCACTAACAGGGTCAGTCATGTAGTCTAACATCTGCCAAACAGGATTTAGAGTATACTGCCTAGGAGTTTCTACTCCTAGGTCAGAGTACGTACTAACTAGCTTACCCGAAACTGTAGCCTCTATCTCAGGTATTGTAGTACTATTCTCCGTTATAGCTACCTCTAGTACTATGTAGCAAGTATCTAGAAGCTTACAGTTAGCATCCCAATACTCTGGGTACTGGGCGAGAGTTCTACCAGTTCTCTCTGCCCATGCTTTCTGTCCAGAGAAGTTACCAGCAGCAGCTTCTGCTACTAGTTTAGCGTTAGCGTCTTGATCTGCCAACCCGTGATGAGCAATAACAGTATACCTCCCAGCGTCACCATTAACAGTAAAGAACCCTTCATGAGTAGTACCGTCAGTTCTGCCTTCTGTAACCTTGTTGGGAGTAACTATTTCTATTGGGAAGTTTGCATAGTCTAAAATACCCCCTAACCCTCCGCCTGCGTAGCTCCCTCCAAATATATCAGCTAATGCACCGCCGTATACCCAGCTATTGTCTGCTTCGATTGCGTCTGCCTCTCCCGATGCAGTGGTGAATACAGAAAGGGTGTCTCCTTGCCTTCTAGTACCTGTGCAAACTCGTCCATCGTTATCATTACTATCATTGCATATGGTAGACTTACCGTCTAAGTATATATCTAGTATAGAATCTACCTCGCCCTCGCACAGTGCGTAGACTACATAAAGAACGTCAGGCCTATCTTTTAATGAATCAAGGAATATTGGAATACCGGGTATTTTACGAACTCCGTATACTCTAGGTATAAATTTAGCTGCTAGGTCTAGTCCTAACTCAAAGGTATTTTTTATCTCTACTTGGTACTCTTCGGTACTAGTCCTAAAACCTAACCAACTAGACTTCATTCTATAACGAGTTTCATTAGTCATATACTCTGATACTGTGTTGATAGTTTGGTTGGCGTGTTGGAAACCTGTGTCTAGTTTATAGGCTTCACGTTTGGCCCCATTACTAGGGCTGGTGGACCCGTCTAAGTTACTAACTAAACCTCTATGGGAGGCGTCGTCGGTAACTCTGCCATTGACTAATTCGAAATCTTGAAATTTACCTGCACAATCCCACTTAACTGTAGAGTTGCCAGAAACTATATTTTCTGTAATATTTATGTCCGATATATCACCTATAAAGTACTGCATCGGTCCATTAGTTGTCTTATCAAAGGGTATAATGTTAGCCCCTTCGTCTAAGTAAGCTCTTAATACTTCTATCTCTTTACCTACGTAAGACTTGTTTAAGTTCTCTACTAGGCCTTTATCTAATTCTTCTTGGAACTCTCCGGCTACATCTATGCTTAATTTATAGTTAGTTAACCCTTGTGTCTGCCTCAAATCCCCTACTTTAGTTATCTTTCCTGCTTCGTACGTTTGCCCTGCCCAAACTATATCGTTTGCGTAGTCAGTCAAGTAAGTGAATACTGGAAGTAGCTCAGTACTTTCACTCAGCTCTTGTCTAACTAAATGCGCTATGCGTACGTCGTTAGTATTAGCTAAGTAGTCTAGAGCAGACGGAAGTAAGTTTCTACTCATAGTATGTTCTCCTTAAGAGACAATGTAATTGGTTCATATAACCCGTTACTATTAAGTCTAAATGCTGGTACTCCTCCCACTAGTTTAACCCTAAACTTTAGGATGCTTCCCTCTAAACTAGCTGCTGGTATAGAGTTAGGGTTAAGTACGTCACAGTTAAGTACCACTGTTAGAGTGCCTAAAGACGCGGTACCATAGTTTGTACTAGTAATAGCATATATCTTATTACTATTACTTAGTTTTATTAGGTCTCCAGGCGACAGGTTGTTGCCTCCGGCTGATATAGTATCCCAGTTTATTATGTCTATTGAGTTAGATAGGCTTGTAGTTCGTATAGAGTTGGTAGCCCCTGTATTTGTGTCCCACTGACCTGTTGCAGGGTACGCCTCTATGGGCAGGGATACATAAAAGTTCTTAAAACCTCCCTGTAATGAGTACAGAAAGTTCTTTAAAGGCTTAGCTTGTGCTATAGTTAAAGCCCCGTAGCTAAGCTCAATTTCCCAGAAGTTTCCTCCAGGAAATCTAACCCCAATAGATGCACCGCTATTTAATTGGTGGATCATACCTGGGTCATTTGGTAATATTTGTTGTGTTTTAAAACCCGGACCTTTTATAGGGGTAGTAGGGTCTGGTAATCTTCCTAAGCTTAAGTCGTATGCCATTTATAGTGTCCTCCATTTGTTTCTATATTATATAGTACTATTACCTAACTTACAATATAAATTTTTTATTATACATATGAAAAAAGGGAGCATAGAAGCTCCCTTTGTTTATGCTAGACTTTCTAGCGTTAGATTTCTAGCCCTTAGTTCAGTCTCTAAACCATCATAGAGTTCCTTACTAAAGCGCTTAGTTAAGTCTTCAAAACCGTTAGAGTCTACAGTGTCTATTTGGAACATCGGACTAAACACAAAGCCTCCGCCCCCTCCACCAGAAGATTCTCCAATACCTGAAACGTTAACCGGCATTTGAGGAGTTATCTCTTCAGGCCCACGTTCACCAACAATTATGCTAGCTCCTGCGGCTGAACTACCTCGTCCTGCTCTGCCCGGTGTTTGGAAATTCTGAGCAGTACCATTACCTCTCTGACCAGACACATAAGCAAGTTCACCTGCGTTAGAGTTTCTAGAAGTGTCTATATCGTTACTCCTAGAGCCTCCCTCTATCTTAGTATTTACGCTACCAGAGCCTGCGCTTATTCCGTCAATAGAACCTTGAGATGCCTTGTCTATTTGAGCTATCTGGTACAGACCCATAGCTGCCATAGCTGCTGCTGCTACGTGCCCTGCAATTGGACCTAACTGAGCGTACCCTTGCATGATAGCAGTTGCTGTAGAAATAACTACTTGGGCTTTCTTAGCTTTAGCCTGCTCTTTAATCTTTTTAGCTTCTAGCTTCTTGATTAACGCTAGACTTTCAATGCTCTTACCATCGCGTTTCTTCTCTGCTGCAATCTCTCTATCTATACCAGCGACTTTATCGTCAGATAATGATTGATATATACTACCTGCGGCATTAGCCAGACCAGTAGACATATCTATAAATCCCTGTAAATTACCAGACAAATATTCAGAAAACCCATCAAAACCTGTCATCCCTGCCTCTGCCGCATCTGCAAGAGAAGCTGCTATAACTGAACCACCTTCGGCCACTCCAGAGAGTACACTAGGTATACCTTCTAGCCCTGCGATACTACCTAAAGTGTTAGAAATATCTCTTCCAGGGGCAGCGTCTTTTCTAGCGTCCAGCTTATCTTGTTCTACAGATAGCGCAAGCGTAGCTTTAGCTGCTGCAAACTCATCACTCATAAGAGCTATTTTCTTTTTTTCGATATCTAAGTTTTCTTGAGCTAGCAGCACCTTCTCTCTCTCACTACCGGCCCTGCCTATAGCTAGTGCCAAGGCTCCTTGGTCTCTACTAAGTGAAGATGTTTTACTGTCTATACCCTCTTGGACTTTAGTTAGCTTTTGTTTATTTTCTAGTAGTTTGATTTGCTCCTGTAACTCTGCTTTTGCGGGGTCTTCATTACTTAAAGAAGCCGCCTTAGTCTTTAGTTGCTCAATCTGCAGGTCTAGGATATCAGACTCTAAACTTGTTCTAGCACGTAGGCTTTCCAAAGCCATAGTATCTATAGTGGATTGTTCTGCCGCTGTTTTTCCAGTAGCTTCTATACTTATTTGAACTTTTAGCTGCTTATTTAATAAATCTAACTCTCTTTGTTTAGAGTCAGTATTTATATTCTGTGTTTTTAATAGTGCTATATCCTGCGCTAATTGGTTTCCCTTTAGCCTAAGGATTGCTGACTCATACTGAGGAATTTCCTGTAAAGTAGCAAGAGCTTTACCATGTTGTAGGGCCAAATCTTCTTGCGCTGCAATCTCTTTCGTAGTCAGTATTAGCGAAGTTTCTTTAGCCGCTAAGACAAGAATTTCACTTTTTAACTTATCCCTTTCTACATCGGTAGACGCTATTTTACCCACACCCTCTGTAATTCTTTTATACTCGTCTTTTTTAGCGTTCAACTCAGACTGTATAAGCGTAAGCTTACCCATGTCTCTTCCAGCCAATTCTATACTTTTTACTTTAAGTCCCGTACTCATAAAGTCTTTAAACTCTTCACCAGCGGCTCTGCTGTCTCTAAGCGCTTGAGTAAAAGCCTCAACTTCCATATGTGCTGGAATAAGCCCACTCTGTTTAAATCCATCTATAAGGTCTAACTGCTTTTGTACGTCCCCTACTTCTTTTGTAAGATTTATAGCAGAAAGCCCTACAGCACCGAATTGTGTAATAAGCTTATCCATAGGGGTAGCTGCAGGCTTAAGTGAGTTTACAATACTATCTACTGCAGCGGCAGAAGTATCAACTGCGTTAGACCAAGATAGTAACTTTTCAGGGTCAAGCCCACCGACCACATCTGTATCAAAACCCGCGTCTAGTAGGGACTGTTTCATATCAGATACAGCGGCTGCTGTAGCTATCCAATCCTGTGGGTTTATACCTATATCGTCAGGCTTGGGGGAAGAGTTAAACTCTTTAAAGGCTAAGTTTACTGCCACTACACTTGCGGCTGCTACAACAGCAAATCTAGCTAGGTTAGCCAATCCAAGTACAGGTATAGAAGCTGACATCAGTAAGTTTGCTGTAGTCAAGCTTCGCATAACGGTAATAAAAGTTCTCATAGCAGTACCTATAGCCACTAAACTACCTGTTATTGCGGCTACTACGCTAGCTCCGTAAGCACCTACTATTGCAGTACCTAGTAGTATTACTGCCGTAGTAAGTACTCTAGTAAGCCTTAAGTCATCCTCCTTGATCTTAGCTATTTGGTCCGCGTTGTCTATTTGGCTCTGCGCTGTCTCTTCTAGTATAGTTTTGTATTGATTCATTGCTACACCAGCTTGTATTACGTCACCAGATGCAAGTGCTTCATTAAATATCTTTAAACTTTCTGCAGCTTGGTCTGCCCCTGTAGGAGTGTCCGTGATTAGTGTAGTTAAGTAAGCTAGGCTCTCCGCTACAGGTCCTAAAGTCTTAGATAAGCTACCTAAACTACTAGTAGCAAAATCACTGACTGCGACACCCAGTTTCTCCCAGCCCGTAGTATTGAGCTCAACACCTTTAAACTTTTCATTTAACTGGGTAAGAACTTCGGTAGTTAGAGCTGTTTGTTTATCGAACTCTGTAAGTTCCTCTATAGTCTTACCTATCCTATCTGCATATTTTGTGTATGCTGCTGTAAGAGTTGTTATTACACCTACTTCATCTAGTACTTCTATCTCTTTCTTAGAAATACCTCTAAGTACTCTATCTAAAGCATCACTAAATTCTGTACCTAGTGCTACGGAAGCTTTTCTAGCTCCGATAGTTAGCTCTTTTAGTGCGTCTGCACCAAAGTTGTAAGATACCCCTCTAGTTGCAAATGATAAGCTATCTTTTAATGTTAAAGCACCCGCACTGGCCTCTTGCATATCTTGGGCTAATGCCTTTACGTTCAGACCTGAAACAGATGCAGAGAATCCTGCAGTCTGTGTTTTTAATCTTTCAAAACTAGCTGCTTCATTCAGTAGTCTAAATGCTGCTGTAACAGCGAATATATTGACCGCGATTGCGGCGTAGGCGCTTACTACGGGGTTGGCTCCGAATGCTAAAGCACTAAAGCTCTTAGCTGCCCCTCTACCCCCTTCAGATAGCCTACGAGTATCATTATTAGTTTTAGCGGAGGCCTTACCTAGTCCTGCTGCAGCTCTTTCTGCTTCACGGGCTTGGTACGCCATCTGTTCTAATTCTTCTCCGGTCCTATTTGTAGTTACCTCTAAGTCAGTTATATATTCTGCAGTCTTGTCAGCAGTAACGCCTAGCTCAGCAGTGTTATTTTCTATACGCTCTAATATCCCTATAAGACTGCTCATTCCTGAAGCGGCATTTATACCATCTAATGCGTGCTCCGCTACATTTGCATTCCTAGCTAGGTCTATTAGTACGCTACCTAATACTTCTATATTAGTTATATAGCCCTCTAGTTTAGCAGTCTGGGCTTTAGTGCCTGCTGTAGCGGAATTAAGTGCTTTAACTGACTTAGCTACCCCTCCCAGACTTTTATCTAAAGAAGAAACACTACTAGACATAGCTGCCATATTGGATAATGACTTATTAAACGTTTTAGATATCGAAGAAAATTCAGAGATACTTTTGGTAGCGTTTTCAATAACTAAATCTAAATCTTTTATTTCTTTTGTAGCTGCCTTTGCCCCTGTTGAGGTAGTTTCTATTCTTATGCTCTTTATGTTCTTACCTGCCATAACGTCTCCTTGCGTATACAAAAAAAGCTCCATAACCAAAACGGAAAGGAGCTAAATAGGGAAAAGCCCTATTCTAGAGGATTACTTCCTCTTGGCTTTGTCTGCTGCTTTTTTAGCCTCTTTGAAAGCCGTGTCTTTAGCCCTGCCATCTAGGAATTGTATTACTTCGAATACTTCCAGTCTAGCAAGGGACTCTACCAAGTGTAGAGAGAATAATATATCTAAGGACGAGTAGTTCTTACCGGAGTATATGCTACTCATTCCACCACTATACGTGTCGGGCAACGCATTAAATATTTCGAAAGCTGTATGTACGTACAAAGGAAAGTCTTCATAGGAGGGAGGCATTTTATCAAAGTCAGGCTCCTCTCCTAGTTCTTGTTCCATCCGTATGTAAGACTCTGCAGTCATGCCAACCTTAGCGTTATCTAAATACTGTTTTAAATACTCTAAAGTGGACTCAGATCTCTCAGCCTCGAAATCGTTCCAGACTAAAGACCTGCTCGTTAACCCAGCTATCAAACATCTGAGAGTGTTTTATTAGTTCTACTACGTTCTCTAAACTATATTCTACTTCTGCCTCTAAGTCTTCGATTTGAGACTCATCAACTAGTACTAATTCTTTTAGATGCTTATACTGCAGACCATGCCAACCTTTTATAGCAGCTTCTGCAAATTTCTCTACAAACTTATCTTGGTCCAGCTCTTTTACAGGCATCTTTAATTTTGGGTCTATCTTAGTTATTTCAGACTCATTACGAATCTTTCTTGATAGCTCTCTTGAAATAGCAGCTATTTTTACTTTAAATCCTTCGATACCTTCGAAGTCTACTTCTACTACTTTTGTGTCTACGATTATACTTTTTAAGTTCATTAATTCTGTTTCCTCTAGAATGTTAAAAATGAGTTGATTGCGCTAGGTAATATTGTATAGTCTGCAATTACTCGGTGGTAATTACCTAAGTCCCATCGTTCTGTTATGCTGCACTTATCTAACCTTAAATTAAAGGAAGGGCCGTACTGTATATCAATTAAGGCTTCGGGGTTATAGTTTTTATTATTATTTAATTTTATTTGTGTGATAGACCCGGATACTGCTAGGGTATCTATCATCGGAGTGCTAACGGTATACATACTTCCTATACTGAACACAGATTTTTGTGATAGCCATGAAATGCCTCTAGTTAGCTCGGCGGTAACACCTACTATATTAGAGTAACCCGGGATTATTACTGAATCCGATCTAAACCCACTAGAGGTTTGGCTAACAGTTGACAGACTGTTGAACTCTGTTAGGTTAGAAGATATATCTTCTAAGTCAGGGGCGGTTGCAGTAATATTAGCTGAAAGAAGGTCCTTGCTCCCTATTGTAAAGGATAAATTCTCTGCCACAGCATCTTTTAGCCGGTATACAGTACTTCCAGTTTCTATAAATACATCCCTCTGAGAGGGTGCTGCATCTAAAGAAATAGAAGTAATAATATTATGTCTTGTTCCAGATATAAAAGGCATATCAAACCACGAAGCTAGCTCACGCTCAGGAAGACCTGCGGCGAGATGTATAGAGAAGGTAAGAGATGCAGGAGACTTCTCCGTGGAGAAACTCCTCTCTACTAAAGACCTATCATGCAGAGTTTTTACTTCCTGCCTATCATCTAAAAATGTCTGTGAAGCAGTGGCTTCGCCAACAAGAAACTTGTACTTGGTGGCGCCGTCACTGATATAGAGAGCAGAACCTTGTTTAAAGGCAATACCCATACTAGGTTACTCTGCGAACATAGCTAGAGATACTTCATCCCCACTAACTAAGTCAGGAGAAGAAGGTATACCTTTAAACTCTATAGATGTTGATACTACATCATCAATAGATAGGTCGGGTATAGATAGGTGAGCTGCGGGTACAGTAATCTCTACTCTAGCTCCATTTCCTCCACCTACTTTAAACACTACGTTAGCAGCGTTGGTAACAGCGTTACTAACGTTAGCTAGCATGTGCGCTAGTAAGTCGGCAGACCCATACGCGGACCCTGTAGTGCCGTCAGCTCCTGCGTTGTCTCTTAGGTAAGCTTCAATAGTTCCAGTAACTTCAAATGACCCTGTAAATGACCCGATTGGGGCGTCTACTTCAGCCAGTGTGTTAGGAGTTAGATATGTAATATTGTTATTTATAGTGATGCTTCCACTAGTAATAGGAATATTATAGTTATCATTAATTCCAGCAGACCTTGCAGGTGCCATATCAGAGTTTAAGTTTAAAAGAGTAAGTTTATTAACTAAATAAGTCTTATTTGCAGGTATCCCTACAAAACCAGATACGGGCGCAACTTCATCAAAAGTATTGCTACCAGCAGCTACAAAAGCAGGTGAAGGGATAGGAGTATACGTAAGACCTTGACCAGACCATGCAGTCTGTGCAATATCGGAAATATCTATACTAAGCTCTGCTTGGCTAACTTGTGCTTTATCTATGTAGTACATAGTTTTATCTACTTCAAAGTACAAATAAAGCTCGGTTAGTACGTGTGCTGAGTTATTAGAAAACCCTACTTTAAAACTAGTGGCGTCTCCGAACACCTTTGTTATGCCGTCTAGGTTATCAAAGTCAGTAGCGGTATCTTTGCTACTAGCAAGAGAATGCCACAGTAACATATCTACCATGTAATGGATTGTAGCGGATAGATAAGGGCTCATGTAAGTTGTAAAACTCCAGTCTACCGGGTCTCTAGAAGTGTTGAATCTTTTGCTGCCTCGGATAGGAGTAGCTCCGGCTTCTTCCACTGAAACATCTGTTGTTGATACCGACTGAGACAAGCTGTAGCCTTCTTGGATGGGTATCTCAAAGGTGTTAGCGTTAGTGTGCGATCCGTCTTTATTCTCGGTACTAATCCATAGTCGAGTATTACGGGATAAATTAATTGACATGTATAATTCTCCTTAAATTATGGGGCGGTCTTACGTATTTTCTCATAACGTACGGTTGCTGTAACCTGACCTAATGCTAACGGGCTCAAAATACCTTCATCGGTATTTATTGAAATTATTGAGTTATCTACTGTAGATTTAGTTTGTTCACCAGCGGAAGTAACTACAGTATACTCCAAACTTAAGTGGGTGTCAAGGAAAGTTTCTACGTCAGAAATGATAGATTCTAGCATTTCTTGTGCGGTTTCTTCTGACTTAACATATATAGTTATGTTGACTGTTAATGTTGCCCAGGTAAAGTTAGAGGGTAAATCTTCTCTATTCTCTCCCCCTGCGGTAACGCTTATGTAGGGGAACTCTTCTACGTCTTCAAAATGTACTATTTTAGAGTCTATATTACCATATAAATTGTTTACATAGTAGCCTGTGCCGTCAAATAGAGACGACATTTTAGCTACCATTGCTTTAGTTATTCCGGATCTACCGCTCATTAGGGCCCCTCAGGATTAAAGTTTGTTTGTTTAAAGGAGCTAGGATGTAGTGCTTTTCTTAAAGCATCATCTAGCGCTATTTTTATAAGTTTTGTTGGACTGCGGTTCGCATTGCTCTCAAATACTTGGTAAGGTAATAACATATAAGAGAAGAAAATAGAGGCCTTATTTTGTTGGGCACTACTAGTTCGTTTCATAAAGTCTAATGACGTTACATGTACACTATGTGCAAATCTACCCGTTCTATTTACTAGTGCGGGGGTCCCCATAGCCTCTTTTACCGCCGTAAATAGAGTAAGGTTAAGTAGCCTAGCTAAGTTGGCTGCGGACATAAACTTCCCATCTACTCCGCGTAATCCAGGTATAGCAGGAACATCTACGCTTCCGGTTTTCTTCGTTCTAATAGTTTTAGTGAAGAACTTGCCATCTAAAATGTCTCTAGACATTATATCTGATAGTATATCATCTATTCTCCTAGAAGCTGCTTCGAAAGCTACTTTATCTATGTCTTCCTCTGCTACATCACCTTCGTTCTTAAGCCTTAGCTCAAGGGTAGCTTTAAGTGACAGACCTTTAGCGTCTATAGAAGACTTAACCGCAGCAGGTACTTTGTACCCAGTACCTTTACTAGATAAAGCTTGGTCTAATATGGACTGAAAAGTACTCATAGCTTATATATATCCAACATTAGTCTAATTTGTGGTGGTATCAGGGTGGGAGTGTGGTTAGTAGAGCTCTCTCCAGTACTAGAGGTTCTAGAGGAGGTAAAGCTACCTTTATTAAAGTAGGATACTAACTCATACGCAGAAATAACTAGGTCTGCTGGTGGTTTGCTATACCCATAGGTGTAGTCTATTTTAATAGAGTTCCTATTACTAGGAAATCTACCTAAAGATTCTATTATCCCTACTTCTAGGTCTACAATATAGTTAGAAGGGTCCACTAATGTACCATTAACCACTAATTGCTCAACGCTAGTAATATTGGCGTGAGGTATTAGTACGTCTATCTCGTTATCTGAGGTCGCTAATGCGGCCGTTACTACAGTTACGTCGAATACTATATTACAGTAGTTTTCTATGAATTTATTGACAAAAGCAATCAGAGGTTCTAGCTTCAAGTCTCCATTAGGAGTCTTAAGGTCTTTGTATTCTTTATACCCTGCAAGAGTAATAAGCGCCATTATTGTGTCTCCTAACAAAAAGGCCCCGCCCGAGAAGGGAAGGGCCTTTTTAGTGTGCTATTATACTGCTGCGTACTGCATAGAAACAACACCTTTACCGTTACCGGCTGAAGCCTCAATCATAGGCTCAAGGTTTAAACGTTGGGTTGCAACGAATACTGTTCTATCTAGTTCGATATCGAAGTCGCTTCGAACTGTAACACCACGTTGACGTGGAACAACAAAGTTACTAGCATTAACTATAACACCGTAGGCTGTAGCTACTGCTTTAGTATCAAACTCATTAGAAACTAGAACTCTCATTCCGTATATGTTTCCAACTTCACCAACTAGTTTAGTAGAATTAGCTTGACCAACTTGCTGAACATCAGCCCACTCAGTGTCTTGGATTAAGTCCCAGTATGCGTCTTGAGAGATGATTACATATAGCTCATCAAGGTTAATACCGTATAAACCTAGACCTCTACGAGAAGCTAAGATTTCAGCGGCTGTTACTTTAACAGTACCGTCAGCTTTAGCTGCTGTTACGAAGGTTTGACCCGGTACAGCGTTTGCTTGAGTAGCTAGACCTTTAGGTTGACCAACACCAGTACCTACTAGGAACGCGGCATCGATTGCTTTAGCATGCGCTTCAACTAAATGGCTACGTAGAATTGGAACTAGAGAGATGATTGCATCTTCTTCAGTTTCTTCAGTTAAGAATACTTTAGCGGCTAGCTTAAATGTCTTAAGAGTACGTTCAGTAAGTGCTGCTGTTAATTCTGGGCCAGTACGGGCTGGGTTGCTACCATCAGCAAGAGTTGCAGAAGCAATCCAAGTCGCAGTAGTTCTGTCAGGGTTAACTGGGATAGTCATAGTTGCTGAGTTCATAGCCATTTCAGTGAATAGAGGGGCTACAACTAGAGCTGCTTGAATATCGCGAATTAAGTTAGTACCGAAAGTAGTTTCATAACCGTCGCTAGATACCTGGATGCTAGATGAAGCGTTTACCGCTTTAATAGACTTACCTAGTTCTGAGTCGAAGATTCCAACTTTCTTGATAGTACTTACGAACATAAGAGCGTCGGCATCTGCAGAGAACTGCTTAGTTTCTGTACCACGAACTGCACTAGAGATAGGATTCATTGCAGGGTTATTTCTAGCTGCTACGATTTGAGCAATCTCGTCTTTAAGAGAGACAAGCTGGTCGTTGTTAGCTTTAACTACTTCAGCGAATGCGCCGTCTTTAGCATCTAATTTAGATTCTAGTTCTTTGATTAGCTCTGCTGCTGCTGATTTAGCTTCTGCTTTAATAGCTTCTGCTTTAGCTGCTGTATCTGCAAGTGCTTTTTCTTTAGCAATTTCTGCGTCTTTTTGAGACTGAGCAGCATCTGCTAGAGCCTTTTGTGTAGCTGCTGATACTGCTTTAGCAATATCGTCGTTGTTACTGCCAGAGTTGGCGTTAAGTTCCGCCGCCAAAGCTTTAATTTCTTCAAGAGTCATTTTTTCTTCCTTTTTGTCGCCTGTTGGCGTTACTTTATTTTTGAATCCCTCAAAGTCTTGAGAGGTCATGCTTTTTTTAACTGAAAATGTAGAGTCTTGGTTACAAGGAACTGCTACTACCGATACCTCATGCAGTTCTACATCGGTGATTAGGAACGTATCTGTTCTTTCATCGTATTCGGCATCTAATATATTAAATCCAACACTGAATGTGGATAAGACTTCATCCTTAATTAATTGATGAACTTCCCCAGCACCACGGCTGATACGAGCAGTTATCTTTAGTCCTTGAGGACTAGCATCCCAATCAATCATTCTGCCTATAGGCTTAGAGTGATTATGGTACGCTAAAATTATTGGATTTTTAAGGTAATTGGACATAGCGCTAGGCTTGCTCCAAGTAGTAGAAGGGATAACATCTCCCGCCCTATCTTTACTTACTGTATTGGCAAACCCTTCGATAATTAAATCCTCAGAGTCTTCTGCCTTTACAACGTGTACTTTAGTCAGTACTTTTGATTGATAATACTTCACTTTTTAGTCACCTTACTAGTCATAGGCTTGGTAACTATAGTTTTCTTGGCTGGCTGTGTACCTTTAGCATCACAATACTCTTTATAAGCTTCTTCAAACTTATCCCAACTTTTAAATTTGTTAAGTATTGCTCTAACCGAAGTAGGGCTAACAACAGTAGCGTTATACACTATCCTGGTTGGCAGCTCAGTTTCATATACAGAGTATACTTTATCCATTAGCTCATTCATTTATCTGGCTCCTTTGGCTTTCCGCCTTGCTGTCCTGTAACTCCAGTTCCAGAACCAGCAATATTTTGTGGTATTCTTATCTCAGTCATTTCAGGGGTACCTATAGCTTCGAGCCTTAACATAGCTCTGCCTTCGTCTCCTGTAATGAGTCCGTTATTTACTAGTGCTGATATTCTTTCTGCTTCGTCCTTTAGGTCTGGAAGTAGCGAAGGAACTCTATGCGTAACTAGCTGCACGTCAAATGCGAAGAATAACTCAAATGCTGATTCGAATTTACGAAGCATCGGCAGTATGTTAGTATAGAACAATAACTCTAAATTAGGCTTTATGTTAGCATTATTACCAGAGTCTAGGAGTAAAGGCGGTATGCCTAAAGCAACTAGTACCTTGGTTTCCAAAGCTGCTACACTTTCAGAAAATGCCATTTCTTTAAAGTTAGAGCTACTTGTAGACTTTGCCTTCTGGCCTCCGTCTAGAATTAGTGGCTTTCCATGCCCCCGCTTAGGATTATATTTAGTAACCCATTCACGTTCCTGTCGTTCTTTAAACTTTTTGCTTAGTATCTGCTCAGTTTCAATAATAAGACCTATAGAGGCTCCATTATCGAAGAATTTCTTTTGGAAGTCTGTCATAGACTCTCTAGTATACAAAGACTCTAGAGCACTGTTAATCCTAGAATCACCTCTGTACACAGATTTTGCACTGTTATCTTTGATAAAGATAATTTCAGAAGTTTTGTATTCTACAGTACCATTATACATAAATTTGTTTATGTAACCTTTAGAGTCAGGTATAATTTCCACATTCTTAGCGGGTAAGTGGTAAAGCGCTGTACCATCAAAATGAATAAATGCGTTACCGTCTAAGAGAAAATCCATAAGAATTAATCGCCTAAAAGTGCTAGTATCCATGTAAGGGTTAGGTCTATAGTTTAGTAGGTTAGCTATAGTCGCGGCTCTGGTACTAGGCACTCTGCCTGTAAAGTTCAGCGACTTGCCTATATCAAAACCAACTAGAGCGGCGTTATCTACTAGTAGATTGACTCCTCTATTGACTACTTCGATAGTATCGTACGTAGCTTGTATATTAGATAACTTTGTTTGTGTAGTAGGCTTAGTAGAACCCTCGTCCTGAGCTATAATTCTCTGGGCAGGGTTTAGTTTTTCTTTTATTCCTTCCCATAGGGACATTTAAAGGCTCCTTATATATGTCTAGAAAATCTATTGGATACAGTAGCCTCAGGGATTAGGTCGGCGTCCTTGCCGGATAGTCTTCCATGAATCTTTTTCACCCAATTCTCTTGCTTCTCTGATGAAGTCAGTGCTGGCTCTCTGCCATATATTCTATGAAGCTCAACGTGATGACTATTACATAGTGTAACAGTGTAATCAACTAATTCATACCAATGGTCTTCGTAAAACTGGTCTCTCATTGCTAGTACTTCTTCGTCGGTAGAGATTGGTAAACCTTTCTCCTTACTGTACTTTTTTAGCAATGTAGATAATGTGGTGTAGTGATGCAGTTCCAGTGCCTCGGTAGTACCGCAGCAGGCGCATTCTGATTCTTTATTGTAATTGGACTTAATTCCATCGCGAACATGCCGGACAGCAGTCCTCTTATTATTGCCGGTATTAGCAGCCATAAGGTGCTCCTCTATACAGCGATATATCTGCTCCTCCAACTCAATATACATATATTATACTTTGTTAGTAAGCAGATGTAAAGCCGTAAATTTAATTATAGGTCTAGGTTACGTAACTATACAAAGCGTAGCGTAATGCGTCCCCTAGGTGAGAGAATTTATCATGCTTAGGTTTGGGCTGGATCAGCGCTGGATTAGGGTCCCAACGATAATTGGCTAGCATGAGTATTAAGTCTTCACAGTTTTTATCTACTACTAACCTATCGTTTTGTATAAGACCTTGGACAAAGCCAATCCCGTCCAAAACGGACTTATGGGCTTTATTACTAGGAAGGTCGTATAGTGCCGCTAAATCTTGACGGAACTGAGCCGCTGCGGAGTCGCAAAATACTATGTCTACATCATGTTCTTCAAACGCGTGGAAAAATGCCTCTGCGTGTTCTTTAGTGTTACGTTGGTTAAACTGGTAATCCCACACAGCAAAGAATATATCGTCCTCTGTGTCGTACTTAAGGATAATAGCACCTGTGTGATCCTTGTACCCGGGGTCAATTCCCATTATAGTCTCAAACCTATACTCTCCCCAGTTCATATCACTTAAGTCACGTATGTGTTTCTCTTCATCAAAGTCTTCGTATATTTGGCCTTCGAAGGTTGCAAAGTCTGCCTCGTACTCTTGCTTGAATTCAGCGCGGCTCATACTACGTCTAGCATCGTCTATATCGGCTTCCACTGTTCTAGGGTTATCTCTATAAGTGCTATGAATACTAACCCAGTTGTCAAACTCCTTATCAAATCCTCTCATATAGAACTCGTGGAAGTAGTTCAATCCTCTGGGTGTTGAGATGAAGATACATTTTGAATTGACTTTATCAAGGGTTGGACGGAGCTGTACGTTGAATACATCAGCTCCTTTATTTTCAAGGGCCGCTTCATCTACTAGTATCAAGTCGTAGCTATGTCCAACAAGTGAGTCTGGGTTGTTATAAGACCCGAACTTAATCATGCTACCATTCTCAAGGTGAATCTCTCGGATAGCTTTGTTCCGTGATTCTATCTCAATTTCATAGTCTTTGAGCATACTAACTTGCTCATTCCAAGATATGTTTGTTAATGAGAAGTTCGGGGATACAATCAGCATTTTAGACTTAGGCTCCATAGCTTTCAAGAAGGCTAGGGTGTTGGATGCGTAAGTCTTGCCTGTTCGCCGCGATAAGCAGGCAACGACGAATCTATGACGGGGGTCATTCAAAGCGTTTATAAGAGCGATCTGTGGCTCGATTGGCACGACCTTCTTTATGGCTAGGAAGTTTTGTATTGGTAGTTTTAAGAATCGTGTCTCCACAGGAAACTCTACTATCTCTTTTGTATTTATATAGTCTCTAGATACTTCCACTAACTACCACCTATTAACTTTTCTAGCAGCTTATTATAATTAGAGCCACCATCATTATTGATTTGAGTGTTTATCTGTACTGCGGGTTGTCCTATCTCGGCAAGCTTAATCTGCATGGCTAGTTGATCCATATTGAAGCGGTGCATGCGCTCCATTATCTCAACAATATCCTTACTAGAGCCTAGTCCAGTCTCGTCCATTTCTTCTAACTTAGCTGCTAGGACCTCGTCCCACACAGAACCCATCTTGTCTCTGTTACGGAAGCCACTCTCATTAAAAATGCGGTCAATGTAGGAGCGCACTTCTCTCTTGTTTAAGTAGCGTTCCACTTCTTCCGGGGCAAGACCTAGGGCGGATGCTGCAGCTAGGGTATCGCTCTTATTTTCCAAGTAGGCATGCGCTATCTCAAGGCCTTCAGGGCTGATCTTTTGTATCGTCATTTTATTATTCTCCTCTAATCCCACAATTATACTTTGGACATAGCAGATTGTCAAGAACTTTTTTGTTTAGCGTGCGTGGGGTAAAAAGTTGGGGAACGGGGGCAAACAGGGGCAGTGTTGAACGGGGCTATGTTGAACGGGGCTATGTCCAAGGTTTGCTATGTCCAAGGTTTGCTATGTCCAAGGTTT
>Ga0209414_1000553_pt1 | contig 17902 bp, 24 predicted proteins | sample LakVidmifraction_4_FD_181154 | JGI IMG/M metagenome (GOLD analysis project Ga0209414, IMG submission 181154) | Hypersaline microbial communities from Lake Vida, Antarctica - Brine Hole Two &gt;0.2 micron (SPAdes) (version 2) | ecosystem: Environmental > Aquatic > Non-marine Saline and Alkaline >... | reverse complement strand
ATGCCAGAACAAAGTCACGACATTCGACAATGGCACCTAGAGAAATCAGTTTCTTTAAGTCACATTATCAGCACGTTAGGCATATTTTTGATGCTAGTGGGCGGCTACGCGACCATGAGCGAGCGATTGGCAGTGCTTGAGAATCAGCAGAGCTCATTTAATCAGCGCATAATTGATGTCCTGGGTACCCAGCGCACTACCGATGTCAGGCAGGACGCAGAAATGCTAGAGGTAAAACGGCTTACCCGAGAGGATTTAAAATCAATTAGCGAAAAGCTCGATAAGTTGATGCTCTCGAGATGAATGCCAGCCCTAGAGTAAAAGAGGCGATCGATGCGCTTATCAAGCGCGAAGGCGGCTACGTCAATCACTCTAGCGACAAGGGCGGCCCCACAAAATACGGAATCACCGAAAAAACAGCTAGAGCCTATCACTACGAAGGCGACATGAAAGACTTGCCGATTGAACTGGCAAGAGAGATATACCTGCAAGAATACTGGATCAAACCTAACCTCGACCAAGTGGCAGATCGCTCGCAAAGAGTCGCAGAGGAAGTGTTTGACGCCGGGGTGATGTCTTCCCCCAATAGAGCCTGCAAATGGCTGCAACTCGCTTTAAACCGCATGAATCAGCGCGCAAAACTCTATCCCGATATGGTCGAGGATGGATTGCTAGGGCGAAAGTCGCTCATGGCGCTTGAGGCTTATCTGCACCACAGAAAATACGACAAGGGCGAGGAAGTGTTGCTGTTCTCGCTTAACTGCCTGCAAGGGCATTTTCTAATGATTACAGCAGTAGACCATCATCAGCCAAACGAGGACTTCGTATTCGGCTGGATGAAAAGGCAGTGCTTCAATGATTAAGTACAGAGCGGGCTACAAGTATCAGCTTGCCGAAACGTACTTGCACAAACTCCCCGATGCCATTGCAAAAGACGCCTACAACAGCCGAGGCGAGTTTCTATCGCTTGAGGATGGCTATCTAGTCATTAGCAGCGGCTACGCTTGGGACGGGCCTAGCGGTCCCACAATCGACACGAAGAACTTCATGCGCGGCTCACTTGTTCACGATGCTTTTTATCAGCTAATGCGACAAGGAATTATCCCAAGAAAGCACAAAGACGCAGCAGATCTCGAATTGCAGCGCATGTGCCTAGAAGATGGCATGAGCTCTATTCGAGCCTGGTGGGTGTATCGAGGCGTTAAGCGTTTCGGCATGCAATCAACCATCAGTAATCGCGACATCCTCATAGCGCCATGAAAACAGACCCAGCCGAAGTATTCGCAAGAGTGTGGCTAGGTCCACAGAGTCCAACCAACCAACCAACAGAGACTGAGGATACAAAGAATGAGCAAAGACGAAAATGCGATTGAGAAAGAAATACAAGAAAAGGGCTTAAACGCCCCTAGATTAAATCCGGCTCTAATTGATGCTGCGATTTCGCACGAGCAATACCATGTATTTGCCGGAACCACCATGACTGTGTGCGCGCTAACGCTGCGCAATGGATATATTGTGACTGGCGAAAGCGCGGCAGCAAGCCCCGAGAACTTCGACGAGGCTATCGGCAGAAAGATTGCCCGCGATAATGCCCGAAATAAAATATGGGCGCTCGAAGGCTATCTTTTGCGAGAAAAGCTGAGCAAATAAGCTCTCCCCTAATTCACCCCACCAGCCGGAGCGCCGTAGCGTTTCAGCTTCGTGAGCCGTGACCATCCTAATGAGGGTGAGCGTCAATGCTGGCGGGGTGACCAATTACAGGCGTTCAGATGACCACCATAGCTTATAAAGATGGCGTAATAGCGTGTGATAGCCGAATAACGTCTGGCTCGCTGATTGTCGACGACAACGAGATAAAGATGGTCAAAAAAGGAGATGTAGTGTTCTTTTTGGCAGGCTCTACCTCAGATTATTTAGCTTTTATAGATGCTTACATTTCTGGCGCTAGTGTGGACAAGGATAGTGATTGCGCTGCTCTAGTGATAGACAAAGGGATGGTTTATTTCGTAAGCGATGAAGAGGGTAAGTTGTTCAAATGCCCTGCCAAACAGCCCTACTCAATCGGTAGCGGCTCCAAGCACGCAATTACCGCGATGGACATGGGCGCCACTGCTTCCGAGGCTGTCAAAATAGCCATGAAGCGTGACGCCAGCACTGGCGGCAAGGTCAGAACATACAAGGTGGCACCATCGTTAAAGGCCCATTAAAGCCTTTTCAACAGCTTTTAAATGCCACTGCGAGGCAGACACACCCAATCGGGCAGCCTCTTTATCAGCGGCATCTTTGACAGATTGAGGGAGTCTAAACGCAACCCGCGCTCTAAGAGCTTCGTCGCCCTTGAGTGCGTTTTGCTTGCCGGTGTTGCCGTGGGGCTTGCTCATCGTGATTCCTTTGCCCCTTTCGGGGCGGTTGTTAGTAGAAACTGCTCACAACGCAGGATTCAGGGATGTTATTTCCGCACACTTCGAGGGTGCCTATAAAGCCATCGGGCGATTCCTCCCCGTAAACTTCAGGGCCGTAATTGACGATTCCCCAGAATTCGTTGCTGAACGGTACAGGCTTGCCGTTGCCATTGCCGGTCAAACTTACATTTGCTGCGTGACCGGTAGCCTCAGAGGCTTTGATTTTAATAACAGATATGTTGCTTGACGCAGCGTGGTAAGCATCTCGAGATGCTTTGCTAGAAAACACCTTTACGATGGTGTCGTTAGCAAACCCCATGCTGGTTCTTGATCCGTTTGCTGACTCTGCTGTGTAGTATTTTTTCATGATCTTGCTCCTGATTGGATTGATTGGTAGCCGTCCGTGGCGGTTGTTAGCGCTAGCGGGCTGTATTAAAAGTAATCGTTATCGACGCAGTGTTGAAAGTACTCTTTCCATTCAGCTTGGATAGTCTCGCGGGTAATGCCTGGATAGTCTGTAAGGGCGTCCACAGTGTCGGAAATATCACAGGCAATCTGTGCTTCGTGGTTAGCAAGCTCGCGGTGAATGATAGCCTTTAAGCCATTTGCTGCAATGTCTGCCTTGATACCATCTGCTGTGATGCTATCGAGACCACTAGTAAGGGCGTCGATGTTATCAATCGGGCAGATCATTCCCGCGCCAATTGAAGCGTATTTAACGCCAATTTGTTTGGCTTCGTCGAATTGCTTTTGACTAAAGGCAAAAAACGCACCAGTTGAATTGAACAAGTCTGTTTGAAGTGTTTCGGTATAATGAGACAAGTATGACATTTTAGTATTCCCTATTTGTCGGCCCGCTTTATTGCTGACCATGTGTGTATATTACAGCATTCATTTATACTGTCAAACAAAAAAGAATGTATTTTAGCTGATCGTTTATACAGTGTCCCAATAGGCTCAATCATGAAACTAACCATCATCGCTCTATCCGCACTACTAATCACAAGCTGCGGCATCAGCAACCCTATGGCGCTTCTTGAGCAATTAAAGCTAGATAACGACGAGCACGGCTCAGTATGCGCAAGAGCAACCATTGCAAGCCCTAACCCGCTAAGCAGATCACAAGTGCATTTCGTCTACAAAGAATATCCAGAGGGCGAACCATCGCCCGAGTGTTAGCCGCGTGAGCAAAGGATCGCTGCGACGCAAAGAAGACACAGGCAAGGTCATAGCTAATTGGCCGTGGCCAGATAAGAGCGATGACGCAGAGGGTGAGCTCCGAAGCCTGAACCAGGGCAAGAGAGCACCAACACACGCAGAGGCATTTGTCAGAGCCCTTAACGGGCCGCAAGAGCCATCAGCGACTACGAATAGAGGTGCGGAGCAATGAGAGGAAACGCCGAACGTCCCCGATACAAGCACACTGACATCAAAACTCAGGTGCGCGCAGTAGAGCGTAAGCCCGTTGTGGTCCCTGTCTACCAATTCTCAGGCAGAACATTCTTTAAAAAGATCACTCCCGCGCAATAATGCGCATCACCCATCTCAGGACGGTGAATAATGAAACCAGTAATCAGAATAACCCGCAGCACTATAGGCACAACAATATTTTATTCCTGCACCTATGACGGAGAAATTATAAATACCGATGTCCTGCTAGGCGGCGCAGAAGACGTGACCGCGACGAGGGCAAGGGAGGTCGTTATTGCGATAGAGCGCAAGATTCCCGGAATGGCCAGAAAGCAGAAAGAAGCCAGGGCGCTGATAGCTCGCGCGAAAGCAATAGACGCTGAAATTGTCGCAAGGAATAAAGCAGAGTATTGGAAGCGGTTTTCCTACCTATCAACAAGAAGCACTAGATACCAAAGTGCAATAACAGTGGTTAGTGACGCAATCGAGCTATCCTCTAGTGCTGCCAAGCGCGAACTTGCCGCAATGTGCAAGAGCTCCAAGCAGCGAATGAGCAGACGATTAGATGCGGCAATTTCTCAAGTGGGTGCCGCGTGATGAGAAAACTAATTAAAAAGGCTCCCGCAGCCAAGAAGCCAGCACCAAAAGTGCTAAAGCCTGCAAAGGCGGGGAAAGTAACACGCTCTAAATCGGTGGCAGCAGTTAAGAAGGTAGCGACAGCTAAAAAAGCAGTAGCCCCCAAGACAGGCAGGACGACCCTAAGCGATCTTATCAAGGGAAAGCCGGCAGCTAAGGCTAAGAAGCCTAGAGCAAAGCGAGCCCCTTACATCAACCCTGACACGCCATTAGACGCAAAGCAGGAAATGTTCTGCCAAGAGTACCTAATTGATCTTAACGGAACGCAGGCGGCAATACGGGCTGGATACGCTAAGAATAGCGCAGCAGTCACAGCGTCAAGACTGCTAATAAAAGCTAATACGCAGAAAAGAATCCAAGAACTGTTCAATGCCAGAGCGAAACGAGTTCAGGTCGACCAAGATTATGTGCTTTCGGTCATCGTCGACACGGTAGAGCGCTGTAGGCAGAACGTGAAACCTAAGCTATATGGCCGCGACCAAGAGCATGAGATTACCGAAACGCCTGATGGCGCAGGGTTGGCTTATGTATTTGACGCAGCCAACGTATTGAAAGGTACGGACCAGCTAGGGCGTCACCTTAAAATGTTCACTGACAAGATTGATCTTGGTGGGCAGAACGATAATCCGGTTCAGGTTGTGAGCTCTGACATGCCCGATGATGTCGCCGCACAGCTTTACAAGGAAATGCTACAAGGATAATGGACTACAGCGACAGCAAGTATGCTGAAATATTCGCTGAGCGCGCAGCAAGGCTAAAGCTAATACGCAGCAACCCTAAGTACCTCGTTGCAGCAAAGAAGCATTACAAAGAACATCCTTGGGACATGGTGCGCGATTGGGGTATGACCTTTGACCCGCGAAAGCTTGAGAAGGGAGAATTATCCAACATCCCGTTTATTCCTTGGCAGCGTCAAATCGAGTACATGCAGTGGGCTTATGCGAGATGGCGCGCAGGAGAGCGTGGTCTAGTTGAGAAATCGCGTGACTGCGGTGTGACCTGGCTATCCGTTGGGCTATCCGTTTCGTTGTGGTGCCTGCATGACGGTATAGCGATCGGCTTTGGTAGTCGTAAAGAATCACTGGTCGACAAGCTAGGCGACCCCGACAGCATTTTCGAGAAGATTCGCCACTATGTGAGCAATCTGCCGAAGGAGTTTTTGCCGAAAGGGTTTATTTACAAAGAGCATGCGACCTACATGCGTTTACTTTCACCCAATACAGGCTCAAGCATTACGGGCGAGGCCGGTGACAACATTGGTCGAGGTGGCCGTAAGTCAAAATTCTTTGTTGATGAAGCCGCTTTCATTGAGCACCAAGAAGTAGTCGACGCCGCACTATCCCAAACAACTAACTGCCAAATTGATATAAGCACCTTCAATGGCAACGGCAATCTGTTCTACCGCAAGCAACAGCGCTTCTATGGCACTGATCGGCACTTTATCTTTGATTGGCGTGACGACCCGCGCAAAGACGATGCCTGGTATCAGCGCCAGAAGGATGAGCAGCCGGAGGAAATCGTGGCCCAAGAGATTGATCGAGATCCTAACGCCTCGAACACCGACTCGTTTATTCCTGCCAGATGGGTTGTGGCGGCAATTGATGCGCACATAAAGCTTGGCTTTGCTCCCGAAGGCATTAGGACCACAGGATTTGACCCAGCCGACACGGGTGACGCTAGAGCTTGCACCAACCGACATGGCAGCGTGACTACTGAATGCGATGAGATTACCGCTGGCGACATCACCACAGCCCTTCCTTGGGCTTATGACTTTGCCGACCACCATCGGTCAGACTTGTTTATCTATGACGCTGACGGAATGGGTGGCCCTGTAATTAAAGTCGACATCGATAGAAGGTCAGCCGGTCGTTTCAAGATGATTGCTTACTACGGTAGCGGTGAGGTGAGAGACAAAGACCTTCCATCAATGCCAGGTGACAACCAATCTAAAAAGAACGGTGATCGATACCTGAACTTCAAGTCTCAGTCTTGGACTTGGGTAAGGGAGCGATTCAGAAGAACTTACGAGGCGGTAGAGCGGGCCAACAATGGCCTTATCGTTAATGCCGACCCCGACAAACTTATCTCTATCTCCAGCAAGTGCAAAAAGGCTCGGGAGCTTCAAGCGGAGCTATCCCGACCACGGCGCATGAGAACCGATAACGGCAAGATAAAGGTTGAAAGCAAGCGTGAGATGAAAGGGCGAGGCGTTCTATCACCAAACCTTGCGGAGTCTTTTGTTATGGCTTATGCGGAGAGCACATTGCCCGATCCTTCGGCAGTGAAATCATTTGAACCAGACTTTGAGGTATAGCCATTGAGCGGATTGGTGACATTCGACAACTCAGGACAGGCGGAAGATGCAATTAAGGCCGATGGTATTTGCCAAACAATTGGCGCGGCCCTGGTTAAGCATTACCCGAACCGCCAATGGTATGTAGATGTAAGCATTGCTGGTGGTGTGGCAAAGATTCTATGCCCATCTATCTCTATGCTTCACGGCTACACGGTTCACATCAAAAGCGAGACTGACGATAACTTGCAGAAAAAAGCGATACACGCCGGCGGTGAAATACTAGAGCGATTCAAGTTAAGCCGAAACAAGAACGCCACAGGTGGTGAAGAACTCATATTGCGTGACGCCAGAGGCGAAGCGCTACAGGCGAAAACAGGACTATGACAACAGCAGCGGAAGAAACAGAAGTCATTGAAGCCACAAGCGGCGCGGAAACTAATGAAGATGCGGTATGGCTGCAGCGCGCTCAAAAGCTACACGCCAACTCAACCGATTATTACGAAAGCAGCCTGTTCCCCAATTGGTCGGACAATGTTCGCAACTTCCGCAACGAGCATGCGTCAGGATCAAAGTACACTAGTGATGCGTACAAGCACCGATCAAAGATTTTCCGGCCAAAGACTCGATCGGCAATGCGAAACCTTGACGCAACAGCGGCAGCAGCATTGTTTACCAACGATGACCTTATTGCCATTCGCGGAATAGACAAGAACAACAAGCAGCAGGAGGCATCGGCAAAGATTCACCAGGCAATCCTTCAACACAGGCTTGAGGTATCAATCCCTTGGTTCCTTACCGTTATTGGTGCCTATCAGGACACGAATGTTTATGGCGTCTGTATTTCTCGCCAGTTTTGGGATTACCGCGTTGCGAAGAAGACACGCATCGAGCGCGAGTTTGATGAAGACGGCAAGCCTGTTAAAGATGAGGACGGATTGCCGCTAGGCAGTGAAGTGATTACCGAGAAGGTTTTGGCTGACAAGCCGGCCATTGATTTGCTTGCTCCAGAGAACTTCCGCTTTGACCCAGCTTGTGACTGGCGTGATCCGGTAGGCACTAGCCCGTATCTAATTGAAATTATCCCAATGTACGCCGGCGAAGTAATGGCGATGATGGAGCAAGGGGAGTGGAACGAGCACACCATCGGCTCTGTGATAGCGCATGGGACGCAAGAGCAGGACGCCTCGCAATCTGTACGCAGTGCGCGAGAAAGCGGCAGAGAGGACTCCACAGAGGTCAACAGCTCTGACGAGTACGCCGTTGTGTGGGCGCGCTTTAACATCATTCGTGATGAGGAAGGCATTGACTACGGTTTCTACACAATGGGATCGGGGCTTTTGCTCACCGACCCGGTGCCGCTTGAAGATTTTGAGCCATTGGGCAGAGATCGCTACCGAGTAGGTATCTCTGAGATTGAAACGCACAGAGCTCACCCTGCAAGCAAAATTGAACTGGCACGACCGCTAACGGAAATGTCTAACGATGTGACCAATCAGCGCCTTGATAACGTCAAGCTTGTGCTGAACAAGCGTTATGCAATCCGCAAGAACTCAGGCATTGATCTAGCTGCGCTTATGCGCAACGTGCCTGGCGGCGGCGTTATCATGGATGATGTGAACAACGATTTTAAGATCATGGACACGCCAGATGTCACGCAGTCTAGCTATGTGGAGCAAGATCGGCTATCGGTTGAGACTGACGAGCTTCTAGGCACGTTCAGCCAAGCCTCTGTGCAATCTAACCGCTCGCTCAATGAAACCGTTGGTGGTATGAACCTAATGGCATCGGGCGCTAATCAGGTGCAAGAGCTAGGGCTTAGAACCTTCATTGAAACGTGGGTGGAGCCAGTGCTTCGCACATTAATCAAACTGGAGTCATTGTACGAGACTGATGAAATAGTGTTGGCGCTCGCCGCCGGTGACGCTGAAATGTTTGATCAGATTGACGATGATCTGATGATGCAAGACTTGGTAGTGAAAGTGAACGTGGGCATGGGCAACACTGACCCGCAGCAAAAGCTAAAACGATTCCTTGAGCCTCTAAGTATTGTTAAAGACTTCCCTGAATTTATCGAGAAAATCGACTTCTTAGAGGTCGGCAAAGAGGTGTTTGCTCTTTCCGGGCAAGGCGATGGATCACGATTCATGCTCACCGATGAGAAAATTCAGGAGCGCAAAGAAGCGCAAGGCGAAGGTCCAGAAGATCCGCGCATTGTGGTTGAGCAAATGCGTAGCGAGATCAAGCAGATGGAGATGGAGATTCGCCAGCTTGAAGCAGAGCAAGACGGAATCTTGCGCCAGATGAAGATTGAGGCCGATAAAGAAGTTGCAATGGCGAAGATTGCCAGCGATCAGAAAACTACGCTCACAGCGCTTTACGAGAACTTGGGCATTAAGCGTGAGACAGAGGAGCGTAAGAGTCAGCTTGAGCAGGCCAGAATTCAAACGCAGCGCGACATTGCTGCAATAAAATCTAAATACGACAACCTGAACACCCTGATGCGCGCCAAGAACGTGCAGAGAGGCTTTGATAGCTTCTAACCACTAAACCACTTTCTGTATTTTATTTATAAAACAATTTTCTTACAGATTAAATGCCTCCTTACAACCGATACCAAACGAACCCGCCTAGTGCGGGTTTTTTTATGGGCACAAAAACATGAGCAACGACAAGACAGGTATAGAGGACGGAGCGCTTACCCCTCAGTTTCTAAGCCGTGCCGAGGAAGAACTCTTTGCAGAGGTAATGCTTGGCGATGAGGCAATCACTTTCCTGAACTCTGATCTTGGCAAAGTGCTTAGAGGCTTTGCAGAGCAAGAGAAGGACCGCGCTAAAGAGGCGCTTGCAACGGCGCCTTTGTGGAGAAAGCGAAAACTACAACAACTGCAGTTCGATTACGCAGTGGCTAACCAATTCCTGTCATTCGTTCAGGAAGCACTTGTTCGCGGCAAAGTCGCAGAGCAGAACTTAACCAGCATGAGGGAACAATCGTGAAAATGAATAACGACGCTATCAAAGATGACGTGTCGGCAGAAGAAGTAGCTGCCGATGAACTTGAGCAGCAGCCAGAGGCCAAGCGGGAGCCGAGCGAGCGCGACAAAGCGATTGCTGAAATAGCCCGACAGAATGATGAGCTCAACGGAATCAAGCGCGATGACAGCGAAGATGACGAGGGCGACAACGAACAAGAAGCGCTAGGCGAAGAAGAGCCTGGCGATAAGGAAGTGAAAGAGAAGCCTGCAGCGCAGGATGACCCCTATAGCGAAATGGGTTACTACCGAAACAAGGCCGGCGAGCTTGTCACTAAGATGAAAATCAACGGTGAGGAGCGCGAAGTTAAAGCCGATCAGGTCAAGGCGTATATCCAGAAAGACTTATCAGGGGACACAAAGCTACAGCAGGCATCTGATCGAGAGCGACAACTGCGCGAGCGAGAGACTTTACTCTCTACGCGAGAGCAAGAAATGAAAAAAACCCTAACCAAGCAGCCATCCGAACAGGACGCAGCAGATACCCTTCAACGGGCGAAAGGTGCGCTAGAAAAATTATGGGACGGAGATACTGACGCCGCAGCTCAAGCATTGGCCGATCTTTTGCAGCGTGGAAACACCACTGCACTGACACCGGAACAGCTTGAAGCGATGGTTGATCAGCGATCACAAACCGTCCTTGAACGGGCAGACGCCAAAAAAACACAAGCAGCATGGGACAGTTCAGTAAATGAAGGGAATAGTTTTCTATCCGAAAACCACCCTGAAATCTACAAAGACCAACGCTTGTTTGATCTTGTGAATTCTGAAACTTCTCGCATTGTCGAGGCCCAACAGAAAGGCGACCCCGAATTCCAAAACTTGACCCCAAAGCAAATCATCGAGAAAGCAGCAACAGATGTTAGCGGATGGATGGGCAAGCGCGACAAGCCTAATGATGGACAGCAATCACGAACCGACCGCAAGGCCGGCTTGAAGATTGTCCCTAAAGGCATGGGCGCTACGCAATCCAGAAAGCCAGCACAGGAGCTTGATATGAGCCCCAAAGCTGTAATTGCTCGGATGAGAGCTGGCAGGGCGTCATAATCTTAAATATCTGAGGTACTAATTATGAAATGGACTGATTCTGGTTCTGGTTATTTATCTAACCCTACGCTGTCTGATGAATTTCGGACTTCCCTACAGCCATTGTCTCGATTTCGTCAGTTCTGTGATGTAGAGGCGGCAATCGGCAAAAATCGCGGTGAGACGTTCCAGTGGAATGTGTACGGCGACACGGCTGATGATGGCGGCGAGCTGCAAGAAAACCTGCCAATGCCTGAAACCAATTTCGCAATTGGGCAAGGTTCTGTGACTATTAAGGAATACGGTAACTCTGTTCCTTACTCTGGAAAATTAGAGTCACTGGCAGAGCACGACATTCGCAAGATCATCTTCCAGACGTTGAAAAACGATGCGAACAAGACGTTTGACCGAAACGCGGCAGCACAGTTCGACAACACATTGCTGCGTTATGTGGCAACTGGCGCGACTGCGTACAACCTGGACACAGACGGTACTCCTACCGGCAACAGCGACAACGATCTGAGCAACACGCACGTTAAGCAGATCGCTGATTTGATGCAAGAGCGCAGCATTCCCGTGTTCGATGGTGAGCACTATGTCTGTATTGCTCGTCCTACTACGCTTCGTGCTTTGAAAGACGATCTTGAAGCGCTGCACATGTATACGGCAGAGGGCTGGAATCGCGTAATGAACGGCGAGAATGGCCGGTATGAGGGCATCCGCTTTGTCTCACAGACCAACATTGCCTCCGAAGCGTGGGCTAATGGGAAGTCTGATGCGGCTTACTTCTTCGGCGCCGACACGGTGACTGAGGCGGTGGCATGCCCAGAGGAGCTTCGTGCCAAGATCGGCGACGATTACGGTCGAGGCAAGGGCATTGCCTGGTACGCGATTGGGGCGTTCGGCATTACTCATGCTGATGCAACCAGCGCAGAGACTAAGGCCCAGGCCCGCATCTTGAAATGGGATAGCGCGGCTTAATCGCTGACCAACCCTTCACAAAAATCTAAAGGGGGCTTCGGCTCCCGCATTTAAGAGGTAGGAATAATGTCCTATACAAATCCGACTACAACCACTCATAACGTCAAGGCGGCAGCGATCTCTACTGCCGCTACGGTTATGAGCATCATGGGCCCTAGCGGTCATACAGGCGTGGTTCGCGGCATCTCTGCCGTTGTCACTACTGGCGTGACCGATGCGGCTTGTGCATTAACGGTGGGTAACGCTGCCGATGCTGACAAGTTTGGCACGTTAAGCGTGGCTGTAGGTGCTGCTGCGACAGGCACTAATGCCGCAACCCTGACCGCTGCTGACAGCAACTTGATTGTCGCTGACAGTATCGTGCTGCTAAAAACTGATGGTGCTTGCACCGCTGGTGCCGCTGATATTGCGGTTGTAATTGATTGGTTTAAGTAATCGAAAGATTGCGTTGACCTGATCTAACACTCACTCATCGATTAAGAGGTAACTCCAGATGAAAAAAGCTAAAGGTACACACAAGAGCATGGGGACTACGAGCGGTTATTCGACTGGCTTAGAGTCCGGCATTGCTGAAAAGATGGCGTTCAAAGCAGGCCAAGGCGTAGAGATCACTAGCGGCTCTCAGCGTCCAAAAGCTGTCAAAGGCGACTCTATCGCAATGAAGTAAAACGCCGGTAACACGGCAAAAAAACCGCTCGGTTGTCGATGATGGCCGGGCTGTTTTTTATGGAGACACGCATGAAGCCAAAATACGGAATTGACTTTGAGTACGGTGAAAAGCCAAAGACCTTCGATGAGAAGATGAAGGATGGCGCGGATATTGGCGCAGGTATCGCGCAGTCAATGCCGATGCGCAAAGAGTATGACCGCCCCTACACGACACAAGTTCACGAAACGACACGGGAAGAACGCGATGAAAAGTATTGATAAGAGCAAACCGCACACGCAGGTAGGCGGCAAGCTTCCTTTGTTCTACATGCAAAACGGGTTTGGCTTTAATCGAGTAGGAGAACTGCTTGGCTTGTTCGATGAGCAGGGCAACGCGATAAGCCTTGAAGATGTTGGCGACGATTACGGCTCTATGAAAGTGCCGGCCTTACGAGAGTTGCTCGCAGAGCGCGGCATAGAAGTGCAGGAAGGCGCAAAGAAAGCCGACCTTGTAGACATGCTTGATAAGGCAGATGGCGCCAATGAGCAAGAACAGGAACTATCCGTAAATGAATAAACTTGAGCTTGTTCAAGAGCTGGCAAGGCTCGCCGGAATCTCTGACTCAGGAGGTCCGGCAACACTTGTCGGTCAAACCGGCGACAACCAGAAGGCGATCAGGTACATCGATGCTGCCCACGAGGAGATCCAGAACGAGTACGCGGATTGGAATTTCTTGTGGGCTAGCGCCTCTTTTGACACCACTATTGATGTTGCGCTTTACGCGGGTGCCTCTGGTCTTTTGACATGGGACGTTAAGCGGATTTATTGCGATGGCGAGCTGATCGATGTAATCCCCTATCAGGACTACACACCAGAAGCACTTTCATCTGCAAAGCCAATGCAAGCCACCATCTTGCCCAATGGACAAATAAAGCTCATTCCGGTCCCTGATGCGGTGTACCCCATCACTTATGACTACTTCAGGGCGCCAAAGGTGATGTCTTCCAACACAGACGAGCCTTTAATTCCTTTGCAGTACCATATAGCGATCGTGGCGCGCGCTCTGATTATGTACGCAAACTTTGAATCTGCATCCGAGGCGAAAGTACAAGGCGAAGAACTCTACACCAAGTACATGACGCAGCTAAAGAACAACCAGTTACCGCGACGAAAGCAGACGTTTGCGCGCTCCGAGTCCATAGATTTAACGGTGATACCTGAATGAGTCTGCCCTCAAAGAAAGTGGATATTGTCGATCTTAAAGGCGGGCTCGACTTTTCAAGCACTTTTATCAAAATGCCTCCTGGTGCCGCGTTCAGTCTGACCAACTTTGAACCTGCCCTTGGCGGCGGGTACAGGCTGACGCAAGGGTATGAGCGAGTCGATGGCCGTGCCGCGCCCTCTGCTGCCGCCTACTACACGGTAGGTGTTGCAGATGGAACCGGTATAAGTGTGGGCGATACGCTCACCGGTGATTCGTCAGGAGCTACGTCAAGGGTTGTAATCAAGGACGGGAACACGCTTGGGGTGACAGTGCTTGTCGGCACCTACACGCTAAGTGAGAGCGCTAACAGCACGACGATCACGGCAGTACAAGAATTGTCCGGCCAGTCAAGAATGGGAACAGACGATATTTGGCAACTGGCCGCAAATGATTATTACCGCACATTGATTGGTGCCGTGCCTGGCAATGGCAATACGCTGTACTCCTTTCAGTACGGCGCCGATAAGTACGCCTTTCGCGCTGACAGCACGGTAGTCAAACTCTACAAGTCCAGTGCGGCCGGCTGGGTTATCGTCCCGTTCTTTCAAGTTTTATTCTTTGATGCGGGCGTTATGAGCGATGGAGAGATTGTTGAAGGCACTACGACAATCACTGGCGCTACAAGCGGAGCTACCGGCACGGTCAAGCGCTTTATTAAAAATGGCGGCGACTTTTCGGCAGATGCCACAGGCTATTTCATAGTCGATGCCACAGGCACCTTCACTGATAACGAGAACATTCAAGTTTCATCGGTGACAAAGTGCGTGGCAGACGGCGTGAGTGCCGATATTACCCTGGCCACAGGCGGCAAGTTCCAGCACAGGGCGCACAACTTCTACGGCTCGACCTCTACACGGCGAATTTACGGCTGTGACGGGGTGAACCCGGCATGGGAGTTTGACGGAGTAAACTTTGTTCCAATGTATTTCCCTCAGCCCAACCAGGCTGCAGCGTTTAACACGCCTTCATATCTGGTAATTCACAAAACTTATTTGTTCCTGTTCTTTGCAACCGGACAGATGGCGCACTCGGCCCCAGGGCTTCCCCTAGTGTTTAGCGCACTCATGGGCTCTCTGCAATTTGGTCTTGGCGATGTGCCCACCGGGGCAGAGGCGAGATCGGGCGATGTGCTGGCAATCTATACGCGCAACATGACCTACGGCTTATACGGCGCCAGCTCAGCAGATTGGGAGCTGCGCATGATCTCCGAGTCCTTCGGGGCAATCGGCTACACAGCACAGAAGGTTGGCACAGTGTACTCGCTCGATGACAAGGGTATTGCGCCCCTTGAGCGCGTGACCGCTTACGGTGATTTTGAGTCGGCCACAATCTCCAGAAACGTGCAGCCGATAATTAATAGTTATAAAAACCGCATTGTGGGCAGTGTCGCAGTCAGAAACACGAACCAGTACAGGCTCTATTTTGATGATGGCACCGTACTGGTGATGGGCGATGACCAGTATCTAGGCGAGTCGCTTCCCGATTTCTCGACGCTGGAGTACCCGGATATCCCGACATTCGTTTCCTCCTCAGAGGATGAGACCGGCAATCAGGTGATCTTATTTGGCGATGCAAGCGGCTATGTGTACGAGTCAAACAAGGGCTACAACTTTGATGGCGAGAATATCGACTACGCTTATCGCTCCCCCTACATGCACCAGAATTCCCCGCAGATTCGCAAAGGATTTCGCAGGCTTTACATCGATCTTGAAGCCTCAAGAAGCGTAACGATGCGAGTCGCCTACGGGCTTGGCTATGGGGACCCCGCTATTCCAAGCAGCTTGTCATCCTCAATCACCACGGATTCTGGCGCAGGATTTTGGAACATCGACAACTGGAACGAATTCTTTTGGGACGTGAGCGCCTTTTCCTCACAAGGAATTTCGTTGAGCGGCACCGCTAATAACATTGCCGTGATCATAACCGGCAGCAGTAAGACCACCAGACCTTTCACCATTCAGACAATAGAGCTGCATTACCTTTCAAGGAGACTGCGCCGTGAGTAGATACACACGAACCTACGATTTCGACCCGAAAACTCGCGCTAAGGGCGAAGAAGTAAAATTCGAGCTTGATGCGATTGAAGTCTACGCAGCGGAAATGCCGGAGCCTGAGACATATCTCGCAGGAAGCCTGAACATTCTCACCGCTGGCGGCACGGCCAATGCGATCACTGTTAGCGCAGACACCACCTGGGCCAGCTACACCGGTAAGAGCTCTTACCGGCTATCGGTCAAGATCACCACAATCAATACCGGGGCTGTCACGCTTAATGTGGACAGTGTTGGTGCAACACCTTGTGTGCGCGCCGATGGTGTTGCTTTAGCTGCCGGCGATCTGGTTGCCAATGCCACCTATGACTTTGTGTACTCCGAGGAGTTATCGAAGTTCTTTGTAGGCGCCTATGCTTCAATTCTTGTCACGGCACAGGAATCGGCCACGGCATCGGCTGCGAGCGCAGTAACATCGTCAGAGCAGGCGGCTATCTCTACGGCGCAGGCAGTATTGTCGGCAGACCAAGTAGCTCTGGCCGCCGGACAAGTAGCGCTTGCAACAACTCAGGCAGATAATTCGGGAGTCTCCGCGACACTTGCTCAAAATTGGGCAGTTAAGATGGGCGGGCCGGTTTCTGCCGGTGAGTATTCGGCAAAGTATTGGGCAGACCAAGCAGCCACCGTGGTGGGTGGTCCTTATCTGCTATTGGCTGGCGGCAATATGGCTGGCGCTCAGAACCTTGCAAGAGCAACTGTAGCTTCTCACGCCACCACTGCTGATATATGGGGTGCAGCCGGCAATCAGATTGACTTCACCGGTACGACTACCGTCACAGAATTTCCGAATGCGCCACAAGGCGGGACAGAGCGCACACTAATATGTGCTGCCGCTAGTTCGTTTATTGCTGGTGCCAATATGTTGATTGACGGTGTAGCAGGTGCAGCAACTCTTACGTGCGCGGCTGGCGATACTGTTATTGTCAGAGCTATATCCGCAACTCAGTTTAAATTAACTCGTATTAAAGCTGACGGTACGGCCCAGGTTGTTACCTCTACCCCAGAAATACTCACGCCCTCAAACACCTCTCCATCGGATTCAGCAACAGACATAGGCGAGAAGCCAACCTTGACAGGCTCGGAATACTACAGCCTGTACGGGGTTGTTATGGCAGCAAGCCAGTGGCAAGTCTCCACAGTTAGCGACTTTGCAACAACGGTTATTTCCACCGGCGACAGAGCTGGCACGTCACTAACATACGATGTTTCGTCAGGCGTTTTGTCAGTAAGTACGCAGTATTACTGGCGTGTTAGATACAAAGATTCGAACGGAATTTATTCGGATTGGTCAACCGCGTTTAGCTTCACAACTGCCTCCGCTTTTCTCGACTACATCGCTACACCCGCCGCAACACCAGCGGCATTTGGTGACGCATTTGAGGGAGGCTTTTACACGGGCATGCTTTGGAACGAGCTGGTGCAGTCGCCTACTAGCACCGCTATTGCCACGGGCAGCAAGGAATTCACTGTGCCGAGCATGACCGGCGCGCCGATCGTTTACGAGGGGCAAGCGCTAGAGGTCAGAAGCCGAGCAAACCCTGCAAACAAAATGATCGGCACCGTGACCTTCGCACAAGGAACAACCCTGACAATAGACGTAACAAGCGTAGGCGGCAGCGGCACCTTTACAGACTGGTCGATCATGTCGCGCTATCGATACATCGTTGCGCCAAAATCGTCAGGCGAAAGTGCGGCGCTTGCCTACAAAAATGCCAACGACGCAGCGCCATCAGCCTGTGGCACCTTGACTGAGGGTCGTAAGGCAACGCTGGCTATGGTGGCCGCAGGAGACGCAACGGTTTATCCGGCTGCCCATTATTGCAACAACCTCGTCATCGGAGGGTTCAACGATTTTGAACTGCCAGCACGCGACGTGGTTGAACTGTTCTGGCGAAACCTGAAACCGACAACAGATGACAACTACACGACAGCTAACAGACCTACTGCCGCCACACCAGATTATGAAAACTTGGGCAGCTATGGCGACACCGCGAACACGCACGGGCTAAATAACAACAGTAGCCCGCAGGGTGCCGCATACACATCTGGCAGCCCCGCACAGACGGCAGCTACAGCATTCAGAACGGGGGGGGCAGAGGCTTTTGAATACGGCTCTGCATTTTACTGGAGCAGCAGCGAATACAGCGCCTCCTACGCG
>Ga0209414_1000552_pt1 | contig 17917 bp, 10 predicted proteins | sample LakVidmifraction_4_FD_181154 | JGI IMG/M metagenome (GOLD analysis project Ga0209414, IMG submission 181154) | Hypersaline microbial communities from Lake Vida, Antarctica - Brine Hole Two &gt;0.2 micron (SPAdes) (version 2) | ecosystem: Environmental > Aquatic > Non-marine Saline and Alkaline >... | reverse complement strand
CCTTACGTTGTTTTGCACTTAAACCGTATTTTAATTTTGATGTTTTACTCTCACGGTGCAGGCTGAAATCAATGGGGATAAAAACACTTCCGTTCCAATATCCGGCCACAAGTAGCTTGAAACCTAAGTAGTAGGTTTTTGACACATGGTTGTAGATCTTTGAGACTCCTTCAATAGTCTTTCCTGTTTTAAAAAGATCTGTATCATCAAAAATCAAGCATTTAGTAGTGTCTAGTGACGGGATAAAGTCCTGGTCTTTCACTAAATATTGTTTTATAAACTGAGCTAAAAACATCTCCAATTGATTCTTTGATTTTCTAGAACCTGCCTGCAGGCTGGTTCTAGGTACGGATCTTTACCGCATTACCCTAATTCATTGTCTTTATTAGAAGTAAACTCACGGATAGATTTCATTCCTGTAATGGGTAAAATTAAAAGCGTAGAAATCAAAATCTCGAATGAAAAATTATCTTTTTGCACCAACTGAACCTATTTTTTTTATTGAAACCCAAAATGTTTAAAGGTGCTTGTAAATACTCTGAACTAAGCCAAGCCTCATTAAACTTCCCTTTTATTTCATGTGTTTTTGAATTTCTTCGTAATGTAGCTTGTTCTGTACTTTGTATCTATTAGCCTATAGATACATGAAAACCAAGGGTTTCACTTGATTTTCATGCTATTTTTTTTCAATTAAATCCTGTAAATAATGGGTGCGAAACTTGAGTAACTAAATTTAGACTCAAATTATATTATAAGGCTAAGATAAACGAATCCCCTTAAATAACTCTCGACCCGAATTTGCCTCACTTTTCGCTTCACCCTCGACTACATATGCAACCAAGTAGGAGAAGGAGCTAAAAGAGTTTGAGGAAAACCGCAAGAAGTCTCAGCATTTAAAACGGACTTATCTTTTTGATAAAATTAATTTTATGAGCTATTTAAAGGGCTTAACAATCAATTTTGACTAGTTTTAAAAAACTTTCGGATGGGAGTGAAATAAATTAAAAGGATCTTAAGTCAACTTTTTCAAGATAGGATCTCAAAAATGTATAAGACCTCTTAATTTGTGTTTTCACGGTGTTTATAGAGATGTCCTTGGATTCTGCTATTTCATTATAGCTGTGGCCATTTATAATGGCAGATATAAAAATCTCTCTTCTCTTTAACGGTAATTTGTTTAATGCCTCCAATACTATACTTCTGCTATTAGGCTTATCTATAAATTCCTGTTCGTCATATTTTTGTATTGACATATTTTTAAACAGTGAATTTTCTTTTTCAACCTTTTTAATTGCCAGCAGGCTTAAATTTTTAACAGCTTTGACTGCATAAGCTCGAAACGATATTTTGATTAAAATAGAGTTTCTTTTTTGCCAATATGAAACAAAAAAATCCTGAACAATATCTTTTGCAACATCTTTATCTTTAACAATAGCCAAAGAAATCAAGCATAAAAATTGATAATTACTATTAAAAAGGAACTCAAAATTATCAGCTTCATTATTTAGTTGATTTTTCATAATGTCGTAGTCTAAATAAGATTATTAAATAGTGTTCATAGTATTTTTTAATGAATTTAAAAATAAAAATCTTTTTTGTCACCCGTTCCCAATTTTTTAACAACTTATAAGTGACGATTCATTTTGTTTTATGAAAAATTGCTAGTAAAAGCTTTTAAGAAGGAAACAAAAATTTTATTTTAACATTATTTTGTATGAGAAAAAATCCTTGAGAAATTACGAAGTACTCTGAAAATTGTAATAATTGATTTTTCAAATTTTTCTAAAATTTCATTGGTTATGCTTGTTTGAAATTAATAAATCTATTATCCAATTCGAAAACATATGATTAAATAGTGATTTAGAAAATCACTTTCTTGTCAGATGAATTAATAAAGAACCACAATTAATGAAAAATAGATATAAGTTAGAATATCTGTTTAAAAATAGAATCAAGAAGTAGTAATTTTTTATTAACCAATATTTTCTAAATTATAATTTTATGAAACATTTTTTATTTACATTTTTTTTAGTTTTACCCCTGCTTGTAAATGCCCAAATGATTGGTGCTCCAGATCGCGAATCGGGTGAAGGTGGCGGCCCGTATGACCGCCTTATTATACGAGGCGTTAATGTTATTGATGGTACAGGAGGACCTCCTGGTGGGCCCTATGACGTTGTGATTGAAAAAAATAGAATTGTTGATGTTGTGGGAGTAGGACTTCCACATGTGCCTATTGATGAATCAAAACGTCCAAAAATTGGCACAGGTAACACAAAAGAAATTGATGCTAGCGGCAAATACCTGATGCCAGGAATTATTGACCTTCATGTGCATACCGGAGGGGATCCCAAAGCACCTCAGGCGGAATATGTTTACAAGCTCTGGCTAGCCAATGGTATTACTACTGTACGGGGTGTACCAACCGGAGAATTGGAGTGGTCGCTCAACGAACGTGAAAGAAGTGCAAAAAATGAAATTGTGGCACCTAGAATCGTTTCATTTCATCGTCCCGGATCTGGTATTGAATGGAAGGATCGTAAAATCCTCACTCCTCAGGATGCTAGGGAATGGGTGCGATACGCCAAGAAAAAAGGAGTGGATGGTTTAAAGTTGGGCTCACTTCGACCAGAGATCATGAAAGCTCTGTTGGATGAAGCCAATTCCTTGGGAATGGGCAGTACCGCCCATCTTGGACAAAACGGAGTGGCTCAGATGAATGCGCTGGATGCAGCTAGATTAGGCCTTACTGGAATGACCCATTTTTATGGACTGTTCGAATCCATGTACGAAAACAATTCTGTACAGCCCTATCCATTGGATATCAATACACGCGACGAGCAACATCGTTTCGGACAAGTGGCCCGTCAATGGGATTTGGTAAAACCAGGAGGCGAAAAATGGAATGCATTGTTAGATGAGTTTTTGGAACTTGATTTCTACATCAATCCAACAATGACTATCTATTCTGCAGGAAGAGATGTTATGCGGGCACGCAATGCCGACTGGCATGCAAAATATACCTTGCCAACACAGATGGATTTCTTTGAGCCAAGCCGGGTGAGCCATGGTGCTTATTGGTTCGACTGGACCACTGAGGATGAAGTGGAATGGAGAAACTATTATAAGGTATGGATGCAGTTTTTAAATGAATATAAGAATAAAGGAGGGAAGGTGACGGTAGGATCGGATTCAGGATTTATATACCAATTATATGGTTTTGGAACTATATTGGAGCTCGAGATGCTTCAGGAAGCTGGCTTTCATCCGTTAGAAGTAATCCGTGGTGCGACCATGCACAGTGCCATGGAAATTTTTGAACCATTGAAAAAGCCAATTGAATTTGGGGTTATCCGCCCAGGTTTATTGGCTGACATGATAATTGTGGATGAAAACCCAATTCAGAACTTGAAAGTTCTGTATGCTACTGGTGCTGTTAGGCTCAATGATGATACTGGAAAGCCTGAAAGAGTTGGAGGAGTGGAATACACCATTAAGGATGGTATTGTATATGATGCCAAACAACTATTGCGTGATGTGGAAACCATGGTGCAGAAACAAAAAAAGGAAAGAGAAAGAGGTGAAGGTCAATAAGCTAACTTAGAAAATGATATTTCCGACCATAATATTTATTTATAAAAGCCCTTAGGATAGGTATTAACAGTGATGGTCTATGGCTATTTAATTTTAGTTACTAAAATCAAAAAAATTGGAATTTTTTTGATACCTCACTTGAAAATATAAGTTAATAAGAATAAACAGATTTGTTGTCACTCTTTTTTTTAGTCTTGTGTTTCGATTATATTTTAAAGCATCAATTTCTGCACAAAAACAGAGAAACAATACCCACTTTAGAAAAAACATTTATATGACTGCCGAAGATGAAAAGTTGAAAAATATTTTAAAAAGAGTTAAAGCTTCTGGTAAATTGGATGAGGAAGATTTAAAAGATCTGACATATTCAGAGAAAGATCTTATCCAAACATTATTTGATGAAGGATTAATAGAAAAGTCTTTAAGTATTTTAACAGATTTAAATGTTGATAATGATTTGCAAATAATTAAAAGAAAATTGATTGACTCTGAAAGAACTGTTTTCCAACAAATGAAGTCATTGTTAAAATACGCCGCTATTTTCATTGGTCTTTTTGCTTCTATTTATTACTTTCAAATGAAAGAAGTACCGGAAACCAAATTTCAAGTTGCTGAAGATTATATAAGGTTGAAAATGGGAGGCGATAGGATACAATTGATCGATCAAGCGGGAGAGTACAAAATTTTATCCACTTCTGGCGAGATCATAGGAAAACAAGAGGGCAGCAACATCAGTTATATGGCTGACTCCCAAATTGACAAACTTATATATAACGAGTTGCACATCCCGAATGGTAAAATTTTCAACTTAGAATTATCAGATGGAACCGTGGTCAATTTAAATTCGGGAACCACAATAAGATACCCTGTAAAGTTTTTAAAAGGAATGAAGAGGGAAGTATTTATAGATGGTGAAGCTTATTTTGATGTCACTAATGATATAGACCATCCTTTTATAGTTAATGCAGATGATGTTTTAGTTACTGTTTTGGGTACAAAATTCAATGTGTCATCTTATAAGGAAGATTCCCAGGTAACAACTGTATTAATAGAGGGTTCTGTACATATGGCCAATACAATTAACACTGAGAATAATTTAGTACTTAAGCCTGGAATGAAGGGATCGTGGCATAGATCGGAGCAATCTATAAACATGGATATAGTAGACACGAACCTTTATGTTGGCTGGATTAAGGGTGAACTCATATTTAGAAATTCAACTTTTAGCACAATGACTAAGACTTTAGAAAGAAAATATAACGTTTCTATTGAAAATAAGAATAAAATACTAGCCGAAAAAGTGTTAACAGCTAATTTTAATACTAATATCGAAAGTATAGAAGAGGTTTTGAACGTAATCAGCAAAATATTTCCATTTAACTACCAAAGAAAAGGCAAACACATTCTAATATTACCTAAACCTGAGTAACAATGAAATAAATATTTAAACAATTCAAAAAAAATCGGGAAATGCTCTAATATTCCCCGATAAATATGCTTTGTTAATTAACCGCAATAACCACAACGATTTAAAAACAATTTAAAATTATGAAAAAAACTACAATTAGAAACTTACCATTTCTTAATTTATGCAAAAAAAATCTAAAAATAAAACTCATTATATTTTTATTGTTTTCATTTTTAGGTGTTCATGCCAGCCCAAACTCAAAACCAGATTTATTGACTCTACGTTTGGAGAAAGTAAGTATTGAGAATGTATTTGCAGAGATTGAGAAAATTTCCGAGTATAGATTTTTATTCGAAGCTAGCCAGGTTCTAGTTGAGAGAGAAATAACTATAATTGTTGAAAAGAAAAAGATATCCGAAGTTCTGGATGTTCTTTTAGACGGCTTGGAGATCACTTACAGGATAAATGGGCGTCAAGTTATCCTTCTTAAGACTAAGAGCAATACTATAGATCCACAAGCTTTTCAAAGCAATTCAGTACCTATAAAACAGATGTTTCAACAGTCGGTGACTGGAGTTGTACTCGATAAAACAGGCCTATCCATACCTGGGGTTAACGTTTTGGAAAAAGGAACTTCGAACGGTACCCTAACAGACTTTGACGGTAATTTTACGATTGAAGTGCCTGGAGATGCAATTTTGGTCTTTTCCTTTATAGGTTTTAAAACAATAGAAGTAGCTGTCAACAATCAAAACACTCTCAATATTACTCTTGAAGAAGACTCACAGCAATTGAACGAAGTTGTTGTTACAGCAATGGGTATTTCCCGTGAAAAAAAATCTTTAGGCTATGCAACACAGGAAATTGACGGTGAAAATGTTAATAACGTTCCCACTGATAATGTTGTGAATGCACTTTCAGGTAAGGTTGCAGGCGTTCAAATTAAAAGAAATTCGAACTTAGGTGGTTCAAGTAACGTCGTAATTAGAGGTAATACTTCCCTAACTGGAAATAACCAAGCATTATTTGTAGTGGATGGTGTACCTGTTAATAATTCAAATTTTAATTCTGATACCCAACAAACTGGGGGAGGTGGCTTCGATTATGGGAATCTAGCTTCTGATATTAACTCGAACGATATCAAATCGATAAACGTTTTGAAAGGTGCTGCGGCTACTGCCCTATTTGGGTCAAGAGCTGCTAACGGAGCAGTTATTATCACTATGAAAAATGGAGCTGGAGCAACAAAAAATCCTACTGTAACAATTAATTCTGCATTTACAGTTGGTTTTATTGATAAATCTACATGGCCAAAATTCCAATATGAATACGGTACAGGATATGGTCCGACTTATGGACCTAATGGCGATAGTTTTTTTAATCAAAGGGATGTAAATGGTGATGGCATTCAGGATTTGGTCACTCCTTCAACAGCTTATGGATCGTATGGTGCACCTTTTGATCCCAGTTTACTGGTATACCAATGGGATTCATTTTATCCTGAATCCCCAAATTATTTAGTGCCAACACCATGGGAAGCTCCAGAGGATAAATTAATTTCCTTTTTTGAGACCCCCGTTACACTGAGCAATAGTATTTCGATAGCTGGGGGAAGTAAAACAGCGAATTATAGAATTTCTTATACCAAGTTTGATCAACAGGGAATTTTGCCCAATAGTAATATTTCAAGAGACAATATAGCGATAAGTACGTCGTTCGATGTAAACGAAAAGCTTACGGCCTCTGCCACTGCCAACTATATCAAGACAGATGCACTAGGCCGAAATAGAACTGGAAATGAAACTGGGGCAAATGCAGGTAACCCGATTGCTGCCATGAGAAAGTACTGGGCCATGAATGTAGGCATACAAGAATTAAAAGATGCCTACTTCACCACGGGTAGCAGTGTAGATCCCTTCATGGGCGGTACTATAGACAATCCATATTGGACTTTATATGAAAATTATCAAAATGACACTAGAGACAGGATTTTTGGTAATTTATCTTTAAAGTATGAATTAACCGATTGGTTGAATGTTGAAGGAAGAACTTCCCTAGATACTTATTCGTTTTTTCAGGCAGAAAGGGTGAACAAAGGTTCAGCAGGTGCCGTAGGTCTTTACACTAGAAATAACATAAATTTCAGTGAAATGAACTATGACCTAATGCTTAATTTCAATAAATCTGTTGCTGATAAATTGAATATTAGCGGTGTTATAGGTGCAAATATTAGAAGAAATAGCTTTGAATCTATTAGAGCCTCCACCAACGGAGGTCTTGTCCTTCCTGATTTGTACTCTCTCTCGAATTCGTTAAATTTACCTCTAGTTCCAGAAGAAATAAATGAGAGAATTGGGGTTGATGGGTTTTATGGTTTAGCGTCCTTCGGTTATGACAACACTTTGTATTTGGATGTAACGGGTCGGATAGACCATTCTTCTACTTTACCTGAAGAAAACAGTACCTTCCTTTATCCTTCGGTTTCTACTAGTTTCATTTTCTCAAATTTAATCGAATACACAAAGATTCTCTCTTTTGGAAAACTGAGAATAAATTATGCTGAGGTAGGTAGTTCGGCCCCTGCCAATAGTCTTAAGGATGTATTGAATAGACCTACTCCGTTTGGTTCCGTGCCTCTATATGGAGTGAATAGCACCAAGTTCAATGATGAGCTTATACCGGAAACTACCGTAAGTGTTGAAGGAGGATTGGAATTACGGTTTCTTGATAGTAGACTCCGAATTGATATGTCAGTTTATAAAACCAATTCGAAAGATCAGATTATACCTGTTGCGGTATCATCGGCTACCGGATATTCATCTAAATTTGTAAATGCTGGTGAAATTGAGAATAAAGGTATCGAAGTTGCCTTATCCGGTACAGTAGTATCAACTGATGATTTCAGTTGGGACGTAAACCTAAACTGGGCCCAAAATAGGAGTGAAGTTCTTTCATTATTCGAGGGAGGAACTAATCTACAATTAGGCGCTGTATCTGGTGTTACGATTAACGCTACCGTTGGGGAACCCTACGGTACTATACAGGGAACAGATTTTATCTATGTAGATGGTGAAAGGTTGATTAATCAGACAACTGGAGAGTACGAACGTAACATTACATCCAACAATGTCATTGGTAATATTACACCAGATTGGAATGGAGGTATATCCAATTCAATTAGATACAAAAATTTAAGTTTAAGTTTTCTAATAGATATCCAAAAAGGAGGCGATGTGTTTTCTTCTGACATAGCTACAGGTAATAGGTCAGGTCTTTACAACTATTCTGTTGGATTAAACGACTTGGGTAATCCAATTCGAAATTCTTTGGCAGATGGTGGAGGAATCATTTTGGATGGGGTTGCACCAGATGGTAGCGTAAATACTATCCGCACTGCAATGGACACATACAGGAATGCAATAGGAAGTATCAAGTCTCCAGATGCAGCTTTTGTTTATGATGCATCCTATGTTAAGCTAAGAGAATTAACTTTGAGATATACATTACCAAAAATAGGCTTTCTAGATAAAGCTGACATTAAATCTGTTAGAGTAGGTTTAGTAGGTTCCAATTTATGGATTATTCATAAAAATCTGCCTTTTGCAGATCCTGAAAGTGGCGTAAGTTCCGGTAACCTGCAAGGTTTCCAGAACGGAGCTTATCCTACAACCCTTCAAATGGGTTTAAATTTGCAATTACAATTCTAATTTAACAAATAAAATATTATGAAAAAGTTTTTTCTCATAAGTTCAATATTATTATTTCTTTCTTGTTCGTCTAACTTAGAGAGGCTGAACGAAGATCAAATAAATGCAACCACTGCTCCGGCAGATGCATTTTTCAATTTGGCCTTAAAGAATATGTCCGATTTACTGAGTGGCATAGAGTATGGGGCAACGGTTAACCCTTGGAGTAATTCCAGGTTATTAGTCCAGCAGATTTCATCGGTTACTTATAATGAAGGTACCACCTATTTTATAAACTTTAACTGGAACAGTGTCTATCAAGACGTTTTAATCAATTTAAAGGAAGGTGCAAAGGTAATTGAAGCCTCCCAACCGGATTCCGATCCCTCATCACAAAACAAACTCGCTATAATAGAAATTATGCAAGTATATACATATAGCAAACTTGTGGAGTCTTTTGGAAACATAATCTACACCGAAGCATTAGACATCAATAATATTTCTCCAAAGTATGATGATGCCGAAACTATTTATATTGACTTGTTAAGTAGGCTAAGCACTGCAATTAATAATCTTGACGAATCAAAAGCTGCCTGGAACCACGATATTATGTATTCAGGTGATGTCTCTAGGTGGAAGAAGTTTGGAAAATCATTGCAGTTACAGATGGGTATGCGAATTGTTGAATCTAATCCCCAATTGGCTACCGAAACAATTGTCGAAGCAATTCCAGGCGTCTTCACATCTAATGAAGATAACGCCAAATTAGTACATTTAAGCTCGCCACCAAATACCGCCGAACTTTGGACTGATCTTGCCGTTGGAAATAGAAGAGATTTTGTTGGAGCTGAACCCTTTGTTAATGTATTAAACGAACTTGAAGATCCAAGGAGAACGGTATATTTTCAGCCAGTTAATGGCGAATATTTTGGTTCGCCCTCTGGTTTAGTTGTAAACTATGATGATTTTTCCAAATTTGGTGAAATCTTCTACCAACCTACAACACCGGTTATATTCTTAGATTATGCATCCGTTGAGTTTTTTCTGGCGGAGGCTGCGGAACGTAACATAGGCGCCGTAACCAATCCGGAAGCACATTATAATGCAGCAATTACAGCATCTTTTGAATATTATGGTGTTAGTGAAGGTATTGAGGCCTATTTGGAACGTCCCAAGGTAGCTTACACTACTGCTGATGGCACATGGCAACAAAAAATAGGAATTCAAAAATGGCTTGCCCTTTTCAACCAGGGTCCTGAGGGATATACCGAATGGAGAAGATTGGATTATCCTCTTCTTGTTGCACCACCTGATTCTTTTATTGATACTGTCCCCGTTAGATTTAGATATCCTATTTCCGAGCAAACTTTGAACAGTGCGAGTTATCAAAGCGCAGCTTCTGCCATGGGGGGTGATTTATTGACCTCAAAACTTTTTTGGGATGTGAACTAAAGGCTTATGCTTCACTCAACAGCATTTTCTCATAATATATAAATTTTGTTTTGGTTTGAGTTAGCTAGTGAAATGGACTAAGTAGGATTGATATGATAATTCTACTTGGCCCTTCACTTAGTTACCAATTATAGGTCTTGAGAGTTCTACAAGAGAACTTGTAGTGGATAAAGTCCTAACTATTTCTAACAGATTGCCAACTGCTTCTTCGTGCTTTGCAAATTATGGAGGTACCTTTAATATGGAGAGTAATTGATATATGAGGTTTTTATGGGTGGTCACTGAATGTTTTAAAATTCCATTACAGTTATTATTAGCTTTTGTCTTTATGTTTAAATTGCTTCAAATGAAGTAATGCCGCTAGCTCTATTATAAATATTAATTTTTGAACTCCAATGAAAAAAGCAATATCAGTTACAATTTTTATTCTTGGTAGTCTAATTTTAAATGCGCAGAAAAATGAAGTTTTAACTGTTGAAAAGATAATGTCCGATTCTATTTATTTGGGTGAAGTTCCAGATAATATTCGATGGAATGAAAACAGTAGCACCTTTTATTTTGACTGGAAACCAATGGATAAAAAGCAAAATTCCGTTTTTAAATTTTCCATTGGAGATTTAAAGGCAAGCCCAATATCACTTAGCACAAGTCAAGCTATACAAAAGAGGAGCATATCATTTTCAAAGGACCGGAAAAGTATCATTTTTGAACGCGATGGGGATATTTTTATTAAAAACATTAAAAGTAATACTGAAACACGCTTGATAGGCACCATAGAGCAGGAAAGCGATCCCGTTTTTAATCACGATGAAATATCCGTTGTTTTTCAAAAGAACCAAAACCTATATAACATATCAATTTCAGGGCAAGGGTTAACACAATTGACGTATTTCACCAAAGCAGATTACAAGGACAATGAAAAGCTAAATGATCAGGACCAATGGCTGGAACAAGATCAATTGGCAATTTTTGACATTTTTAAAAAGGAGAAAAGAAACAACTCAAAAACTAACCAAACCCTCAGTAAATATTACTTTCCTAAATCGAGCTCCATATCCAATATCAGTACCGATCCCACTACCAGATTTGCAGTCTTTACTATAGCTGATCAGCCAGAAAAAAGCAGGAATATTATTGTTCCCAATTATGTGACACGTTCTGGTTATACAGAAGATATTCCGGGTAGAACAAAAGTAGGCTCTTATGTGCAGACCTTTGCCACTAAAATTTACGACCTCAAGAAAGATACTATTTATGATGTTTTAACGGGAAATATTCCAGAAATCAAGAGGCCTCCTAAGTATTTGGAAGAATATCCTCAACAATTAAAAAAACTGAAGAGTGAAAACCTTGATAAGGAAATATATGTTGGAGAACCCGTATGGAGTCCAATTGAATCCATTGCAATAGTCAACGTTGTTTCGTTGGATAACAAAGACCGATGGATAATGAAGCTCGATCCATTAAGTGGTAAACTATCATTATTGGATCATCAACATGATGAGGCATGGATTGGGGGACCAGGTGTTGGACGCAGATACCAAACACCTGAAATGGGTTGGATAGATGGCAGAACCATCTATTTTCAGAGTGAAGAAACAGGATATTCTCATCTCTATAAACTAAATATTGATACCGGGCAAAAGAAGCAATTAACTTCAGGAAAATATGAAGTGTTGACTTTACAGCTTTCCAATGACAAAAAATCGTTCTATTTCACTGCAAACATAGAGCATCCAGGTATCACACACTTCTATGAAATTCCAGTTGCTGGAGGTAAGTTGATCAAGTTGACCTCGATGAAAGGAGGCAATGAAGTAACTATGTCTCCTGATGAAAAATGGCTGGCTATAAGATATTCCAGTACCACCCAGCCTTGGGAATTATTTCTACAAGAAAATAAACCAGGTGCAACCGCAAAGCGAATTACTAAGTCAACCTCCGATACTTTTGAAGCCTATCCCTGGAAAACCCCAGAAATGATTACGTTTAAAAACAGATATGGGACCGAAATTTATGCTCAGGTTTTTCTCCCAAAGAACCCCCTCCCCAATAAACCGGCAGTAGTATTCGTGCATTCAAATGGATATTTACAAAATGTACATTATTGGTGGAGCTACCATTTCAGGGAATATATGTTCAATAACTTATTGGTAGATAAAGGCTTTACCGTTATCAACATCGATTATACAGCAAGTTCAGGATATGGTAGGAAAATCCGAACTGGAATTTACCGTCATATGGGTGGAAAAGATCTTTCCGATTTGACTGACGGGGCCAAATTACTTGTGGAAAAATATGGCGTAAATCCAGATTACATTGGATTGTATGGAGGATCTTATGGCGGTTTTCTAACCCTAATGGGGTTATTTACTGAGCCTGATGTTTTCAAATCTGGAGCGGCGTTACGCTCCGTGACCGATTGGGCACATTACAACCAAGGCTATACTTCCAATATCCTTAATGAACCACTCACAGATGAAAAAGCCTATAAAAGAAGTTCCCCCATATATTTTGCAGACGGTTTAAAAGGAAATCTGTTGATGACTCATGGAATCATTGATGTGAATGTCAATTTCCAGGATATTATACGATTGACACAAAGGTTGATAGAGTTAGGTAAAAGAGATTGGGAATTGGCTGTGTATCCACTGGAAGATCATGATTTTGTTCAACCCTCCAGTTGGACCGATCAGTATCACCGAGTGTTGGAATTATTTGAGAGAACTTTACAAAAAAAGTAAATTATTTTGTAAAGATTATAAATTAAGCATTTTAAGGATTTTTGAATAAAGGAATTCATTAAAATGTTTCTTGGGAATTTGTTCACAAGAAAAATATCTATAAACTGATTGATCCATACCACTTAAATATTAAATTTATGAGAAATTTTTTTTCAATTGTTTTAGTTTTTGCACTTCTAATTTCCACTATGGAAGCACAGGAGATTATCACTAATATCGATACCGCTGTAACCACTCAGGCAGAGGTTACTATCAAAGGTCAATTAGTACCTTACACAGCTACTGCGGGTAAACAACCTGTGTGGGATGAAAAAGGTAAGGCGATAGCGGGTCTCTATTATACCTATTATGAAAGATCTGATGTAAAAGATAATTCCAGTAGGCCTATTTTGTTTTCGTTTAATGGTGGTCCAGGAGCAGCGTCTGTTTGGATGCATCTTGGCTATACTGGACCTCGTAGGATTCTTGTAGATGACGAAGGATTCCCGATTCAGCCTTACGGAGTAGAAGAGAATCCACACTCTATTCTCGACGTGGCAGACATTGTATATATAGAACCAGTAAACACAGGTTTCTCTAGGGCTATTAAAGGAATGGATCAAAAAGAGATGGAAGAAACATTTTTTGGAGTTAAGCAGGACGTCAAATATCTTGCAACTTGGATTAACAATTTTGTGACACGTCAAGATCGCTGGGCTTCTCCAAAATACCTTATAGGAGAAAGTTATGGTACGCCACGTGTTTCTGGACTGTCTTTGGAATTGCAGAATTCACAATGGATGTATCTCAACGGGGTCATTTTGGTATCACCTACTGGTTTGGGAATCGAGCGTGGTGAAGCAGTAGCGGCGGCTAATATTTTACCATATTATGCAGCGGCTGCCTGGTTCCATGAAAAACTTTCTCCCGAACTTCAGAACAGAGAACTCGAAGAGATGTTAGAGGAAGTAGAGGAATATGCAATTAATGAACTTATGCCTATCATGGCTAAAGGGGGATTCCTTTCAGAGCAGGAAAAAAAGAAAGTGGCTGCTCAGATTTCTAAATATTCTGGAATTGATCAAAAGGTAGTTCTTCAAAACAATCTTAGGATTCCCAAACCATTTTTCTGGAAAGAACTACTTCGGGATGAAGGTTTTACAATAGGCAGACTCGACTCCCGTTATTTAGGACTTGATAAGAGCGCTGCAGGTGATCAGCCTGACTATGCAGCGGAATATGCATCTTGGAAACATTCTTTTACCCCGGCTATCAATCATTATTTTCATAATGATCTTAAATTCAAAACTGATTTGAGGTACTATATTAGTGGGCCAGTGAGGCCTTGGGATAGATCCAACAATACAACTGGTGAGGACCTTCGCCAGGCAATGGCGCAGAATCCTTATCTTCATGTGATGGTCCAATCAGGATATTACGATGGTGCTACCGATTATTTTAATTCCAAATATAACCTTTGGCAGATGGATCCTAGTGGTAAATTAAGTAATCGTATGAGGTGGGAAGGCTACCGGAGCGGGCACATGATGTATTTACGTAGCGAAGATCTAGAGACTTCTAATGAACATATTAGAGAATTCCTGAAGGAATCCATGCCGGCAAAAGGTCAGCCTGCAAAATATCTACGTGAGAATGCTAAAAATTAAAGAGGCAAATACAAGCCACTAAACGGGATATTTTCATGCTAAAAATAAATCCTAAAAACCTTAATGGGTTATATTCAATACTATTAAATATTTAAACTTATCAAAATGAACAAACTTTTTTCATTAACGTTGTTTCTCGCATTTTTTGCTGGACCATTGACAGCGCAAGAAGTCAGAATTCCTATCAATATAGATTCCACTGTAACCACCAAATCAAAAGTAAGCATCAAAGGGCAGCTTATTCCTTATACAGCTACAACTGGCACACAACCAGTTTGGGATAAGGAGGGAAAACCTATAGCTGGGCTTTATTTCACTTATTATGAGAGGTCTGATGTTAAGGACAGGTCCCGAAGACCCCTAATAATCTCTTTTAATGGGGGCCCTGGTTCAGCGTCCGTTTGGATGCACTTAGCATATACAGGGCCAAAGATTCTAAAAATCGATGAAGAAGGTTTTCCTGTGCAACCCTACGGAGTAAAAGATAATCCGCATTCTATTTTGGATGTGGCGGATATCGTATTTGTTAATCCAGTAAATACTGGTCTATCTCGGCCCGTGAGTACTTTGTCCGATAAAGAGGTTGCAGAAAAGTTCTTTGGTGTCAATGTAGATATCGAGTATTTGGCTGGATGGGTCAACACCTTTGTGACACGACAAAACCGATGGGCTTCTCCAAAGTATTTAATAGGAGAAAGCTATGGGACCACTCGTGTCTCTGGTCTTTCCTTAGAACTTCAAGATCGGCACTGGATGTATCTTAACGGAGTGATCTTGGTCTCCCCAACTGATCTGGGACTAACAAGAGGTGACGAGACCGCATCTGCAAATATACTTCCCTATTACACGGCTGCGGCCTGGTTTCATAAGAAACTGTCTCCAGAACTACAGCAGAGAGATTTGACCGACCTACTTCCTGAGGTAGAAGAATATACCATTAATACATTGCTGCCAGCCTTGGCAAAAGGTGGTTCCCTCGCTGAACAGCAAAGACAAGAGGTTGCGTGTCAAATTTCTCAATATGCAGGAATTTCTGAAGAAGTGGTCTTGCAACACAACCTTCGAGTGCCTAAACAGTTTTTTTGGAAAGAATTATTGCGAGACGAAGGATATACAATTGGCAGATTAGACTCTCGCTATTTAGGAATAGATAAAACTGTAGCCGGGGATCGACCTGATTATGCCGCAGAACTAACCTCCTGGTTACATTCTTTTACTCCGGCTATTAATCTATACATTAAGAAGCATCTCAATTATAACACAGACCTAAAATATAACATGTTCGGTCCTGTAAGACCTTGGGATAATAGTAACGACAATACTGGAGACGATCTTCGCCAAGCGATGGCAGAGAATCCTTATCTTCAATTAATGGTTCAATCGGGGTATTACGATGGAGCTACTGATTATTTCAATTCTAAATTCAATCTATGGCAAATGGATCCGAGTGGCAGGTTGAAGGAAAGAATGAGATGGGAAGGTTATCGAAGTGGTCACATGATGTACCTCCGTAATGAGGATCTGGAAACTGCTAACGAGGATATCCGGGAGTTTATCATCGAATCCACACCTTCGGAAGGTCAACCAGCCAAATATCTCAGGGAAAATGCAAGAACCAAGTAAAGACTTTTGCACACGATAAAAGTATAAATCAAGATAAACAGAGCCTAAATCAGGAAAACTAATCCTTAAAAAGCCAGGACAGGCACAACAACGATGAAAGTTCCTGATTTTTAAACTGATAAGGATAAGCTCTATCAAACAACATTCTTATGAAGAAATTAAAAATCACAGTATTCCTGCTTTGTTTCCTTGTATCCTTAAGTATAACCGCACAAGTCGAAAAGGCACCCAATAGAAGTGAAGGCGAAGGTCTCTGGGATCAATTAATTATCCGAGGGGTTACCTTGGTAAATGGGACATTGGCGCCACTAGTCGGCTCGGTGGATATTGTCGTGGAATATAATCGAACTGTTTCGGCAGATTTTACGTCTTACACTTATCAAAATCAAACTTTAGACCAACGCAACTCCTGCGAAATCGCTAATGCCTCATTACTTTATCAAAAAGAAAGCAGTGCTTGGAGTTTTAAAGTAGAAGCCCAAAATGTGTTTGACGTCCAATTCAAAAATCAAAATACCTTCACCTCCTATATTATTTCAGATTCAAGAACTTTTATATTACCGAGAATACTTTTGTTTTCTATAGGTTACAATCTTTAATTTCTTCTGATTTTGACTCGAAAATGCTCGATGCTTTTGAGATGGTCAGCTTTAAGTTTGAGTTAGTTTTATGTGACGTCTAGAGAAGGATGATAACTGAAGGATTTGAGTACGATTCAAAAATGAGTTTAAAACTGAAACCCAACTCCAAAGAAACTGATTCGGTTTTGATTGAATAAGCAAAAGCATCTTCAGTAATATTCCCCTTTTTTTAAGCAAGATTAATTTCAACCTTTAAAATTCTAGATCAGAATATTTCTTTAAGATCTTAGAAATATCAACATTAAAAAGTCATGGTCTGAAAAATCCTTTTTTTTAAAAGACTTATTTATTAATACAATTTGATATTTTCGTCAGTAACAAATCAATCACTCATGAAAAAAATTATCGTCATTACTTTTATCTTATCCATAAGCAATGTTTTTGCTCAAGATAATTCAACTTCATTCAATATCACGGAGAGTGAATCCTTCCATTACGATAAGAAAATCGATGGTATTTTAGCCATGAAAACACTCAAAACAGGTGCGACAGGCGTCGTGCTCGAGCATGAGAAAAGAAATGTTCTTGATAAACCTTATTTCTTTTTCGATATTTTTGATAAAGATTTGAATCAAATTTTTACAAAAAAAGTAGAGATTGATAAAAATGAAAGTTATGTAGGAGACCTATATTACAACGGTATGCTAAAGGTGTTTACAGTATATCAGCCCAATAAAAAAGAGCGAACTGTTTACGTGTACCAACTCGATATCGATCATAGAACGTATAAGAGAGTCAAGCTGTTTGATGCTAAAATACAAAAAAAGCAAAACTTATTTGCTACAAAGAATAGCCATGTCACCAACTTTTCCATCTCACCAAACAATAAATATTTTGCTGTGGCTACAGACAACGTTTCAAAAAAGATGAACGATTATGATATTCGTGTTTTCGATGTTGAAACTAATGAGTTGATTTATAAAAATAGAGGTGTCAACTTAAATACTTATCTTTAAATAGTAAATATACAGATTTATGGAATCTTTTAAGAGTGAAAGTATTGTTGATTTTTTTGATACCTATACCACTAATTTGGACTGTTTAGAATATTTGTCTAAAATCAAATGGCGAGACGGATATAGTTGTGTAAAATGCAGACATAAGAAGTTTACTATTCGCAAAG
>Ga0209414_1000551_pt1 | contig 17940 bp, 17 predicted proteins | sample LakVidmifraction_4_FD_181154 | JGI IMG/M metagenome (GOLD analysis project Ga0209414, IMG submission 181154) | Hypersaline microbial communities from Lake Vida, Antarctica - Brine Hole Two &gt;0.2 micron (SPAdes) (version 2) | ecosystem: Environmental > Aquatic > Non-marine Saline and Alkaline >... | reverse complement strand
TGATTTACCTGCCCGGTTGGTATGCATCATCGCCACAATAATATTTTCAGCAGAGGCCACCAGATCCATCGCGCCTCCCATTCCTTTAACCATTTTCCCTGGAATTTTCCAGTTGGCAATATCTCCGTTTTCAGCCACTTCCATAGCTCCTAAAATGGTGAGATCTACGTGTTGTCCTCGAATCATCCCAAAACTCATTGCCGAATCAAAAAAACTGGCTCCGGGTAACGCGGTAATTGTTTGTTTCCCTGCATTGATCAAATCGGGGTCTTCTTCCCCTTCAAATGGAAAAGGGCCCATTCCCATTACTCCGTTTTCGCTTTGAAATTCTACTTCTATATCGTCACGTACAAAATTGGCCACCAAGGTTGGAATCCCAATCCCAAGATTTACATAATAGCCGTCTTTGATTTCTTTTGCTATGCGTTTTGCAATTCCGTTTTTATCTAACATTTTTTTGATTTGAAAATTGGTTAATTTGAAGATTTGAAAGTTCAAATCTTCCCTTGTTAACTACAAAATTGATTTTGAATTCAATATTTTTTGTCTGAAAATTGGTTTTTTTATTACTGCTGCTGATAATTTTTGAAATGATTAAAATTGGCTCCTATGGCTAAATTGAAAGTTTTATCCACAATAACATAATCATTTCTCATAAACCCACATTTTCAAATCCTTATTTCTTTCTCACAGTCCTCTGCTCAATTCGTTTCTCGTAATTTTTACCCTGAAAAATACGTTGCACAAAAATTCCGGGAATATGAACTTGATTTGGATCCAGTTCCCCTGGTTTTACCAATTCTTCAACTTCAACAACGGTTATTGTAGCTGCACCGCACATTAACGGATTAAAATTTCGGGCTGTTCCTTTGAAGATCAGGTTTCCTGCCTCATCGCCTTTCCAAGCTTTTACAAAGGCAAAATCGGCTTTGTAAGCTTCTTCCAACACGTACATTTTGCCGTTGAATTCACGGGTTTCCTTACCTAAGGCTACTTCTGTGCCATAGCCTGCAGGTGTATAAAGAGCTGGGAAACCTTGTTGTGCTGCCTGGCATTTTGCTGCCAAAGTTCCCTGGGGAGTGAGTTCCACCTCCAGTTCACCGCTGAGCATCTGACGCTCAAATTCGGCATTTTCCCCCACGTAAGAGGAAACCATTCTTTTGATTTGTTTTTTTTGAAGCAAAAAGCCGAGACCAAAATCGTCTACCCCGGCATTGTTAGAAATACAGGTAAGATCTTTTAGGTTGAGCCTCACCAATTCTGAAATGGCATTTTCAGGAATTCCGCATAGGCCAAAACCCCCAAGCATAAATGTCATTCCATCATGAACGCCACTTAAAGCTTCTTGAACGTTATTTACAGTTTTTTTGATCATTGAAATTTCGTTTTGGGAAATTTACAAAAATATTGATCTTACTACAACGATTTCAGGCAACTAAATTAAATATTTTAGGATTTTCGGAATTATTTAAAATTCCAATTCATCTGAAGTGTTTTGGGAATCTTCATTTTTCTCTCCGTAATTCGCACAATCTATTTCAATGGAAAGATTTTCCGGTCTTGGGAAGGCTCCGCTGGAAACCTCCAATTCTTTATCGGCATAGACCTTTTTCATATAAATTCCCCAAATAGGCAGGGCCATAGTTGCTCCCTGTCCATAGGTTATACCGGGAAAATGGACTGAACGATCTTCCCCACCAACCCAAACTCCGGTAACCAGATTAGGGACCATTCCCATAAACCAACCATCACTTTGATTTTGGGTGGTTCCAGTTTTTCCGGCAATTGGGTTTTTAAAATCATACGGATAACCTGTTACCGCCCGTCTGTAATGATCCTGATTTCCTGCCCAGGTTCCACGTAGTCTTTGTCCTGAACCGAATTGAGTTACCCCTTCCATCAGGTTTACAGTAACGTAAGCAGCTTCTTTGCTCAACACATCCCTGGTTTCCGGAACCTGTTGATACAATACAGTTCCATTTTTGTCTTCAATCCGGTTTACTATCACCGGTTTTACGTACACTCCTTCATTCACAAAAGTGCCGTAGGCCGAAACCATTTCAAACACACTCATATCTGCAGTTCCCAAAGCAATGGAAGGGACCGCGGGAATATCCTTTGTATCGACTCCCAATTTATCGAGCATTTCAATAACTGGTTTTGGACCAATTTTATCTATTAATCGTGCTGTAATCGTATTTACAGAAAGTGCCAAAGCATTTTTCAATGTCAACATTCCCTCGTATTTATTATCACTGTTACGGGGTGACCAGTCATTTTGATTTCCGTGTTTTCCGGCTTCCATAGTAAAATGGTTCCGGGGCAGAACATCACAAGGTGAAAGTTTTAACTGATCTATAGCCGTGGCATAAACAAAAGGCTTAAAGGTAGATCCTACCTGCCTTTTTGCTTGTTTTACATGTTCGTATTTAAAGTGTTTGAAATTGATACCGCCAACCCAGGCTTTCACTTCCCCGGTTTGAGGGGTCATGGACATCATCCCTGCGTTTAAAAACGATTTGTAGTACAGGATGGAATCCCTGGGGGTCATTATGGTATCTCTGATACCACTCCAGCTAAAAACGCTCATTTCGGTTTTCTTGGTAAAGGAATCCTCGATCTCTTTTTTGGATTTTCCCTGAGCTTCCATTTTATGCCATCTCGCAGATACCCGCATCGCATTTTTAACAATATGGGCAACCTGGGTTTCATTTATATCCCTGAAAGGCGCTGTTTTGTTATTCCTGTTCTGCCAGTCAAATTCCTTTTGAAGATGAGCCATGTGCAGTGCAACAGCTTCTTCGGCATATTTCTGCATTCGGGAATCTATGCTGGTGTAAATTTTTAATCCGTCGCGGTAGATGTTATAGGTGCCTCCTTCGGGTTTTGGGTTTTTATCGATCCAATCTCTCATGAAGCCTTGTAAATAAACTCTGAAGTAAGTCGCGATACCTTCGTCATGACCTTGAGGAGTGAAAATAATTTTCATAGGTATGGCCTGCAGGGAATCCTTTTCCATGGAAGTTAAAAACCCGTTTTTTTCCATTTGTTTCAGCACCTGATTCCGGCGTTGTTCTACCATTTCCGGTCTGCGCACAGGATTATATAAAGCGGCATTTTTTAACATGGCCACCAAAACCGCCGATTCCTCTATCTTAAGGTCTTTGGCTTCCTTATCGAAATAAATTTTTGAAGCAGAGCGTATCCCTACGGCCTGATAGACAAAATCGTACTTATTGAAGTACATGGTGATAATTTCTTCTTTGGTATATTGGCGTTCCAGACGAATGGCAATGATCCATTCCTTGAATTTTTGCATTACCCTACCCATAAAATTCTGAGAAACATCCTGGGTAAATAAAAGTTTGGCCAATTGTTGAGGAATTGTACTCGCCCCCCCTCTGGTTCCTAAAAACACGGCAGCCCTAAGGGTTCCTATGGCATCAATCCCGGAATGTTCATAATAGCGCTCATCTTCAGTCGCTACAAGTGCCTGGATGAGATGAGGCGGTAAATCTTCATATTTTATGGGAGTTCGGTTTTCACTATAATACTTGCCAAGGGTTTCACCATCTGCTGAAAAGATCTCGGTAGCCAAATTGGATTCCGGATTTTCCAGTTCTGCAAACTCAGGCATTTTCCCAAACGCGCCCCAACCTGCCATAAGGAAAAGCAATATCAGTATCATTATTCCGATTCCGAATAGGGTCCAAAAGCCAATGATATATTTGCGAAAACCTGTAGATTTTTTAACAGATTTTGAATTTGATTTCTTAGACGGATTTGCCATAGGTGCAATTACTAATTTTGGGTGTTTTCTATTCTAAATCCAACCTGGGTGATCCCTTCCAGATTTTCAATTCCTTGTTCGCTTCTGTTTTTCCTCATCGCCTGTTGGAGGGAAACTTTGAATTCCCCGGCCTCATTAAACCGAAAGTTTTCTTTGTACCAAAGTTTATTTTCCTTTATGTCTCCAAATCCTGCGCCAAGCCACTGCCCATTTGGAGCGGCCATTTGATATTCTAAAGTATCAGTAATAACCTTTCCCTGAGGAAATTGAATTTGCGCGATCAAAAACAAATTACTAAAAGCAAAATCACTGTTATTCCTCACATTTATGAACAAATTGTAATTTTGAACAGAATCAATATTTTGAAGGTTAAACGTAATAATTGAATCTTTATTCCATTTATTCGGAATTGATTGGTACTCATCAAATACCCTTTTTTTATCACAGGACATTAGACAGGCTGAAACAATTATCAAAATCAACAAGAAAGATTTATGCATTTTTTGATGGTTTTCCTTTTCGTCGCTGATTTTTATTACGCTTTTTGTTTGAGCTCTTTGGCTTGTCAAACCTGGTCAAACTATCTTCTCCCACTACGTGGTTGAAATCTGGTTTGGAAGCATCATCCGGAATTGCCTGTACTTCATATTCCTCAAGGCTTGCGATAGGTTCCCTGTCTATATTCGCCTTAATTATTTTATTGGCCTGCTCTGCAGTAAGTTTATGCCAGTTCATCCAGTCCCCTTCATAAGCATACCATAAATGTCCCTGAAAAATGTCTATTTTTTGACAATTTGCAACGCCCTTTTTGGTAAAAAGTTTGATTTCGATTTTAGGAAAATCCTTTAGTGCATCCAGGTAAGAATCCAATTCATAATTTAAACAGCATTTAAGCTTTCCGCACTGTCCGGCAAGTTTTTGCGGATTTAAAGAAAGCTGCTGATACCTCGCTGCAGAAGTATTCACCGATCTGAAATCTGTCAACCAGGTAGAACAGCATAATTCTCTTCCGCAGGAACCAATTCCGCCCAATCTTGCAGCTTCCTGACGAAATCCAATTTGACGCATTTCTATACGGGTATTGAATTCCCTTGCAAATTCTTTAATAAGTTGCCTAAAATCTATACGTTCTTCAGCGGTATAGTAGAAGGTTGCTTTTGAGCCATCTCCCTGAAATTCAATATCGCTGATTTTCATTCTCAGATCCAGTCTGATTGCTATTTCACGGGCCCTCACCTTCATTTTATCCTCTCCATCCCTGGCTTCCTGCCAAACATCAATATCGCGCTGTGAGGCTTTTCGGTAAATCTTCAGTACTTCCTCGCTGTCTATATTTACTTTTTTCTTTTTCATTTGAACCCTGACCAGTTCTCCGGTAAGAGTTACCATTCCCACATCATGACCGGGAGATGCCTCTGTGGCAACTGTATCCCCGATGCTTAAACTCAATTTTTCTGTATTGGTGAAAAATTGTTTCCGCCCGTTTTTAAATCGAACTTCTACACAGTTAAAAGGTTCCATCCCATCCGGCAATGACATATTGGCAAGCCAGTCAAAAACCGTGAGTTTATTACATCCGTCGGTACCGCAAGTTCCGTTGTTTTTACATCCTTTTGGTTGCCCGTTTTTATCGTTACTACAGCTTGTACAGCCCATATTGTTTAAGTTCTTTGTGGTATTACTCCACTATTTGATCTGTTATTTTTTTTAAAAGGTAAATATATCACTTTTTAAGTGAGGGTTAAAAATTTCCTTTTTTTCCATATAAAGTATTTAAACGAAAAAGCTGTTTCAATATTAGCAAGTATGCTTAAAGGCTTTCAATTTGTCTCTTTTACAGAAATAATCTTTACCGGACAAGCCTTTGAAGCAGCCTCACAAGCCTCTAAAATTGAATAATTATGAGACTTGAGGGTATAAAAACCTTTGCTATCGACAGCTTTTAACAACACGCTTTTCCCGTCTTTTTTTGACATTTGAAAGTGTTGAGGAGCAACCTCAACACAGTAGTTGCAGCCAATACACTTTTTTCTTTGTAAAGTGATTACAACCATCAGGCTTGTGTAATTTTATATAATTTATCAGACAGTCTCACCCTAAAAGGTACTTTTAAGGTAATATGATCCCCTTTAATTGCTTTTTCAAATGGCAGATCATTCACATACATATCCTCAATCACTACTTCCTCCACTCCCGTATTGGGGCCCGTTATCAATAGTTTATCTCCTTTTTTGATATCATATGCTTCAATTTTAAACTCTGCAACTCCGGCTTCGGGAAAATAGTGAGTGCCTTTGCCAATATATATCTTTTTTTGAGTGGCTTCTGAACCATTGTGATTGCTCCATTCTCCTAATTTTTGTCCCAGATAATACCCAGACCAAAATCCCCGATTGTAAACAGTGTTTAAAGCATCCATCCACAAGGTTACTTTCTCCTTTGAATAAGTCCCTAGGGAATAGGCATCTATAGCCTCGCGATATGTTTTGATCACAGTTGCAACATATTCCGGCGCCCTGCCACGACCTTCAATTTTTAGAACCTGTATGCCGGAATCGATCACCTGATCCAGAATATCTATCGTACAAAGGTCTTTGGGTGACATTAAATATTCATTGTCAAGTTCAATTTCAAAACCTGTTTCCTGGTCTGTTACCGTATATTTTTTTCGACAGTTTTGTTTGCATGCACCTCGATTTGCCGAAGAATTATCAGAGTGCAAACTCAAATAACACTTTCCTGAAACCGCCATGCAAAGGGCTCCATGACCAAATATTTCAATTTCCACCAAATCCCCGGAAGGTCCCTTTATCTGATCTTTTTCAATTTGATCTGTAATATACTTAACCTGCCGTAAACTCAATTCCCGGGAAAGCACCATCGTTTGGGCAAAAAGACTGTAGAATTTTACAGTTTCAATATTGGTTACATTAAGTTGGGTAGAGATATGCACTTCCATTCCTATTCCCCTTGCTGAAGCGATAACGGCCTGGTCTGAAGCTACCACAGCTGTGATACCCGCTTCTTTTGCTTTATTCAGCAATGTTTTTACTACTGAAAGATCGTGATCGTAAATAATGGTGTTAAGGGTTAAATAGGTGCGCATATTTTTTTCTTCACATCTTCTTACAATTTCCGATAAATCGTCCATTGTAAAATTAACAGATGCGCGTGCCCTCATGTTTAGCTGTTCCACTCCAAAATAAACCGAATCTGCCCCGTTTTGAATTGCAGCCTGAAGGGATTCAAAATTTCCCGCAGGAGCCATTAATTCAATTTTTCCTTTTTCCATCTTTCGCTATTGAATTATTTTAAACAACTTGTCTGAATTCCTTACTCTAAAGGGTAAATTCAGGGTTATTTTATCTCCGGCATTTGCAATGTTTGCAAGTTTACCATTCACATACATTTCACCTAATATGAGTTCCTGATTCCCGGTTGTTGGGCCGGAAACAATAACTTTATCTCCAACCTTTAATTCATTTTCCTCAATTAAAAACAATGCGATTTTAGATTTGGTGTAGTAGTGTTCTCCTTTGCCTATCAATACCTTTTTTTCTGAAATGCGTTGCCGGATATTTTTTGGCTTTTTGAATACTGCCAACGCAGCGTCCGGCAGAGCTCCAGATTTTTTGAATTTTAAGTCCTTTGATTTTCCTTTTTTGAAAACCATATTCCCCTTATCGAGTCCTTTTCGCAATTGAATTTGTTCTACTAACGGCAAATTGATCACATCCAGACATTCCGAAGAACAACAACCTTCCATTGAATCTCTACAGTCATCACATTGAAGGAAGAGCAAATGGCAGGCATCATTAGCGCAATTGGTATGGTTGTCACAGGGTTTTCCACATTGGTGGCATTGGGAAACTATATCATTTGTAATGCGTTCCCCAAGACGGTGGTCAAAAACAAAATTTTTACCAATAAACTTACTTTCTAATTTTTCAGCATTTATTTGACGTGTATATTCAATAATTCCGCCTTCCAGCTGATAGACGTTTTTAAATCCTTTGTGCTTAAAAAAGGCGCTTGCTTTTTCACATCGAATTCCTCCGGTACAATACATCAAAAGGTTTTTGTCTTCCTTATTTGCTGCAAGTTGGTTTTCAATAATGGGAAGAGATTCCCGAAAAGTATCCACATCGGGAGTAATTGCACCTTTAAAATGACCAATTTCACTTTCGTAATGATTTCTCATATCCACTACAATTGTATTTGGATCGTTTAGAAGGCTGTTGAATTCTTCTGCTTTTAAGTGAACGCCTATATCGGTTACATCAAAACTCTCATCGTTAAGTCCATCGGCAACAATTTTATTGCGCACCTTAACCGTTAACTTTAAAAAGGAATGATCATCGTGTTCCACAGCGATATTCAGGCGAATTCCCCGCATAAAATCATATTCTTCAATAACTTTTTTGAATTCGTAAAAATTATCCGCAGGAAGTGAGAGTTGCGCATTAATGCCCTCTTTGGCAACATAAATTCTACCGAGAACCTCTAAAGGATTCCAGTCTAAAAATAAGGCATCTCTAAAAGATTTTGGATCTTCAATTTTTGCATACGCATAAAAAGACAACGTAAGTCGTTGTTTGCCCGCTTCATCTATAAGCCCGGCCCTTTCTTCTGCGCTTAAGTTGTTGTATAGTTGCATGCTATAAACGGTTTAAGTGAGAAAATATATTCTGTTCTAAATGGAAGAACAGGCTGCAAAAGTAAGGATTTTTTGAGGTCAGGTCAACAAAAAAGGATCAAATTGGTACTTTGATCCTTTTTTTTATCGAAAGCTAATTCGTTATTCTGAAACCTTCATTTTTGAAAAGTGGATTTTTGATGTGTCTTTTGACTATGAAGATTCTCGCAGAAATATCTGACGATAAAGCCGCCCCCTTCCTGGAGGTACCGCAAAGTATTTCCTTTATAAAGGGTCATCCTATAACCAATCCAAAATCTGAACTTATAAGCCAAATAAGAGAGGCTGTTGAGGAAATGAAATTAATAAGGGCAGGAAAAAAGGAAGTGCGGGATGCGGAAGATTTCTTAGATGAAATTTCCGAATATTAAATTACCACTTTCAAAATAAGTTGAATTTTATGATGCCTGGCTTATAAAAAGTATGATTCAGTTACTTTTTTTTGAGGTTAGGTCAATAAAAAAAGCATCAAATTGGTTATTTGATGCTTTTTTTCGAACGGCTAATTCGTTATTTTTTATTTTAATTTTCTGTTTAAAAAATTAAATAACGAATTAGCCCCCATCAAGTCTGCAACTACAATTCAATAAGATAGTAGTTACAGCCCCAAATCCATTCAAAACCAAACTTATTTTTTGAAACCTCATAAACTAAGTAGTTTTTAAGTAGATGCAGAAAATTTAAAAAGGTTGCGTGTTAAAATTGTAGTGACAGAAAAGTTATAGTATTTTAGCTGCACGCATTTAATAAGATAAAAAATATGAGCAACGATAAAGAAAAAGAAGCCAAATTAAAAGCCTTGCAACTTACACTGGATAAAATGGACAAAACCTACGGCAAGGGAACTGTCATGAAAATGAGTGATAAGGCAGTAACTGATGTTGAAGCAATTTCCTCAGGATCTTTAGGTTTGGATATAGCTACTGGAGTTGGTGGATATCCCCGCGGAAGGGTTATTGAAGTTTATGGACCTGAATCCTCAGGAAAAACAACCCTAACATTACATGCAATTGCCCAGGCACAAAAAGCCGGTGGAATAGCTGCCTTTATTGATGCTGAACACGCATTCGACCGTTTTTACGCAGAAAATTTAGGAGTCGATCTGGAAAATTTGATCATTTCGCAACCCGATAACGGAGAGCAGGCACTTGAAATTACCGATAATCTGATTCGCTCCGGAGCGATAGATATTATAGTGATTGACTCGGTTGCTGCGCTTACCCCAAAAAGTGAAATTGAAGGGGAAATGGGCGATTCAAAAATGGGTTTACACGCCCGCCTGATGTCCCAGGCTTTGAGAAAACTCACTGCCAGCATAAGCAAAACCAATTGTACTGTTATATTCATCAACCAACTTCGTGAAAAGATTGGGGTGATGTTTGGAAATCCTGAAACAACAACCGGCGGGAATGCCTTAAAATTTTATGCTTCGTTGAGGCTTGATATTAGAAGATCCACTCAAATCAAGGACAGTAGTGCGAATGTTTTAGGAAATAAAACCCGGGTGAAAGTTGTGAAAAACAAAGTTGCTCCTCCGTTTAAAGTAGCTGAATTTGATATTATGTATGGAGAGGGGATTTCAAAAATAGGAGAAATAATTGATATTGGGGTAGATTATGAGATAATCAAGAAAAGTGGCTCATGGTTTAGCTATGAAGACACCAAACTTGGCCAAGGACGTGATGCAGTTAAGGCAGTGCTCAAAGATAATCCTGAACTGATGGAGGAACTGGAAGATAAAATAAGGAAAGCCTTAAAGGCGGCAAAAGAATAACAAAAAAAATCCCGATTTATCGGGATTTTTTCATTTAGATACGCAACCATTCATATGTATTTGCATCTGTTAAATGTAAAGCCTATAGTGATGTAAATTATTGCGGATGAAAAGATTAGTATTAATGTTATTTTCATTCGCTTATCTTACAAGTTGCACGAGTGACGATGATGCGGGGAGCCTGACGCCAAATTTGGCAGCAGTCCTATCAGTTACATTTCCCGATAGTTTTGTTCACGCTCAGGCTTACGGGATTGAGATAATTTATAAGCGCCCAACAAATTGTGATCATTTTACGGGATTTGACATCTCCAAAGATGAAAACGAGATTTTTATTGGAGTGGTATGCAGTTATCACACAAGCAATACTAATTGTGTGGATACTGGCAATTTACAAGATAGTGTTACATTAAATTTTGTTGCAGAACGAGATGATTTTTATATCTTTAATTTCTGGCAGGGTAAAAACGCTTTGGGAGAAGATGAATTTTTAATCATTGAAATCCCCGTTACCCAGCCGTAAATAAGAGTTATTAACGAAATATTCCCGGCATTTGAGTTTAAACCAGCTCATTCAAAATTGTAAAAAACAGGATATTAGGGCCCAGGAGCAGTTGTACAGGCTATTTGCCAACAAACTATTTGCTGTGTGTTTAAAATATTCCAATAGCTTTCAACAGGCAGAGGACAATCTGCAGGATGGCTTTATAACAATATTTGGCAAAATTAAACAATATCAGGATAAAGGTTCTTTTGAAGGCTGGATGAAGCGAATTATGATTAATACTGCTCTTCAGAAGTACAGAAAGGAAAGGGTTTTTGAAATCGTAAATGAAGAACAGTTAAAAGAACCGGAACTAGAGATTGATGAAGATCTATTGTCTGTAGATTATTTGTTGCTCATAATTCAGGAATTGCCTGAAAGATATCGGCAAGTTTTCAATTTATACGCATTAGATGGCTATTCCCATAAAGAAATTGCCGAAATGCTTGAAATAACGACCGGCACCTCTAAATCAAATCTGTCCAGGGCGCGAATTATATTAAAAGAAAAAATTGAAGCGAATCAAGTGAAAATGGCGAGGTATTCAATATAAGCAATGAAAGATAGAAAGCATATAGACAGACTATATCAGGAGAAATTCAAGGATTTCGAGTCAACTCCACGTGGAGCTGTTTGGAAAAACATTTCTGCCCGTTTACAAAAAACGGAACGAAAAAGGGGCATTCTTCCACTTTGGTATAAAATTGCCGGGGTTGCGGCTGTCCTTGCTTTGTTTATGAATTTTTCAAACGAATTTTTCAGCAAAAAAAGCAAAATTAACAACCAGGCATTTGTGGCATTGGCAGATGAGAATTTTGGCGAGATCAGCATTGCTTCTTCCGCCTACACACAAAATATGTATCAATCCTCCAAAGTTCTTCAGGCATTAATGAAAGAAACCAAAACCCTGGAGGCCAATGAAGCCTTGGAAGCGGAATACCATCGGAAAAAAATTAAAATGAATTCTTTTAAAAACATTTCCCAGACCCCAAACCTTAAAATTGTTTCAAAAAATTCAGCTTATACTTTTTCAGATCATGACAAACCGGAATCACAAATCGCATCAATTGATCAGGAAATTAAACCTGAAATCCAATTGCGTGACCTGCCTATCCCTAATTCCGAAAATGAAGAAGAACTGGCAACAATTACCGAAAAAACCATTCCTTACAAAAAGCTTAGGGTATCCACAACAGCAGCTCCCATTTATTATGACAACTTCGGAAGTGGCAATACAATAGACGACCAATTTGCAAACAATCAAGGTAGCAGCGAAATAACAATTTCCTATGGAATAAATTTTGCCTATCAAATTTCAGAAAAGATCAGGATTCGTTCCGGGATCAATAAAGTAGATTTGAGCTACAATACTAAAGACATTGCCTTTACTGCAGCGGTTAATCCATCTACTCTAAGCGGGATCAACTATAATGGCAATATCCCAAACTACCGGATAGAAAACAGGAGTGTGCAACCATTCAGCAATATAAGTGCCTCCACAGAATTTAACAGAGCTAGCCTTGCTTCTCCTACTGCAGGATATCTCAACCAAAAATTAGGGTTTATTGAGGTGCCTTTGGAAATTGAATATGTGATTATAGATAAGCAAATTGGCCTGAATATTATTGGAGGTGGAAGTACTCTTTTCTTAGATGAAAATATGATCTCCCTTAATGCTTCAGATTTTTCAACTAACTTGGGAGAAGGCAACAATTTAAATAAGATTAGTTTCAGCACCAATATTGGTATTGGTATAGATTACGATATTTTTCCTCAATTTCAGTTAAATTTGGAACCCATATTTAAATATCAAATCAACACTTTCAACAACAGTACGGGAGATGTAAAACCTTATTATTTCGGGGTTTATTCAGGATTTAGCTTTAAATTCTAAATCTCACAAGGAAGGCTTTCGCAATTCTTCAAGCATAATTTTAAAGGTTTGATTCTTTAAGGCTCGTTTATCAGTCTGCGTTTTGTTTAAGGTAGATATGGTTTCGTGTACCGTAGTCCTCATTATTCCAGGACTTCCGGAAAAAAATGTATAGGAAAATCGTTTTTTGTTATCGTGAAATGTAATAGGTACAATTGGAATTTCATGATCTATCGCCAAACGGAAGGCTCCATCTTTAAAAAAAGCCAGTTCAATTGTTTTATCACCCGGCACGCCACCTTCCGGAAAAATACAGATGCTGTTTCCCTGTTTTAACCTGCGTTGGGCCTCACCTAGCACCCGAAGCCTGCTTTTTTGATCACCTCTGTCCACCACTATACAGGTGCGTTTATAAAAAAATCCGAACAGCGGAATTTTTGTGAGTTCCTTTTTTCCCACAAACACAAAAGGATGATCTATTACTGCCAGCATCATCATAATATCTATTATTGACGAATGATTGGCCACGAACATATAACTGTTGCCCTTTATCAGTTTTGCTGAAGAAATTTTCTTCGGAATAAATCCCATTCCGTACAGAATGGTTTTAGCCCAAATGCGGGTACAATAGAAATATTGAGTATAGAATTTTTCTGAAGAAGAGAAGATTAGTAAAAATGGCAACATAACTATTATAGGCAAGCCCATCAGGATGTAAAACCAAATTCGCCAGATTAAAATTAAAACAGATTTGAATAACTTCATATATGGCAAAAATACTAAAATGAATTAAGCCAATTCCATAAAAGAAGTACCTTTGTGAAAATTTAAAAAATCCATGGCAAGAATTCTTACCGGTGTGCAAAGTACCGGAACCCCGCATTTAGGAAATTTACTTGGTGCAATAATCCCGGCAATTGAAATGGCAAACCGGCCCGAAAACGAATCATTTTTATTTATTGCTAATCTGCACTCGCTCACACAGATAAAAAATGCTGCAGACTTACGTGAAAATACCTATTCTACTGCGGCTACCTGGCTTGCCTTTGGATTGGATATTGAAAAAACCGTTTTTTATCGCCAAAGCGATATTCCACAGGTAACCGAACTGTCCTGGTATTTAAGCTGTTTTTATCCATATCAACGCTTAACCTTGGCGCATTCATTTAAAGATAAATCCGATAGGCTGGAAGATGTCAATTCCGGTCTATTTTCCTATCCAATGCTTATGGCTGCCGATATTCTATTATATGATGCCGAAATTGTTCCCGTAGGAAAAGACCAGTTACAACATGTGGAAATGACCCGCGATGTAGCTTCCCGATTTCACGCCCAAATGGGAGAAACCTTTGTAATTCCGGAAGCCAAAATTCAGGAAGAAACAAAATATATTCCCGGGACTGATGGAGACAAAATGAGTAAATCCAAAGGAAATATCATAAATCTCTTTTTACCTGACAAACAGCTTCGAAAACAAATCATGGGGATTGAAACAGACAGCACTCCTCTTGAAGAACCCAAAGATCCCGATACCTGCAACGTATTTGCGCTATATAAATTATTGGCAGAAAAAGATCAGTTAAAACAAATGCGCGACAACTACCTCTCCGGAAATTATGGATATGGACACGCAAAACAGGCCCTGTTTGAGTTGATCGTTCAAAAATTTGAGAAGCAACGTGAACTTTACAATTATTATATGGATCATCCTGAGCAAATAGATGCAGCTTTAAATATAGGTGCCCAAAAAGCTTCTAAATTTGCGAACGAGGTTTTAGAAAGAGTAAGGATAAAACTTGGCTATTAAATAGCCTCGAACAGTTTTCCCGGAAGCGGCCTTATGGCTCCTTTTAATTCCATTTCCAATAAAACACCTGCTGCTTTATAGGTGGGCATATTGCATTTCAAGGCAATTATGTCCAACTGTTGTTTTCCTCCGTCATTTAAATAATCGTAAACCAGTTGTTCCTGTGGTTCCAATTCTATAAACAATTGTTTTTGCAGGGGAGCCTTTGTAGGATTTATATCCCAGTTCAGGATATAGATCATATCTGCTGCGCAGGTGAGCAAATGGGCTTTTTGCCATTTTATTAAATTATTACAGCCCCTGCTCTGGCTATCGGTTGGCCTCCCCGGCACCGCAAAGACTTCGCGGTTATAGGAATTTGCAATATCGGCAGTTACCAGGGAACCACCTTTTTCAGCGCTTTCAATTACTACTGTAGCTTCACTTAATCCAGCAATGATCCGGTTTCGTTTTAAAAAATTGTTGCGGTCAAATTCCTGACTGCTCCAGAAATCGGTAAAAAACCCACCGTTTTCTTCAATTTCGGACACGTACTTCTCATGAACTTTGGGATAGATCTGATTTAACCCATGAGCCAGACAGCCTACTGTTTGAAGGCCGTATTTCACAGCTGCTTTTTGGGCTGTAATATCCACCCCATAAGCAAATCCGGATATTATCACCGGATTGAGAGGCGCCAGTTCTTCAATAAATTTCTCGCAAAACGCAATTCCCTGAGTGGTCACCCTTCTGGTTCCTACAATACTGATAATTTTTTTATTCTTGAGATCGATATTGCCCCTGTAAAATAGCAGGATGGGGCCATCCAGACAATGCTTCAGTTTATCCGGGTATTTTTCATCCTGATAATAACTAAACTCGATGTTGTTCTTTTCAATAAAATTCAATTCCGCCTCTGCAGCGAGCAATCGTTCCTTACTGTTCAGCCCTTTCAATTTTATATTTCCTACCCCGTCAATTTTTAAAAGTGTTTCCTTTCTTGCGTTAAATACGGCCTTGGCCGAACCTAATTTCCGGATTAGCTTTTTTGCGGTGCTATCTCCCAAATTTGGAACACTTTGCAATGCCAAAATGTATAATAAATCCGATTGTTCCATAAGTTTGCAGGTCTATAAAAGAATCAAAATCGCGGTTATCAAACGGTATAATTATCAACCAATGTGACAAAAGCTAACTTTCAACTTTTAAATGGATCTTGATTTCTCTTGAAAATCAAGATTAAAAATAGTACAATTCCTTCGTTATACATTCATTTTCAATAAATAAGAAAACCCAAGTTCTTCAGAAAATACTTACAAAAAGATTTGTTAATAACAAATCTTTGGCTAAATTTATGCCTGCACTATAAATCTTACATTTGCTTCAATGACGCTAGCCACCCACATATCCGATTTACTGTACCGATACGAATGTGTTATTTTGCCCGGTTTTGGAGCATTTTTAACTCAAAAGGTCTCGGCTCAATTTGATGAAAAGTCACAAGCTTTTTATCCTCCCAAAAAACTTATTTCATTTAATGCACAACTGCAGAAAAATGACGGTTTATTGGCAAATTATCTCGCCGGTGCGGAAGGGCTTAGTTATCCGGCTTCAGTATATAAAATAGAAGAATTTGTTCATAATTTGAACCTTCAATTGGAGAAGGAAAACAAGGTTCACCTTGAAAATATTGGTGGTTTTTCACTTTCTTCAGAGGATAATTTACAATTTGAACCCCTTGAGAACACCAATTATCTGGCAGAAGCTTTTGGATTGGGGAATGTTCCGGCAACTTCAATAAAAAGGGAAGTGTTGAAAAAACAAGTGCAGGAACTGGAAGAGAAAGCGCCTATACATTTCACCCCTGAAAGAAGGAATAGCAAATCTTACTTAAAATATGCCGCAATTGGTTTGATTGCCTTTGGACTTGCAGGATTTACCGGATTGAACATCTATAGCAATCAGGTTACCCAGCACAACGTAGCCGAATATCAGGCGGCAGAATCACAACTGCAACAAAAAATTCAAAAAGCCACTTTTATAATAGACAATCCTTTACCCGAAATTACTTTTACTGTAATCAATCAAATTGGCAATTACCATATTGTCGCCGGAGCATTCCGGGTGGAAAATAATGCACATCTAAAAGTGGATGAACTTAAAAAAGAAGGATTTAATGCCCGATATATTGGCGAGAATAAATACAAGCTTCATCAGGTGGTTTATGGAAGTTTCCAAACCAAAAAGGAAGCAATGGAAATGTTGAGAAAAGCCAAAAACTCTAATGAGGGCGCCTGGATGCTCATCCAGGAACTTTAATAGTTTTTTAACTTGTGAAAAGTCCTGTTGCGCAGTACCTTTGGCCAAATGCAAGCAAAAACACCCAAAGATTCCCGTACTATCCTTACCGATTTGGTTTTGCCAAGCGAAACCAATCCATTAAACAATTTATTTGGAGGAGAATTATTAGCCAGAATGGATCGTGCTGCCAGTATCGCTGCCAGACGGCACAGCCGCAGAATTGTGGTAACCGCTTCTGTAAATTTTGTTGCGTTTAATAAAGCTATTCCACTGGGAAGCGTGGTAACTGTTGAAGCTGCCGTTTCACGTGCGTTTAAAACTTCTATGGAAATTTTTATTGATGTTTGGGTAGAAGACAGGGAAAGTGGAATGAAAAGTAAAGCCAATGAAGCCATTTATACTTTTGTAGCAGTTGACGAAACCGGAATTCCTGTTGCTGTACCTGCACTGGAACCGGAAACAAAGCTTGAAAAAGACCGTTTTATTGCCGCCTTACGAAGAAAACAATTGAGTTTGGTCCTGGCAGGTAAAATGAAACCAAAAGAGGCGACAGAGCTTAAAGCCTTGTTTTTAGATTAAAACCAACCCTTTATTATTTAAGCCTCTCATTATTACCCTGTAATTTATTTATAAATCCATCTTGAGAAGTGTTGATTTACCCAATTTTTTTACATTCTCAGGATCCAATCCGCAGGATCCATTTTATCGGTATTTTTATAGATCAAAAAGTGCAGAGTGGTTTTCCCGGAGCTCGTACTGGTGGCAATTTCTCCTAAATCCTGGCCCAAAGAAACTGTATCTCCTTTGCTCACAAAAACCTTTGAAAGGTTGTTGTAAATGGTGATATAATCCCCGTGCCTTACCATAACCGCCTTATTCGCACCTTTAACGGCCTGCACCTCACTCACGGTACCATCAAAAATAGCACGTGCTTTTTCTCCTTTATCAGTATCTATTCTCACCCCATTGCTGTTAATTGTGGTGGATTTTACTATTGGATGTGGTTGGGTTCCAAATCGCATAGTTACCACACCCGAGCGCACGGGCCACGGAAGTTTCCCCTTGTTGCTTGCAAAATTTACTGCAAGAGCTTTCGCCTCAGGAGTTAATTCAAAGGCACTTCGGGAAGTGGAACCGCTTTCTTTGTTAGCCGCAGCGATAGAAGCCCTTATAATT
>Ga0209414_1000548_pt1 | contig 17957 bp, 21 predicted proteins | sample LakVidmifraction_4_FD_181154 | JGI IMG/M metagenome (GOLD analysis project Ga0209414, IMG submission 181154) | Hypersaline microbial communities from Lake Vida, Antarctica - Brine Hole Two &gt;0.2 micron (SPAdes) (version 2) | ecosystem: Environmental > Aquatic > Non-marine Saline and Alkaline >... | reverse complement strand
GACTTTGGAACGTTGGAAGCAGAACTTGATGAGGGCGTACTTGAAGATTGGGGTATTGAAATACCAGAGGAGGAAGTATTGGAAGCCGAAGAAGATGACTTTGATACAACACCTCCCGAAATACCGATAACAGTATTGGGCGACCTTTACGAAATTGGAGAGCATCGTTTATTGTGTGGTGATAGTACTTGTAGTGATAGTGTTGCAAAGCTAATGAATGGAGATAAAGCGGATATAATGTTTACAAGCCCGCCCTATAATGTAGGTGCAAATAAGTCAATACCAAATTCAGGCGGTGCAAAATATAATGATTGTGAAGATGATAAAACAGAAAACGAATATTTTGAATGGTTATGTTCTAATATAAATGCGTTTTTACCATTTACTAGTGAAATATTTTATAATATTGGACTAGTTGAAAAATCAAAAAGGGCAATTAATAAAATACTATTTACATACAATGATATTTTTAAAGATATAATTTACTGGGAAAAAGATACTGTTGCACCACATATCCAAAATGGAATAATAAATAATAGAGTTGAATTTATATTGTGTTTTGGGAATGGAAGTAGAAAATTTGAAAATGCACAATTTAGTCAAGGTACATATTTTAATGTAATAAAAGGCAGGAATGCAAGTGGAAACGAATTTGCGAAAATACATAAAGCAACATTCCCAATATATTTGCCCGAAAATATTATAAGTAATTTTTCAAAAATAAATAGTATTGTCATTGATTGTTTTTTAGGAAGCGGAACTACAATGGTAGCCAGTCACCAATTAAAACGCAAATGTTACGGTATGGAGTTGGATTGTAAGTACGTTGATGTTTGTGTAAAAAGAATAATAAAATTAGACCCTACAATAAATTTAAAACGAAATGGAGTGTTAATAGAACACAAAGAATTTACAGGCGAGTAACAGGCAAGATATGGCTAAGAAATTTGATTCAAGTATAGGAAGTAAAACCACCTTCGATAAGATGCCTGAAAACATTAACCGTGAGGGGCGTCCTGTATCCATACGGCAACAATTAAAAGACCTACTAGAAGCAGAAGGCAACGTTACAATGCCAGCAAACCAAGTAGTAAAGGTTAATGAAGATGGGAGCGTAGTTTTAAAGTTACCTACTCAAATGCAATTGGCAATGAAGCTATCATCTTGGGCAATGAGTAAGAAAGGTAACGATAGTTTAAAAGCTATCCAAATGATAATGGAACAAGTTGACGGTAAGCCTAAACAAGAAATAGAAATAACAGACACTCTTACCGACATAACAATAACAGAGGTTTGACAACAAATATAAATCTTTTAAAATCTCAAAAATTGTTTGTGTTATCAAAACATAGACACACAGGATTAGTTGCAGGCTTTGGTTCTGGTAAGACACAAGCAGGAGTTGTTAAGATTATATTAAAGAAACTTGAATATCAAGGTGTAAATGTAGCCTACTATTTGCCTACTTATAATCTTATTAAAGATATTGCAGTACCTCGTATTTCTGAACAATTAGATAGTTTAGGTTTAACTTTTACTGTTAATTTATCAGATAAGTTTTTCGATGTTTTTAACGGTGGAAAATCAATTGGTAAAATAATTATGCGAACAATGGATAATCCAAGTTTGATAGTTGGTTATGAGGTTGGATATAGCTTAATTGACGAGTGCGATGTATTGCCAAAAAATAAAATGACTAATGTTTTTAATCAGATTTTAGCTCGTAATCGTTCACAATTACCAAACGAAGAGGACAATCAAACAGATGTTGTTGGAACGCCAGAAGGCTTTAAATGGTTTTATGACTTCTTTATTTCAAAAGACAATGAATTCAAACATTTAATAAAAGCAAAGACAATTGAAAATCCATATTTGCCTAAAAATTATATTTCAAGTTTACAAGATACCTATACACAAGTCCAATTGGAGGCTTATACAAACGGAGAATTTGTTAACTTAACAAGCGGAACTGTTTACCATTCATTTGATAGATTAATAAATAATTCAGATAGGATTATAGATGAAAAAGATATTTTGCACGTAGGAATGGATTTCAATATAACAAAAATGAGTGCAGTAATTCACGTTACAAATTCAGAAATAATAACAGCAGTTGAAGAAATAACAAACGCATATGATACTGCTGATATTATTTCAATTATAAAAATAAGATATCCAAATAATAAAATAGTAGTTTATCCAGATGCAAGTGGAAATGCAAGAAATACGGCAGGAGATAGTGATATAAATTTATTGCGTAAAGCAAGGTTTACTGTAAGGGTGGATAAGTCTAATCCATCAGTAAGAGATAGAATTACAAGCGTTAATTCAGCTTTTAAAAACTCAAAAGGAGAAACAACTTATTTTGTAAACGCAAACAATTGTCCAGAATATACCGAAGCTTTAGAAAAGTTAGCCTATAAAAATGGATCACCAGATAAAGAAAGCGGATTTGATCACGTTACAGATGGGGGTGGTTATGCTTTGTATCAAATGAATAAAGGAAAATCAAAAGTTAGAACAAGCCAATTTATATGACATTAAACGAATGGATTGTAAAAGCTGACAATAGTCAACTTGAATTTATTAAGAAATACGATAAAGGAATTGCTTTAATTGAGGATATAACTATTTTATCTTTTATTAATATAAAAAAAGTAATACCTTCATTAATTGATGAAGGTAAATATGATGAAGCTATTTCAATTGTTTTAAATGAGAATGTAAATTCTACTTTAAAAAGAAAAGAGTTAGATAGATTTCGTATATTAATTTGGATTCAAAAACAATACGAAAACATAAATAGAATTGAAAAACAGTATTTAGAAAGACCTCCTGACTTTAAACTAATTGCATCAGGGATTAAGAATTTAGACGTATTGGGCATTAAAAATACGATTGATATGTTAGCGCTTGGAGACGTTACCAAGTGGGAAGAAATAGAAAATTTACCTTATTCTATATGTTTTGAAAAGCAATATAAATTAGCTATTGAAAGCGATATACAAAAAAAATTGATAGAACACAATAAAAATGATAGAAAAAAATAGTATTTTTGAATTATGGATGTAATTGATTTTTTTAAACAACAAACAAATATTTGGAATGAAGAATTAAAATGTGGTTTTTGTTGGGAATTTGATGCACCATTAACAGATGCAGGAGTTAATGAAAGCATTATGCAAACTGATAGTGACAAGTGTTGTCCTGTTAAAGTATTCATAACTAACTTATCTGAACGTAAAAATAGGCAGTATAATAATAATACTGGTTTATTAACAGAATATACGGCAGATTACACCTTTACTTTGCACGTGATGGCTTTTGATAGAGTAGATACAAATGTATATTCAGAGCAATTGGGGCATCCAGTAGAACAAAGCAAATGGATTTCTATTTTAAAACCATTACAGGATTGTGTTTGTGAAGAAAATGTATTAAAATTCTGCGATATTATTTGTAAGAAGATAAAAATTATTAACTGGAATGCTATAACTCGTATAAATTGGTTAGATAATAATTATACAGGTTGGAGTATTACAATGACATTAAGAGATTATGATTGTAGCGATAGTGAGTGTATTGTTAGTTAGCATATTATTTATATGGAAATATAAATATATTAAAAGATTAAAAGAAATTAGGGATAATTTTGATTTAACAACAAAAGAAGGGAGGTTTTTAATTAGATGTTATAATTATAAAATTAATAAATTAAACGGTCATCACTTATGGAAATCCAAGAAGCTGATATAATCAAAACTATGCAATGGACTGTTGATAATATATTGATACCTCATTTTATGGCTTTAGATTTAAACGCAACAGGAGAGTGGCGTGAAAATGTTAAGGTAAGAGCTGAAAATGGGAATGGTATAATAAGCGGTCGTAAATATACTAATCAATTAGTTAATGGTAGAGAACCAGGTAAAATGCCACCGATTGCACCATTAGAAAAATGGGCGCAAGCTAAATTAGGATTAAGCGGTCAACAAGCAAGAAGTGCAGCGTTTGCAATAGCTAAAAAAATAGCTCAAGAGGGAACTGAAATTTATAAAGATGGCGGAACTGATTTACTAGAAATATTAGAAAGCCCTGACACAAAAAGAAAGATAGCTGAAAATTTGCAACAACGTTATGCAGTTCAAGTAAAATTATTTTTAGAAAGAGAAATTAAGAAGCAATGGCAACAGTAACAGGATTGAATGGAAGTAGATATTATATTAACAATCCAATTTGGGTAAAAGTTGATACAACTGGAGACTCTAATAATCAGGTTATTTTAAATATTTCAAAAGGTTCTGAAATTTTATACAGTGCTAAATATTATACTTTTAATAATGTTATTTACTTTGATTTATCAGAAATAATGAAAGGTTTACTTCCCGAACCTAAACATCCAGAAAACATTTCAAGTGGTCAAAAAATAAAATTAGCGCAAGAAACTTTTAGTATTGATTTACCAAACTTTAGCGTTTCAAGAAGTTTTTTAAGAGGAGGAGAATATAGCAATCGTGAGAATATAAAAGTACCAACTAATGCTATTTTATCAGAGAGTGAAAAAATACCTATTTGGTCGGGTTATCCTTCTGCTAAATATTACTTTAATGAAAATGGTTTTTCAATATTTACTGAAATACTAAATAATTCAGAAACAGAAAAGAGAAGAGTTTTATCTTCAAATCCTGTTTTTTTAAGATACCTAAATACTAAAGGCGGTTATTCTTTTTGGTTATTTGATGAATGGGAAATAAATAAAAGTAGTAAAGAAGGAATTATTATAGAAAGAAGAGTTCAAAATTTAGATTTAGGCTTATCAAGCGAAGGATCTATTAGCTTATCAACAAAAGCAGATACGAGATATATAAACACTTTAAATGCCTTATTAAGCTCATCAGAAATTTATATTTACAATATTCAAGATGTTTTAATAGAAGAAAACCCTCAATTTATTCAATCAAAAATATGGACACGAGTTTATAATAAAGGTGGAAAAATGAAATGGAATAACTTTGATTCTGTTCACGAGTTTGATTTTAATTTAGATTTTAATTTTAAAAACAGCTCTACTTTAATATGGTAAATGTTAGAATTAATAAAACAGGAGAAGAGTTAGATGTTGTTGGAAGTGTTACTTATGTTAAGCAAGTAGATGACATAGGAGAAATTACTAAATCTTCATCAAGTTATACTTGGCAATTAAAATTTCCAAAAACTCCAAGAAACACAAAAATATTCAGAGGGTTAGGAATTGCTGGAAGTAGCTCAACTATACCATACGATAAGATTATTTGTCAAGTTTTATATAAAGGCGAAACGATTGAGCCAAATGGTAATTTAATAATAACAGAAACTAAAGGAGAAAATTATATTGGTCATGTAAAGGCTGGTTTAATTGATTTTCTAAAGGACATAAGTAGCGATAAAATTAGTGATGTAATTGATTTGTCTTCTTTGAATCACTTAAATACAGTTGGTAATATCATTAATTCTTTTACTGATAATTTACCTTACAAATATATAGTAGCTTATTATAACGGTCAAAAGTTAGCTGATAATAATGGTATTACTAATTTGAATCCATTCTCTTTAGTACCTTCAATTAGCGTAAAATATTTATTGGATAAAATATTTAATTATTACGGGTGGACTTATTCTGGTAATTTTAGTTTAGCCGATACGTGGATGACTTATCCAAGTGGAATTAAATACAGTGAAGAAAATAATATAATTTTTTTAGATGCTAGTTTTAATAGGGAGAGATATTATTACGATCGAAGATATGGATCATCAGCATATCTTTTAAACCCAAATACTACAATTTATGATACAGAATTTGTAAAAAAAGTTTCTCCTTTTGATTATTTTGAAATACAAAAAACTGGAAAATACCTTTTAAAAGCAAAAGTAAAAGGAAATTCTTATTCTACTAGATCGAGAAGGGGTTTATTATTTCCTTTATTATTTAGAATTGAAGCCTCTGGACAAGTAAATCAAGATTATATAATTGGTGACGGTACAAATGATTATAGCTTAATAATAGATGCTAAAAAAGGAGATCAAGTTGCGATAAACATTAGAGCAGGAGATATTGAAGGTACTTTTTGGTATAATCAATTAATATCTGCTAATTTAACAATAGAAACTTTAGGAGTTCAAGAAATAGATTTTTCATTAGCATTAATAAAAATAAAGGTTAAAGATTTCTTTAAAGAAATAATGGTAAGAAATGCATTAACGCCTTTTGTTGATGTAGAAAATAAAGCAATTAGATTTAGAACTTTAGATGAAAGACTAAATGCACCTGCAATCGATTGGACAAGTAAATATGTAAAAGAAGATAGAAGCGAAAAATATGTTTATAATTCTTATGCTCAAAAAAATATAATTAAACATAAATATAATGAAGAAAATCAAGATTTCGCAGACGGTGTTATATCAGTAGATAATGATAACCAACCTAGCGAGACAACTATATATGATTCATTTACTTATGCACCAGAAGAAATATTAGAAGAATATAAAGGTAAAAATTCAAGTACTTATTTTGTTCAAAACTTTAGAATGTATAATGTTGAAGTTACAAAAGAAGCAGAAACAAATAATTTATTAGCAAATTACAAGCAATTAAAAGACAGGTTTTATTTTATAAAATCAGCTCAAAAAAATGATGACATTTATATTTTAAATGAATTAGTAAATGAATTCCCATTTGCTTTATATAGCGAAGTATTCGCAGATATAGTTGATGAAAAGTATTCAAACTTAAATCAGTTAATTAATGAAGCTAAAATAATAACAGTTAATTTAATAATATCTTTAGTAGATGTTTCAATGCTTGATTTTTATAAGCAATATTACTTTGAACAAGAAAAAGCGTATTTTTTACTAAACAGCCTAACTTGGAAAGAAGATGACTTGGCATTTGGCGAATTTATAAAAATAAACAAATGATAGATATAGATTTAGCTAGTTTTAGTTTTGACACATCAGAGGTTTTGAAAGGTGCATCAAAGATTAAGGCATCAATTGATGAATTAAAACAAGCCCAAAAAGAATTAAAGAATAATAACGATACTTCAAGCGAAGCGTTTGTTGAAAATGCCTCTGATTTAAAAGCATTAAACGATTATTATCGTGAACACGTTAAATATTTATCTGAAAGCTCAAAAGGCGCACTTGATGCAGCAAATAGAGAAGGTACACTCGAAGCTGTTTTAAATCAAGAAGCTCTTACTATTAAAGATTTAAGAGATCAAAATAAAATATTAAACAAGTTAAGAAACGAAACAAATTTAACAACAGAAGAGGGTCAAGCAGAATTAAAAATACTAAATGAGCAGTTAGATGCTAACAATGCATTAATCAAAGAAAATGTAGATGAATACTCTCAACAAAAAATAGGAATTGGAGACTACGCTGGAGGCATTAAAGATGCTTTAGGCGAAATGAACCCTTTTAACTCAAGCCTTTCTGTTTTTATAAGTAATGCGCAAGAAGCAGGAGGTGTTTTACCATTTTTAGGTAATGGATTAAAAAAAGTAACTAAAGGTGTTTTTGCAATGACAAAGGCATCACTTGCATTTATAGCTACCCCAATAGGTGCAGTAATTGCAGCGGTCGGATTGGTATTGGGATTGATTGTTACTTATTTGAAATCAACCCAATCTGGAATGGATGCGGTTACAAGTGTAACACGTCCGCTAGTTGCTATAATGGAATCTTTATTTGGAGTAGTTCAAAAATTAGGTAAATCTTTATTTGATGCTTTTTCTAATCCTAAAAAAACAATTACAGAAATTTATGATTTTGTTAAAAATAATGTAATTATAACTTTTGAAAATCTTTTTGATATAATGGTTGGTATTGCTACTTTAGATTTTTCAAGAGCAAAAAAAGGTTTTGAAGGTTTAGCGAATCAAGGAAAAGAAGCTGTTAGTGCTGTTTCAGATGCAGGAAAAGAAACTCTTAATTTCTTTAATGATGGTATTGATAAAGGTAAAGAGTTAGATAGGCTTGAAAAGGAATTAAGAGAAAAAAGAATTAAAAACACTACTGAATTAGGAATTCAAGCAGAAGCTTTTAAACAACAAAATAAGATTGCAGAAGACACTAATTTAACTTTAGAAGAAAGAAGAAAGGCAGTTGATGAAAGCATTTCAACGGCTGGCAAGATTAACGCATTAAAACAATCAGAACTTGATTTACAGATTGCTATATTAAAAAATAAGCAAGATAGAAATAATACTACTGATGCAGAGAAATTGGCTTTAGCTGAATTAATAGCTAAAAAGAATGAATCTAACGCTACGGCGTTAGAAATGGAAACAACGCAACAAAATAAACTTAACACAATTAGAAGAGAAGCAAATGCAACGGCAAATGCAAACGCAAAGAAAGCAGTTGATGAAAGGCTTAAAAATGAAAGTGAAGAAATAGAGTTGTTTAGTCAACAGCAATTAGATGGGCGTGCTAAAACTTTACAGCAAGAGTTAGAAATTGATAAAATGATTTCTGATATGAAGCTAAAAAATTTAGATAATCAATTAAAAAGTCAAAAAATTAGCCAAGAGCAATATGCTACTCAAATATTAGCAATTAGTCAAGATCTTGCTAGAAAAGAAGCAGAGATAAAAGTAGCTGTTGCATCAAAAGAAATTGAAGCTTACAGAAAAGGTTTTGAAGAGCAATCAAAAGACAGAAAGTTTTTATCAGAAGAGGTTTTAAACGATAAAACAAACGAGTTAAATAATCTATTGGTAAAAGAAAAAGATTTTGCACTTACCAAATTAGAACAAGGATTAATCGATAAAAATGAATATGACGAAGCGATATTTTTATTAGGAGAAGAAAATAGATTAGCTATTGCAGAGGTAACTAAAGAGCGTGAGCAAGTAGAAAAAGAAGAATCATTAGAATTACGTTCGTTAGAGTTTGAAAATGAATTAGAAAGACTTTTAGAGCAGGGCGCTACAAGGTTCGAAGTGCAAAAATTACAAAACAAAGAACAATTTGAATTAAAGAAATTGGCTTTAGATGAAAGTTTAAAAAACCAATCAATTAGTCAAGAACTATATACTGCTAAATTAGCTAAAATTCAAAAAGAAAGAACCGATGCAGATATCACTAACGAAAGAATATTAGCAGATGAAAAACTTAAATTAGCAACTGATTTATTTACTGCTGCTGCATCTTTTATAGACAAAGATAGTAAGGCAGGAAAAGCAATTGCACTCGCAAAAGCAGGAATTAATATGTATCAAGGTATTACAGCAGGTTTGGCAGTTCCCTTTCCTGGCAATATTCCAGCAGTAGCATTTGCGGCAGGCACTGGTATAAAAGCGATAAAAGATATTGCTTCAACAAAAGTTCCAAGCGCAAGTGGTGGTGGAAGTGTTGGAGGTTCTGGAGGTGGAAGTTTTAGTGCTGATTTATCAACTAATATAAGCGGACAGGGCGTATCTTTGAATAGTAGTAACGATAGCAATGTTCAAGACCAAGTTAATAATAACGCTAATGTAAACGATATTACGGAGCGTATTTCAATAGCTGTTCAGAAAGGGGCACAAGCAGGAACACAAAAAGGAAGTCAAGATGGTATAACAAATTTATCTTCAAATAAGCAGATTATGAACGAAAGTAGTTTTTAAATGTTAAGTATAACAAAAAAAATTAAAAGCATAGTTAAGCACGGATTAGAACCATTTGAAATTGGTATGCAAAATTACTTATTAAATGATTCTATTATTGAAGCAAAAGCATTAAGAAGATATAATTTATCAAAGCATTGTTTGGTTAAAGAGCCTATTGATTTTTTGAGAATTAAAGATAAAAGAATTGAAGGATTAAGCAATATGATGGTTAATAAATGCGGTTGTGCTGGAGCTTACTTTTTTAGGCAAGATATTGAAAAGTTAAAAGAATGGAACGAATAAATATATATGATTCAAAAATATAAGTTTGTAGAAAATAATATAGATATTTTAAGAATGCTTACTAAAAATGGCTATGTAAGTTCTAATTTATTGGTTTACTATAATATCTACAAAACGTATATGAGCGTTAAGGATAGTTCTAAAATGTATCGTTACAGCATTGTAGCAAAAGAAACACGTTCAAGCCTTACTACTGTTCGTAGAGCGGTTGCAGAAATGAAAACTTATATTAGAAATTAAAAAAACCTAAACAAATTAATGAATAGGTTTTTCTAATTAATAATAAAAAAAAACAATAATGAATATGCTAATTTAAATAATTTATTTTAATTACAACCAACATTTGTTGAATAGCTGAAAATATAAAATTCTAATTTTCCTTCTGTATTTTTAAGCCTTATCTTAAAGCAAATTTCGTTAACATAATATTTATCTTTCATTGCTTTATCTAACTCATCTTTTGGAACACAAATATAACCTGTTGTTTCTCCTTCACATTTATCTTTATATCCAAATTTCCAATAATTAGTATTATCTATATCTTCTTGTTTTTCTTCTATTATTTCATTAGTTGTACAACTGTATGAAAATAATAATATAATAATAAGTAATTTTTTCATTTTGATAATTCTTTAGTTTTTTCTTTAGCTAATTTCATTATACAATGATGCATAATTATTTGAATTGACTTTTTAGTAAGTGATCTATTAAGAGTTCTAAATTGCATTTTGTCCATTCATTTAGTCAAAAATACAACAATTTATTTAATTATTATAATATTTGTTATATGATAGGTAAAATTTACATTTCTGGTTTAATCGGCACTTTTAATGAAGAGCGTGGGGTGGAGCTAATTGACGTGATTAGTCAAGTTCGTAAACAGCCTAATGCAACATCTTACGAGGTTAATATAAATAGTGAAGGTGGTGTTGTAGATACTGGATTCGATATTTATAATTTCATAAAATCTTTGGGTGTTCCAATTACCACAATAGGTAATGGAATGGTAGCAAGTATTGCAACTGTTATTTTTATGGCAGGAAGCAAAAGAGTTGTAAGACCTAACACTGAATTTATGATTCATTTACCAATGGGCGGAATAGATTACGCAACAGCGGATGAAATGGAGCTTCACTCAAAAACAGTTAGGAATTTAGAAAATAAGATTATTACTTTTTATGCAAATGAATTATCGTTAAGTAAAGAAGCAGTTTCGCCTTTACTAAAAAATGAAACATGGTTAAAGAGAAATGAACTTTTAGATTTAGGATTTGTAACAACAGAAACAAATTTAAAAATATCAGCAAGAGCAATTATAAACAGTAAAACTAAAATAAATAAAATGTCAAAAACAAGTAAATTAAAAAAAATCCTAAATAAATTTTTAGGAGAAACTGTTAATAAGGTTGTGTTTACTGCGGATAACGTAGAGTTAACATTTCCAGACTTAACAGAAGATGACCCAATTGAAGTTGGAGCAAAAGCAACTTTAGAAGGTGTTGCAGCAGAAGGCGAAATTTTAGGAGCGGATGGTAAAACATACGTTTTCGAAGCAGGAATTTTAACAGAAATTAAAGAAGAATCTGAGGAAGAAGAAGTTAACGAAGATGAAATAATTGAGGCTTTAGTAGCAACTTTAGAGGTTGCATCAGATTTAGAGCAAAGAGTTACATCAATGGAAACTAAAACTGTTGCAATTAAAAAAGAACGTGATGACTTTAAAGCAAAGTTAGCAATTGCAACGGCAACAATTGCAAAACTTAAAGGTAGTTCTGAAAGTCCAAAAGACGAAAAGAAAAATAAAGAAGAAAAAGCAGGTTCTATTTCAGATACCGTAGCTCAATGGAAAAAGAACAAACAATTAAAAAATAAATAAAAGATGGCATTACAAGGAAATTTTGCAACAGCTATCGGAGATTTAGTAACAAATTTAGTTGCTTCCGATATAGCAAACATTAACGAAGCAATTTATCAAGAAACTTTCGGAGTAGGAAGTTTTGCGCAATCGCATACGTTAATAACAAACAGAAGAAACGGACAAATACAACCAATCTTATTATCTAATGACTACTATGGTGCAATGCCAGTAGGTAATGAAAAAGATTGTGACTTGAATGCGTGTGATATTACGCCTAACTATTCTGCTAAAGAATGGAGTTTGGCTGAATACAATTGTCGTATTCCATTATGTATGAGAAACTTTGACGAAGAGTTTTTAATGTTTTGGAATAATTACAGACAACAATTAGAAGACCCAACAACTGAACCAGATGCACAAGCGTTCTTGGATTATATCGAAGAAATTGTACGTAATCAAGTATTGGGGACTCAATGGAGAGTTGGTTACTGGGGAGACACTTCGGCAACTACAAACGACTTAATTAACGGGAGTGATGGCTTCTTTGCTCAAGCAGATGCAGGAAGTGGAGAAAAAGTTGATATAGTTGTTGCAGGAACTACACCAACAGGTGAAGAAATTTATAACGCAATGGCAGAGGCTTATGAAACTGGATTTCAAGAAATTTGGGGAGGTCAAGCAGATGTGGTTTGGAAAACAACTTATGCAGTTGCTTCTAAATTAGTAACGTGGTTAAATAAAATGGGCGATACTTCAATGTATAATTGTGATTGTTTTGATCCAAACGGGATAGTAGGAGCAAGACGTTACACAATTGAAGGCTTGCGTATTTTCGGAATACCAGTAGAAGCTCACAGAGAAATAGATTTATCTATTAATGCAGCGGGAGGAACTGCTATTGATGCTTTTAAAGTTCTTTTAATTAGAAAATCTAATTTACTAATCGGAACGAATACACAAGATAAAATGGAAGGATTCGATATGTTTTACGATAAAACAGATAGAAAGATTTACATTGATTCAATTGTAAAAATGGGAACAATGATACCATTGGATGAGTATGTATATATTTCGGAACAAACAATTTAAAAAATAAGATATGGCAATTCAATCATTATGCGCAAAACTATTTAACGGATTAGACGTTAGTTGTGACGCGCCTGTTAGAAAATATTACCAACAAGCGGTTGTTATTAATAAAAATGATATTTCAACTAAAACTATTAACTTACCAGATGCGGAGGCTGTAACCTCCGCTTATAATGTTACTTTTGAACTAAAAGCAGGAACTACTGGTTATCGTATTTTAGGGGCAGAAGCTGGGAGTTCATTTTATGGATCATTTGATAAAACAAGGAGCGATTTAGGATACTCCCAATATATTCATAATACAGGAATATTAATTGCAGGTGTTACTGAAGAGGTAAAATCTATTTTAGAATCTTTAGATAAAGGTTCTTTTGTAGTAGCTTTGCAACTAAAAGATGGTACAGTTGAAATATATGGAATTGTAAACGGCTTAACAACAGGCGATTATTCTTATAACATTCAAGAAGGCGGAGGTGGTACTCAAATATTATTGTCAAGTTTAGAAAATGCACCAGAGAGTAATTTACCTTTGGTATATAAAAGTTCAGTAGAAGGACAAGAAATTGAGGATTTCGATGATGCGTTTGCAGTTGCAGTTTAAAATTTTTAAATATGAACTTAAATGAATTTGTAAGGTTAAACCCTAAAGAAATTCGTGCAAGTAAAGAATTAATGCAGACTTTTATATTATTATATGAGTCTGCATTTTCTTTTAAACCAAGTTGTGCTGGTTGCACTTTTAAAAAGGGATTTAATAAATTGAAAAGTTTTGCTAAAAGCAATAAAAAAATACTTAAATTTGATGAAATAAAAGTAATTATGAAAAATACATTTTTATTAAAAAAAGAATATAAGTTAAAGATTTTGACTTATAAAAAAGCTGGAAAAATATATCGTTGTTATGGCTATAATTTAACGGAAGATTTTGCTAAACAATTAGCTGCTAATGGTAAAAGTGAAATATTTAGCGCTTTGCCTAAAAATGATCCTGTTGCTATTGTAATTGACAAAGATATTAAAGTTGATGAAATATTTGAAGAAAGTAAAACAGATAGAGAGCCATACGAAGATATGGACTATAGAGCAGAGGTTTTACCTTTATACTCAAAAGTAAAACAGCGTACTGGAAATAAAGCAGAAAGCAATAAAAAAATAGATATTATAAAGTTTTTAGAAGATAATGAAAGTTAGAGCTACTCTTATTGAGCTTTGGAAAAAAATAACGCCCTACAAAGAATCTGAAAAGGTTTTTTGGAATGGCGAAAATAATATGTATTCGGAAGAAATGGAGTTGGCAATTGGTAACTCTCCGACAGGTGCTAGAGCCAAAGAAATGTTTTCAAAGTTTATCTACGGAAAAGGAATAAATGAAGAATTTAATGTAAAATTTGAAGATGATAGTTTCTTATCTGAAAAAGCAAAGGATGTTGTAGATGATGTTGTAATTCAAAACGGAGCTTTTATACACACAACTTATGGCATAGAGGTTATAAATGATGAAATTATATTTTTACCTAAAAAACCAAAGTCTTTGGATTATAACAAGTGCCGTATTTCAATGCCAGATGATGAAGGAAATGAGGGAATGATATTGTATAAAAATTACAATAAATTCGATAGAACTTTGACTAAAAAAGAAAAGGATTATAAAAAGAAGTACTATCCATTCAATTCAAATCAAGAAATAGTAAAGGCGCAAATAAAAGCAGATGCGAAATTAGCTAAATATAAAGGCGAAGACTGGGCAGGAATGATTAAGCATTATAGAGGTCAAGTTATGTATCTTAATTTAACGCCTAAATTTAGATATTCAATAAGCAAATTTGATTCTGTTTACAATGATTTAGATACTGAATTTAGAGTTGGCATATATTTTAATGCAAATACAAGAGGTGGTTTTTTAGGTAAAACTGCAATTTTAACTCAAGGTTTAGATGAAGAAGCTTCAACACAAATTAAAGAAGATATATCTAATTGGTTGGGTGCAGAAGGTAGTTCTGGAGTTTATCATTTAGATGTTGAGCAAATTGGAAATTTAGATGATGTTTTAAAAGTAATTCAGGTTCCTTCTCAATTTAACGACAAGCAATTTGCTTTATTAATTCCTCAATTAAGAAGAAATATTTTAGGGGCTGCAAATAATTTACCAGAGGGGTTAGCTTTTTCAGATGCAGGAGGTTTGTTTGCTGGAAGTGGAGAGAGTTATATTCAAATGAAAAACTTTTATTGGGAACAATGCGAATGGGAGAGACAAAAAATAGAAGAAGCTTTTTATAAATTAGGTTTTGATTTTAATTTTTTAGATTTAGACGAAGAAGAAGAAATTATAAATACAGGTCAAGTTAATGATCAAGTAGAATTAAGTCCAGAAGCAAATGAAGAAACTTTAAAAGCACAAGCAGGATTAAGAGGTTCGGTCGGTGGGGTTCAAGGTATATTAGGTATACAATCTTCTTATGCAAATAAAACTACTGATTTTGAAAGTGCGATAACTATATTTATGGAAATATACGGATTTACCAGAGAGGTATCTTCGGCTTTATTAGGTAAACCAGAAATTAACGATGCAGATATCACTAACTAAAAATGACTTTTTGCCAATTGGTCAGGTTGCTAAACATTGTAATTTAGAAAAATTGCAGATAGCAATTAATGAAGCTATTTTATTTGATTTAAAACCTTTGCTTTGTGATTTGTTTTTTGATATTGATGTAAATTGGGAATCAGCAGATGAAAAATGGATTGAATTAATTCAGCCTTTAGGGTTTATAGGTTGTAATGATAAAAACTTTTCTCATCAAGGTATTAAAAATGTTTTAGTAAGATATGCATATGCTCGTTATACAATTATTAATAATTTAGACGACACTCCAAACGGTGGTGTTAATAAAACAAATGATTTTTCTATTCCAAAGGCATATAATGATCTAAAGCAGATTTCTGAACGTTATAGAAATATGGGTTATGAACTTTGGAAAGAAGTAGAAATGTATATTTGTCTTAAAAAAGAAAGCTATACAAATTCAAACTTTGATTGCAAAAGTTGTGGGTGCAATGGAAAATGTGGGAGTAAAACAAAAATAAAAGGTTTCGGAATTATAGGAAATAATATAACAAAAAAGATATGAGTGTTTTTATTGATTTAATAAAAGGGTTCGACCTAGAATGTGAGGGTGCTAATTTTAGAAAGTACTTTCAAAATGTTGTGCTTATTAACAGAAAAGATTTAAAAGATTACTCTATAAACTCATCATCAACTTTAAACTCTATTCTTTTTAATTTATTAGAATCAAAAAGTGGTTATCTTTTTAGAACAACTGATAACGGAGGAGTTATAAATGCAGATTTTTCAAAATCAGAAAAAAACGGAATTGTAACTTACGAACATAAAATAGAAATTGCAGTTACTGGAGTGAATGAAAATTCAAAAACAATGTTAAAGCAATTGGATATGGCTAACTATTTTGGAGCCATACAGTTTAAAGATGGTACTATTGAAATACATGGTTTTGATTATGGCTTAAAAACTTCTAATTATACATATACACCACAGGGTTTAGGTGGTGCAATTATTAGTTTAGTTAGTAAATATTCAGAATATGACCCGCCTTATGTATATGCAGGTAATGAAGCAGATTTCAATAATCTTTTTTTAGATATACCTGTTTTTTTAGCAGGAGATTTTAACCAAGATTTCAGCGATGATTTCTTTATACAGCAAATTTAATGACACCATCTCAATTAATAACATATATAAATAATCAGATTACTTCAAACGGTAATAATGAAATTACAGCAGAGGTTTTAAGACCTATTTTGACAGCTATGGTTAATCAGATTAATTCTTTAGTTGGCAATAAAAACAATCTACCGACAGGAGAAACTAATTTAATATCAGCATTAAATAATATTAATACTTCTGGTATTACTATTCATAGTGGTATTGAAGACCCAAACGAAACTTCTCCAGTTTCTTTTAATCTTGGAGACTTTTATAAACAGGAAGTTGATAATGTTATAATTGATTTTTGGCAATACAATGGAAATCAATGGATTGAAATAATTACTAGACAGGAACAAAAAGAAAGAAATTTAACATCAATTTCAGATAGTTATTCCATAATTGATACAGATGACATTATAATTTATTTAGGTAACTCTGGTAAAACATTAACTTTACCAGACGCTTCTTTATATTTTAATAGAATATTGAGAATTGCTAATTTTAGTTCTTTTATTTTAAATTTAAGTAGATCAATATCAGTTAATTTTACAATTAAAACAACAATTGGAAACAGTGAAAATATTTTAATAGTTTCAGATGGTTTCATTTGGAGACAAATTAATAATTAAAAAATGTCAAAACAACAAGTTTTAGATTTAATAAATAACCAAATTACTTCAAACGGTAATGGCGAAATTACTGCTTCTGTTTTAAGACCTATTTTACAGTCTATTGTTAATCAAACAAATGATTTAAGCGGTTTATTATCGGAGTTAAATACCTCTGATAAAACTAATATAGTTAATGCTATTAACTCTATATTATCAGTTAATATACCTGCTAAAACGGTATTAAGAAATATTAATATAACTGGTGTTGATTTTGATAAAAGTGAAATGGAATGGGTTAAAGATGCAATTAACAATACTATTGCATCAAATGGTTTTTTTACTGCTAATTTAGGCGAACAAATTGTTTTTACTTTTGATATTGTTTCAAATTTATTAGAAAATGAAGCTGAAATTCAAAGAAAATATTATCGATTATTAACTGGAAATATTTTTGTAAATACAGTAAGTGAAGTAGAGTTAATGGCTGATGGTTTTTCTAATTTAACTTTAGATTTTAATAGCTCTTTAGTTATTAATTTAGGAAATATTGGCACAAGTGAAATTGAAGATGCTTTTAATGAAAATGCTAATCAGCCATTTACTATTAACGGAGAAAAATATATAAAAGCAATTCAAAATAGCGATGCTAAATTATGGAAATGGATAGGAGGCGATGGTACTTTTGGAAATTCATCAACTTTAGCAGAAACACAATGGTTTGTTGATTTAACAACTGGGGC
>Ga0209414_1000547_pt1 | contig 17960 bp, 25 predicted proteins | sample LakVidmifraction_4_FD_181154 | JGI IMG/M metagenome (GOLD analysis project Ga0209414, IMG submission 181154) | Hypersaline microbial communities from Lake Vida, Antarctica - Brine Hole Two &gt;0.2 micron (SPAdes) (version 2) | ecosystem: Environmental > Aquatic > Non-marine Saline and Alkaline >... | reverse complement strand
CACCTGTAGCTGTAAAGTTGGTAGCACCAGAAGGGTTTGATAATCCGTATGGGATTGCCTCGGTGATGTCACTGCCGTAAGCCATCAGATCTCCTTAGTTAAATAGAAAGAAACCGTTTAAAGACTTGTTTAGGTCTATGGTAAAACTATTATTTAATTAAGCAGGTAAGTCTGATTCAACCCAAGCAAGGGTTTCTTCATCCCACTCACCCGCCACCTTGTAATTCTCGCTCCGCTTCCCACGCTGCAATTTCCTCAGCCGTTGGCTTTGCTTTGCGGGCTAATCCTTTGCCTTCTGGTGCATAGAATAAATCCGACTCATCAAGTGAAGCGATGTAAATTTCTGCCCACGCTTTCGCCTCGGCCTTTGTCCACGGGTCGCGGTTTGGATAGTCTGGCTGGCTTAAGTGCGGCACACTCTCGCCATCCGAAAGGCGTAGCCCCAGTCATCAAAGACTCCCGTATCTATCGGCTCTATTAAGTTATGAAACTCACTTGCAAAGCCCGCTAGTAAAGGCCCGGCATATTTAGCACATCTAATACTGCGCTCTGTTCCCTTAATTTTATAAGGAGTTACCGCTATGAGTTTTTGATCATCACTAGCAGGCCAGCCGTTAGGCGATTTCATCAGCCGTTTGCACTTGTCAGCATTTATAATTCAATTATTTGCTTTGCATTACGGCAAGGATTGCTTGAGCCTTACGCATCTCCAGCGTTTCGGTGCGAATTGCTTTTGCTGCATCGTCTCCAGCCCACAGGTCAGCCAATAAAGCAACATCGGCTAAATCCTCAATGGTGCCAATTACGGCGTGCTTATCGGTTGCGCCTTTGTATTTTTCAAGATACGCTGGATAAACCTTTGGAAGTGCTGCAAGCATCGCTGAATACATAACGATGTTTGCTTGGTACTGCGCCACTTCAGCGGTTCTTGCTTCGAGTGGCGTTAGTTGCGGTGTTATTGGTGCTGTTGTCATTTTGTTTCCTTTGTTAGAAGTGGGTTAAATGAAGGATGTGCCATAGCCACTACCTGTTGGAAGTGTTGCTGGGTTTGCATACTTGGTACCGAAGCCAGCGTTCCAAGGGTAGGTTGAGATGAAGGTTGGCGAATCACACCCCACGCCTATAGCGGTGCCATCGGCACTAAAGGCAACGCTGAAACCATTGGCAGGTGGCACTGTTGCTGGGTCTGCATACTTGGTACCGAAGCCAGCGTTCCAAGGGTAGGTTGAGATGCTTGGTTCTGTGGAATGTGATATAGCAATCGCAGTACCTGCAGGGTTGAAGGCTACGCCAGTACCATTGCTAATAGGCACTGTTGCAGGATTAGAATACTTGGTACCGAAGCCAGCGTTCCAAGGGTAGGTTGAGATGAAGGGTGTGGTGGAATGTGATATAGCAATCGCAGTACCTGCAGGGTTGAAGGCTGTGGCTGTGCCATAAGCGGCAGGTGGTGTTGCAGGGTCGTTATACTTCGTGCCAAACCCTGCAGACCAAGGGTAGGTAGAAATAAACGGTGTGGTGGAGTGGGCTACTGCGATATCCGTTCCTGCTGAATTGAAGGCTACGCCGAAGCCAGTACCTGGTGGCAGTGTTGCAGGATTAGAATACTTCGTGCCAAACCCAGCAGACCAAGGGTAGGTAGAGATGAACGGTGTGTTGGAGTGGGCTACTGCGATGGCAGTACCTGCAGGGTTGAAGGCTACGGCTCTGCCATCATAGGCAGGTGGTGTTGCAGGGTCGTTATACTTCGTGCCAAACCCTGCAGACCAAGGGTAGGCTCTGGTAAAAGGGGTAGTATTTGATGCAATGGCGATGTCTTTTCCATCAGATTTGAAGGCTACGCCCAAGCAAAGTCCTGGTGGCAGTGTTGCAGGATTAGAATACTTCGTGCCGAAGCCTGAGTCCCAGGGGTAAGTGGAGATAAAAGGAGTGTTTTGGTGTCCTACTGCGATGTATTGCGCCAATATCGCCCTAAACGATGAAGCAATAATTCCGAGAATAGGCATTAGGCGATGTCTCCGATTACTGTGAAGGTGTTAGTTCCTGTGCAGATGATTGTTGCTGCTGAGAACTGCGCACGTAGGTTAGGGGCAGTTGATGTGGCACCGGTTGAAGTAAGCGTGGTTGTTCCATCGTTTCTAATTTGTACAGATCCGGCACCTATACTTTGAATATTTATTTGTTGTCCAGTACTAAAGATTCCATTGGCTACAGTAAAGGTAGTAGTAGCTGCATTAGACATAGTAACCAATTTGTTTACATCTGCAATTACAAAAGTATAATTTGCAACTTTTGCTGAGATTGTCAAATCTACAGTTGCTGGAGTTTCCCATTTAAGTCCATTAGTAACAGTAGAATCGGCAACTAATACCTGTCCGTTGGATCCTATTGCCTGTCGGGCAATTGTTGCACTAGCCGTGGCTACAAAGATATCACCCTTAGTAGTAGCGGTAGATTTTGCAACCGCGCCATTGGCAGTGGCTACACCAGTTGTGAAGAAATTAAGATCATCGCTGGTTAGTACGTGTCTTACCGTAGCACCAGCGGTGTGTGCAATAGCACCAGATTCTGCACGACCTCTAACTACTGTAATGGTGTCACCAGATATATCAGTAATAAAAACGATTTCTTCGTTGATGGTATCTGGGTCTATTGCAACTGTAAACTGGTCTACATTGCCTACTGCAAGACTAACTCCACCCATAAGAGAAGCACCAGTTGCTGATGCTAGAGATACAGTTACAGCGCTGCTTGAGATAGTAGATAACAGAGTGGTTTCAACACTTATACTCGAATATTTACGTGTCATTTATCTTTCCTCAGTTTGTATAATGTATGCGGATTGGGTATTTGGTTTTGAGTTTTAATGATTCTTCGTTTAGTCTTTGATTATAAACAGAAAATATTTGACGAGCAGATGCCACTCCAGCGCTTGATGGAATCTTAGTATCGTTAAGATCAGCCTCGGCACTTGTTAAGTTAATTCTTCCAGAGTCAATATATGAAAGCAGTTTGTAGGATGCACCAAGTGTTACAACATCTCGGCTAGAGTTTGGCAAACCAGTTACATCAGTAAAGTCATCAGTATTTGAATCAAGCGTATTGGGAGTAGTTGTGTACCAAACCTGCACAGTTCTTCCTGGTTGAATATTCTCGTAGATATTTACTGTATTGGTTGTATTAAAAAAAGCAGCGTTAGCCATCGGGTCAGAGCGCCAGCGGTTAATAGGCAGCCATTCATAACTAGATCCAGTTGTCTGCCAAGATAGATATATTATAGATTCAAGATCATCTGGTAGAGCATAAGTTGTTTGGCTAGCATTAAAGGTAAAAGTAAAAGAGTTAATCGCCCAAAGACTAGGGTATAAAGAGTTAATTGTATCGTTGATTGCTTGCTTTATCACATTGCGCGGAAAGGTGGGAGATAGAACAACCTGTGCATATTGTGAGTGTGGGGCAGGTGTTGTACCGTTATACCCACGACCAAAGCCAGGAGCAGCATTTAGGGTATTGTTTGCTTTGTCAAAATTATCTACCCAGACAAGTTCATCGTCAATTTCTACAATACCCTTTGCTAGGTTATTTGACGAACCAATCTTAATAGCGGTAGATGTGGTAGTAATAGCAGTGTTAAGATATGTAATACGGTCTTGGCGCAAGGTATAACCAGCAAGTGATGACCTTACTTCGTCAACCATATCATTAAATACCGTCATTTACTTATCTCCTTTTATCATTAAGCTATATCGCCAATTATGTACCAAAGATCAGTATCTGCTTTAATGCAGGTAGCAGATGAATAGCGCGCCCTAAGTTTAGGAGCAGCAGCAACTGCCGCTGTAGAAAGAATTGTTGTTGTACCACTTGTCACTGCTGAAATTGTTGTTTGCCCTGCACCGATTTGTAGCACATTTATTTGAGTTCCAATTGGATAAGCAACTGAAGCATTTGTGGGAATTGACAAAACATTTGTTGCCGCGTTGTTCATAGTGACAACTTGGTTGCTATCATTTAATACAACTGTATAAGTTGTTCCTGTTTGGGCATCAAAGACTAGATTTATTTTTGCATCATTTAATTGAGGTGTAGTTAATGTCTTATTGGTTAAAGTCTGCGCCGTAGTCAAGTCGGCTGTAACTGCTGTGTTGATAGCAATAGTTCCAGAACTTGTAATCGTGCCACCAGATAAGCCAGTCCCCGCAGTTATGCTAGTAACTGTTCCAGTTGCTGCGTAGGCAAGAGCAGTCCAAGCAGCAGAACCTGTACCGATCTTGATTTTGCCGGTGTCCGTTTCAAGCCCTAACTCACCAGCAGCAAGGGTCGGGTTGTTTGATGTCCAGTTTGCTGCCGTGTCTCGGCGTTGCTGCATCCGTGATGTCATTATATCTCCTATTTATTTTCGGTTAAAAAGAAACAACTGACGCTCCAGCGTCAATGGCGTAAGTCCAAGATGTAGCATTTGAGAGTCCAGATATATAGATAATGTCTGTATTTGGTATTGACCCACCGCCATCTAGATAATCAACTATAAATTGGTTAGAGGCACCTGTTGCACCAGTTGCGCCAGTAGCACCTGTTGGTCCTGTAGGTCCAGTAGGACCTGTAGCACCAGTATTACCAGTAATACCTTGAACACCTTGTGGACCAGTTGGACCAGTGGCTCCAGTGGCTCCAGTGGCTCCAGTATTTCCTGTTGATCCTGTATTACCTTGGATTCCTTGTGGCACTGTAAAATCAAAGGTTGCTGCACTTGAACTGCCACTATTTGTTACCGTTGCAGCCGTTCCTGCGGCTCCTGTGGTTGTTGTTCCGGCAGCGATAGTAGCCGCTGATCCTGTTGCACCAGTTGCGCCAGTAGCACCTGTTGGTCCTGTAGGTCCAGTAGGACCTGTAGCACCAGTATTACCAGTAATACCTTGAACACCTTGTGGACCAGTTGGACCAGCAGTTCCTGTTGGTCCCGTACCTCCTGTAGCACCTTGCGGTCCTTGGTCTGCAGCAAAGGTTACTGATACCTGTGGAGTGATAGATTCAATAACAATTATTGTCTCACTCATACAGTAACTCCTGCCGTTACAATAAACTTACCTTCTAAATATCTTGTTACTACAGATCCCGAATCGGTAATCAAGTCATAAACATAACGACTTGGTACAAAAGTTGTTGTGGTTGCCGAATTGATAGTTACCGTAATTCGACCATTAAGTGCATCAAATACCATTCTACCGTTATCAGTTGATGCAACAACGGTAATGGTAGTAGATCCAGTAAAGGGTCTAACTGTCATAGTACCGCTATAGCCAGTTAGGTTTAATGGTGTTGAATCATTTTTAATAACAAATTGAAAGTTAAATGTGGCTGCTTGTTCGCAGATTAGATTAAATTTAGCACTCAAGTTGAGACTGCTCTGAGAGCTTGCGCTGCAGGTAATTGGCTAGTACTAGCGATGAGGTTGCATACGCCATTAAAGTCAAGATGGTTAGCGCTAGTCGTGCCTGCAATCGCATTTAATACTCCAACCGTGTCCGTTAAAGATGTTGTTACCGAACGCTGGACTGCCCACTGTCTTGCTGCCAAGGCTTGCCCAACCATTTTGGATGAGGCTCGATAAGTGCCACCATTGGCTAGGCGATTTAGTTCATCATTAAGCGTTGTGCCTGCTACTCCTAGTGCCACCTACGTACCTCACTTCTTCTTAGATTTTTTAACTGCTGCGTTATCTACTAAATTTGGATAAGGACGACCTGCTGCTTTAGCCCTTGCCTTTGCTGCAGTTTTCTGCGCTGGCGTTAACTTCTTAGAAGTTTTGTTAGGATTTGGTTTATCCCAGAATGCTACTTTTTTCATTTTTTCCCCTTATTGCGTTTAGATATTGCTGCAGCCTTACTCTTGGCATCAGCCTTAGATGATGCACCCCAAGCCTGTAGGCTTAGCAATAGACGGGTTGGCTCACCGTTAGGCTTTCGTTCAGGTCCAGAAGCACCGCCCATACGTGCCAAGAAAGAGGCTCTACGGGGGTTGTCACCGCTTTTAACTGGTGCCTTGATGTTCTGCCCTACCGCCTTTAGAGAAGCCCTGCCAGCGGCATTGAGACCGCCTTTAGGGTTCTTTCCTTCTTTGCGTTGCCAAGCTGGAGTTTTCAATTACTTCTTCTTGCCCATCTTCTTCATAGCCGAATCCTTCATCATTTTGCCGTTTGGCATCATATGTGATCCAGACTTTTTGTCCTTTTTGTCCTTTGACATCTTTGCAGCCATTGGCTTACCTTTAGCATCCTTGTACATCATTTTGTAATCTTTCCCATTGCTCCGGTTTGAATTGATTCATAAGTACAATATTTCATTGCTGATTCATACTGATTATCAGGTGTTGGATATTTAGCAATTTCTTGCTCCATTTCCATTTGCATTGGATAGTCCATTTTTACTCCTTAGTTTTTGAATGCCATTTTAATTCCATCAAAGGCTTTACCGCCCTCATTGGAAAGTTTTACTGCTGCATCTATATCAACCTGCTTGGTAGAGCGTGGCTCTATACCTTGCTTAGTTGCAGCCCAGTAGTCATTTAATTCTTTGTTGTCGGCTTTTACTTTAGTCTGGTCGTATCCATTTTTACTTGGTGTTACTCCCATAAACATTGGTATATTGGATTTCATACACTCTCCATAAGAGGTGTGATCCTTAGTTCTACAAGATGATGTACAGTTCATACTTCGGTTATCCAAGTTCCATATCCAGCCGTAGTAAGTACTCCCGCTTGATATTCGCTAATCTCATATTCGTGTCCACCAAGAAAATAGTAACTTGCTTCTGCTAACTCATCTTGAGATGGAGTCTGGGTTGATCTGACTGTGGTGCCATTGACTATAAGAGTTTGTCCTCTTGGTATATCTGTAAGACTAGGAGCAATGCTACCGTTACTGGTACCACCATTTAGACGACGACCAGCAAGACGAGCATAGGTAGTAAAGGAAGGATATGCTCCCCAAGTCTGCCACTCATACGGTGTTGTCAATGTGTATGTCATAGTCATTCCTTTCTTAAGTGATGAAGGGAGGGTTTCCCCTCCCCCCACCGAGCAGTACGGAAATTATCCGTTTGTTGAAGCAGACTCTATACGGAAGAGTGCAGCCTCACGAAGGCGTGCAAAGCCTCCGAAGTAATACCAACCGATTGTGCGGAAACGACGGAGTGCATCAATCTCTGGACCAATAACGGTTGAGATGTCTGCAGCCTGTGCTTCGGCTAATGCTTCACGACCGGCAATGATTGCGCGGTAGTTGTTGGTAAATGTAACGGTACCTGTTGTAGCAGCAGTTGAAACCGTGCTTGAACCAATTACAACTGTGAAAGTTGTGGTTGATGGTACAGATGCGATTGTTGCAGCACCAGTTACGGCAGTAAACGGAGCTACTGTACTGGTGAATGTAACAACCTGTCCAACTCCCAAACCGTGTGCAACTGCTGTAGTTACTGTAACAGTACCCGATGCGATTGCTAGGTTAGTGATTGAAACCGATGGAGTGATACCAGCAGCCAAGTTTAAGCCATTAAGAACACGAGGTGTCTCAACTACAAAAGCACCTTCAATTACGCCTACTGCGCCAGCCACGAATGGGGTGCGGTCTACGTACTTAGAAAGTTCTTGGAATCCACCTGTGCCAGTTTCAGCGCGAAGATCGGCTGACTGACGTGGGTGTAGGTATGCAGCATATAGTTCGCCCATACGAGGCAAAGCCTTGTTTGTACGAAGTGATACAACGGCATTACGGATATCCGCAACTGTCATTGTGTCTACTGGAAGAACGGCATTAGATGCTGTTGGTGTTGTTCCCGAAGGACCATTTGAATAGATAACGTTTGTGCCAGTAGATAGAACCTGACCAACTACGTTATCAATGCTGTCTGCAGCGTTGTAGGCGATAACATCAGCAAGTGCTGAGTCAACGTCATTGAAAGAAGTTAAGTTCAACTTCTTGGTTGTGGTTACGGCTGAGCCGTACTCATTTAGTGTCACAGAAACCTGTGAAGGGTTTCCGAGTGCAATGCTGGATACGTCAGATGTCTCTGTCAAAGTAGATGTAGCTTGTGCTAGATCTGAATAAATCGAGAAAACAACTGATGCTCCAGGCATAGCCTGTTGTACTGGTTTGACATCAGCAAGTGAGCGCATAACAGGGATTGAACGCAACGCCATACGGACGTATTGATCATAAGCTGTTTGCACCAAAGCGCTGATGGCAGATGTTCCGGTTAAGGAACCTCCTGGAATTGCCATTAGGTTTAGCCTTTCTTATAGGGTTGGATTAGAGTCCAGACTGCCTAATCAAGTCATCCAGTTCTTCTTTGCTGTTTGTATTAAGAAGTTTTGTCATTAGGTCTGCGTTATGATCTAGCGAAGCGCTAGTATCTGCAGTGTTTGTCATCTTCTTATATGCAGCAATATCGGCTGGATCTACATTAGGTGTTGCCTGGTTGCTTGGTTCAAAGCCAAATACATCGGCATAATCTTCAAGCCATTTAGATACAGACTCTTCGGACGAATCTATATCCTGCGGAATAAAAGAAGCAATTTTGCTATTTATTCCTCGACGTTCAAGGGCATCCTTGATAGTTCTTTCGCGTTGCGACTTGTTCAAAGACTCAAACTGTGAACGGAGTTCGTTTAGTTCTTTATCTTTTTGCTTTGACGCTTTACGCAGTTGCTTCACAAGGTCATTGCCAGACGGTTCTGTTGTCAGATCGTCATCTTCATCCTCGTAGTCGTAATTGGACATAGGTCCTTCTCCCTTATCAGTTGTTTGATTTTCGCTAGCCTCATAGCCAAATGGGGATTTGGTATGGCTCTAACTCCTGGTCTTGATGTCGCTCTACTAGGCCAGTGGTTCTAGTAGCAGGCTTGTTTTAGTACGATCCAGCTTTATCGCGCGCTAGCGCTCCGCTTGTTAGTCCACTTTGTCCGCCAAATGCGGCAGTTTCTAGACCAGTAATTTTCTTGCGCTTACTCGCTGCTTCTGTAGATCCAGGAACATTAAACACTTCTTGTTCGGCAGTTGACTGGGTGTACGGATCTTGTCCGTAGATGGATGAAAGTTGTGAACCACGTTGTAATCCACCAGCAATAGCTGAATATCCTTGCTGCGCTTGTGCCTTATCTACGCCGTAACTTTCTAAGTAAGCAGCGTCAGAAACGTTAGTCTTTAATCCAGATGCCAATGCAGCGCCACCAATTTCTGCGGCACTTACTTTGCGCTTAATGTTTGCAATAGCATTTTTAGGATCAAGAGTGTAAGCCAATATATCACCGTTAGAAATGTCTGGATAAAATGACTTTAGCGCTGCCAAAACTTCTGGATTAGATTTAGTCACACGGTTCTGTGCCGTTTGTATACGATCCTCAAGTTCTACTGGACTTATGTCGCTTTCTAAAAACTTTTGAAATCCAACTTGAGTTTTTATTCCGCTTGCTGCATCTGTTGACTCTTCATAATATGAAGCAGGTAATCCATACTGACGCATTACATTTTGGTATTGATCTTCAAGTCCAATATATTCAGCTTCGCTGATTGCCGCTAGTCCGCTAGATATACGCTTTGCGTTGGCAGCAAATCTAATTTTATAAGGTTTAGTTTCCCTAAGAGCCAAAGTTAATTCTGACTCACCAGCTCCGCTAGTAACAAGATATCTTACTTCATCAACTAAAGAACCAAGACCAAACTGATTAAATCTAGATTTTAATAAGTCAAAGGCTGATTGTCCAAATCTTTCGTTGTCTCTGGCATCTTTATCTATTTCTCGTTGCAGCTCCAGTGAGATCTCAGATTGAATCTTTTTGGGCTTCTCATCCTCTTCCATAATCTTTTCGGGCTTCTTATCCTCTTCCATAATCTGTTTTAGGGAATTACTCGGCCCTGGATTGATAGGGGTTGGGCCATAGAGACCACCAGATAAAGGTTTTTCAGCAGTCTTCCTCGGCCCTGGATTGATAGGGGTTGGGCCATAGAGACCACCAGATAAAGGTTTTACATCAGGAGTGTATCTTCCTGTAATCGGATCGTATGCCATCTTTACCCCTGGAATCCAAAGTCTTTGAGTATTTTTGAACCAACATCTGCAACATCACGCTTTGCATTATTGGTATATTGCCAACGGTTATCTTTTTTTACTTCGCGTTGGAAGTCATATATAGACATTTCTTTATCCGATTGAATAGCGCTACGAAGTAGGGAATCGCTAAGACTAATACTGTCTGGATTGATTTCTAAGATAGAAGCCATAGTGTTTCTATATGGAGCATAGACTGTATCTAAATCCAAACCTTGGTCTAATAGTTTGTTAACCTTATCTGGCAGACCTATCTTTGCTGTCTGACGAATTAGGTTCTTAAATATATCTGGATCTTCACCGTTTTTAATTCTGTTTAACCAAGTGGGTAGTTGCGAAGAAAATGTTCTATCAAGATCTAAACCATTTGCTACAGCAGTTTGGATTAAACCCTGTTTTGCAACTTGTTCTTTACCTTGTTTGCGCTTGGCAAACTCTGGATTTTTCTGAATAATATCTGTTAAGAATTGAGTTTCATCTAGACCGCCGGTTCTGTCTGCAACCCTAACACCATTAACCATTGAATACTTAGTTGTAGTAATTGATTGTGACTGTGCTTTTTTGAGGTCAGAGGTGTACTTCTTTAATTCGTCTGGTGTTGCATCGCGACCAAGTTCGACATTGCTAACGGTATTGATAAGAGATTTGGCCTGTATCGGTGTAAATACGATACGTTGCCCACTATCAACTGGAAGTTTTGTTCCAGATGATGCAACTTCATCAGGAGGTTGCGCTAATCCTTGCTGTGCTATCTGACGGAAATAATCTTCACGATTTTGAATTTTTCCAGTTTGCAAATCAAGGCCTTGCATTTCGTTCTCAAGTCTTGCAAGAGATGGTCCTAGCGAACTACCAAAAATACCATCAACTGGACCTACGTAGTATGGAACCCCAAGGTAGTTCTTGCCAGCATTTTTTAGTAACTTTTGTAAGTTCTTTATTTCGTCTTTACTTGATCCCGCAACAACTTTTATATAATCTTCTATGGGTGTTCTTGGTTGAGATGATGCAGCGACTTCTTGTTTGGTAGGTGTTGGGACATAAACTTCTCCCTTTGCTGCCGCTTCGAGTTGCGTCTTTTCAACCTTTGTTCTGTTTTTTGCTTTCTTTTCTTGTGTGTCAAATACTTTTTGAGCATTTGTAAACAATAGTCTTACTGCTATTGCTTCTTCGCCCAGCCTTCTTAATGTAATCAAAGCCTCGGAATATCCAGGCACTCCAGGTTTTCCGCCTGCTCGTTCAATACTTGACTTCTGATTTTTTACCCTAGTTTCAGCGTTTCTAGCATCTCTTTCGAGTTGGGCCAACTCCTGCTTAGTCATTGCCATTATTCTCCCAACAAGTTTCCGAATAGAACGTTGTATGCTGCCTTAGTATTTTCATTTGTTTCTGACAAAATTTTAATCTGTAAAATTGTCTGATCTTTAATTGCAGCAATTGTTTTTGTTGATCCACTTACTGTTTCAAGTTCGTTTTTTTGTTCTAGGTAAGAGTCATAAACATTAAGCATACGCTTAAGAGTTTGCTGTGTTTTAGGTTTAACATTTACACTTGTGTCATTAAGCATTGCCCTTAAGTCATCTAACGCTTTTAATCGTTCAACGGCTTTCTGTCCACCTTGCGATAGTTGTTCAGGCACCAATGGCTTTCCGGCAAAGAATACATCTTTCCAAGAGTTAAAATCTTGACGTAGTAAAGTCTTGCCAAGTCCTTCTGGAGTTATCTCAAGATTCTTTTCGTACTCGCCCTTTTTGTCATAGTAAGTCTGAAGATCTGCAGCAGTCTGCACTTCAAGAAGATAATCGTCTACGCGCTTACTGCTGCGTAGTCCCATATCTTTCATAGTCTTGTAAGCATCCCAAGAGAAGCCAGCCTTGTGAGGAATAAGGAAGGCTGCTCCTTGTGGGTAGTTCTTAAATAGATCTTGATTGTTATCTACAAAGACTCCCGATTCTTCTGCATATCTAAAATATGCAACAGTAGAACGCTTTGACTCGGTTACAGTAAATGGAATCTGATCTGGATAAAGTGATACCCACTTTTCCATTGCCTTGTCATAGTCACCTGGATACTTATCTAAGAGTTCGTTCCAGACTTGCTTGAAACTAGCCTTGCCATTATCTCTTACCCACTCAGCCATATCTGACTTGAGTTGTATTTGAGGTGAGGCTGGTGCAAAGAAACCAAATACAAATCTAGTGCCAAGAATACCGATAGTAGTATTTTTGACTTTGATTCTGTACGCTTCGCGCTCTGCAGCGCTAGAAGGTATAAGAGTTCCATCTGGATTGTAATTCTTAGGAATACTATTTCCTGATGCTTCTAAATATGTAACTGCTTTGCGCCAAGCAGATGCGTACTGCGAGTCTCTTTCGTCTTGATCCATTCCTGCATAAAGGCGGTTAAGGTGGGCTGGTAGAAAAGCCGATATCATTGACTTTCCTATTGCGTATTTACCCATTGTCATTTGGGTAATACTGTCTGCAGTTCCTGGTGCCTTGAAGCCAATTAGGTTTGTAATTACTTTCATTGATACACCAGAGACTGGACCAGCAAAGGTAGGAACGATTGAATCAGGGTTTAAGGATGGAGTAAGCATCTTAACTTGCGCTCCAAATTGAACTGGAAGCGGTACCTTAAATTCTGCTGGAATGCCTAGCGCTGTCATAGCACCTTGTACTGCGCGATAGACAGGCTCAATGCCTGGATAAATAAAGTATGGCTCGCCTTGGTCATCTTCCTGAATCCAACCAGAATGAGTAACGCCTTCATAGGTAAGTGCAGCCTTTACAATCGCTTCTGGATTGTATCTAACTACTCGATACATACGACGATAGAAATCTTCGGTAGCACGATAGAATCGCGCAAAGTTACGTATACCAAAAGCCAACTGGCTACGTACCATTGGATTATCTACATAATTAAGAATTTGCAAACTTGCTCTGTCTTCTACAATTTCTGCTAACTTTGCTTTTGCAAGATCGGTAGCCGATGCTAATTTTGCAGGATTTGTTGAATCTACATTTTTAACAAATGACTGAATAAACGCATCTTCAAAGCCAGACTTTCGCATATCTTTGCGAATACGAATCATCTCAGCAAGCGCTAATGGCTCACGAGATAAACGAGCATTGGATAAACCAAGCCAAGTCCAACCCTTTTCCATAAGGGAAGATGTATTATTTCCAGCATCCGAGACTGCTACAAGTTGTGGTCCAACAACATATTCTGGAATGTCCAGTTCGTTAGTTGGTAAATCATCAAGAGAGAGTTTACCAGTAACAACGTATTTGCCAGTTTCATCGTCAATCTGGCGTACCTTGTTTAGAAGATCTAAGTTTAAGTCTTTATTTTTCTTTTCAAATAATTCGCGGGTAGCTTTATAAACTATCTCTGCGTGTGCTTGCTTGGTATAACCATTGGTTTCCAAGCGGAAGGCATCAACAACTTTTTTATTCTTGACATCATTAAGCCAGTTAAAAATTGGTTTGACAGCATCTGCTTTATCTAGATCTATATTTGCTATAGCAATAGCACCAAGTTCGTCATTGCCATAATAACCAATACGCATAAGCCAAGCAACCATAGTTGCTTCATCATCCATACCAAGGGCTATAGATTTGTATCCTCTAGAACCTCTTGCTCTCTGGTATGGAGGTGTTGAAATTTTAAGTGCCATACTTCTAACGCCGTGTTCTTCCGTAAAACTTATTGCACGTGTTACATAGTCAAGTCCAACTGTAAAGTTTTTTCCGCCTTCTTTAATGTCAGCAAGAGCATTGTCAAGATCTCCGTGAATAATTTGTTCGGAAAGAAGTTCTTTGTCTAACGGTGTTAATTTTTTTATACCTAAACGGTCAAAGGCTCTGTTTAATTTTCCTTCATTTAGCGCTTGAGCAAGAATAATTCTACGCTGTTGTATGGCTCCGCCTTTGGTAGTAATCTTTAGTTCAGCAATCTTTTTATTTGCATTGTTAATTATGGTTTGATCTTTTGTTGCCTTTAAAGTTCCGCGAAGTGCTTTAATTTCTGCTTGTGCCTTTGCAATATTAGGCTCAATGGCATCCATTCTTTTAGCAAATGAAGACGCTTCCTTCTTGTTGACGATACGCAGTACCGCACCTAAAGGATTTGCTGCTACTTTTTCGCCTTTGGTTAATCCACTTGGTAATCCTGCAGCGGTGTTAAGTCTGGTTGACAGGAGCCTACCCTTTGCAAGACCCCAAGGAGTTTCTCCAATGGCAAGGTTAACCATTAAATCTTCTATTGCATTACGTAGTGCATAACGTGGACCAGCAAGTGTACCGAATGACCACATAGCAGTCATCTTTTCAACCCAGTCTTTGTTTGCAACACCGAGCATACGCTGAATCAAACCAGCACGTGTTGCTGCTCTATCAATATCGCCAATAGATGGAGCTGAAGCAAATACGGAATTATCAGATGGGATAATAGCAAGATCAGTTCCGTCGTTTGCTTTTCCATAACGACCTACGCTAAAGCGAGTTTGGTTTTTACCTGTTAAATCTCGAACTATTTTACTGCCTGCTTCTGTAGATTTAAGTCCACGAACTTCGGCAATGGTAGCCCACAATCCATAAAAGGCATCTTTACGCTGGTTAATATCTTCAATAGCCTCAAAGGATGTAGCAAGTAATTTAGATTCTCTTTGGGGCAATACCAATCTTGCCAAACGATACATTTGCTGCGGTGCATCAATAGAGGTTACATCAAAAAGATTGTCTTTGAAAAATGGAATTGTTGTAAATTTTGCTTTGAACTTATCTATTTTGTAGTTAACCATTTGCATAGATAGGCGACCAACGTCTTTTCCAGGAACGCTACCTTTAACGGTAGCGGCTATATTTTCTACACCGTCAACAAACTGTTTCATAATTCCATCAGTTGTTGCAGGAGCGCCATAGAATAAATCGTTTACAAAACGGTTTCCCATTTTATCCATATTAAAAATTTTATTAGCAGTTGTTGCTAAGTTAACGCGAGTTTTGCGAGCAAGATCTAAGCGAGGGGCAATTACTCTACGGCGACCAATACTTCCCGTTATAATAGAACCAAGATCTTGCGCATTCTCAAAGTATGCTTTAGCAGTTAAGACATTAGTAACTGGCAAGGTTGCATCTAGCATATCCTTAATAACTGCTGGACCATATTCAGGAGCTAAGCGTGTTAAGTTGCGAGTAGCAACAAGGGCTGCGTTGGCATCTTTTGCTGCGCGAGCCTTGCTAAGGTTTTGCAAGTTTGACCCATAATCGTTCCAAAAGTTAATTGATGTTGGCTTAGAAAAATACTCTGCTAACTTTGTTCCACCTTTTGCAGCATCACCAACAAGAACATCTACTGCGTATTTTTTAATATCATAAAGTCTTTTTGCTTTGCCAGCAACGAGAAGTGGATCTGCAAATATACGATAGGCAGTATCAGTTACACCCGATATGGTTTTATAGAAAAAACCAGATCCTTCCATTGAACCAGGAAGAATAAAATTTGCTAACTGGCGACCAGGTGAGAACTTGGCTGCATTAACTGCATCTAAGGTATCTTGAAACAGATCCCTATCGGCTTGGTTTTGTTTGGTGGTCTGGTCTTTTTCTAAACCTTGTTTTTTATCTGCAAGTTTCAAATATTTTAATTGGTCAGGTGTTGCAGTCTGAGATATTTCCGCTGGAGTTTCGCCTCTAGAAATACGAACTGCTACATCAACGGCTGCTTGTCCATATTTACTCTTTGCATTCTCAAGACGGCCTTCGTTAAAAACCTTTTCGCCTTTATCATTTGCCTCATCCCAAGCAAAACCTACTTCGCCCTGTGTTAGCGGGATAGCAACTGCTCTATAGGCGCGTGTTGTGAAATCTGAAACGTTCTGAAGTCCGGCTAAACCGAGTCCAAAGCCTCCACCAACATATGACTTAGCGGTTCCAAACCAGCCGAGATTGGGTTTTTCTGCAGGATCTTCGTTTCCATAGTTATCAGCAAGAATCTTCTTTTGATTTTCTGGTTTAGAATTGTAAACTTTTGATGCTACATCTGTAGGTAAGTTTAATAATTGGCGGTGAACGGTAAGTGACTTATTATAGTTATCAACCTTCTTCTTTTCTCCAGGCAATAGTCCTGCAGAGAACGCTGCTGCTTTTATATTCTCAGCCATTACTGCCCTCTAGCAAGTGCTTCTTGGTAAAGTATTCCTATTTCCCCTGTTTCATCAAAGGGTAGCATTTTTACCAAAGCATCGGAGAGTCGTTCTACTGATCTGTTCATACCCATAGCAGAAGTTCCTGCACCTGCTCCTAAGTCAATACCAGAAGTAATGGGTTCATCTGGTCTTTGTGTTTTGTCATAAAGACCAACGCTTGCTTCTTGTTGAGATGGGGCCATACCCATAGATGACAGGCTTTGTGCTCGAACATCTGGAGTAGTGGCTTTGGGCGCTCCAGAGTTAATAGACTGTGTGTCAACTCCTTCGCCGTAGGCGATAGAACCCATTTTCATTTCAGGTGTTCCAACGTCAGTGCGTTTTGCAAACTTACCAGGTCCGGAGACACCAGCAATGGGATTTTCAGCCATCTGTTTCCTCCGATAAAGTTTCTAAATCTTTTGATGCTTGTTCCCAAGCGTAGGATTCTTCTGTTTTGCGATTAGCGTGGTAGATGGATAACTCATAAATCTCATCAGTAAATACTTGTACTGACTGAACTACATTATTTAGTAAATTAGCAAACAACACTATGAAGTCTGTCGGGCGTACTGGACGACTAACTTTATTATTTATCATCCAGCACACCTTCTAGTAATATTAACCTTTTTTGACTGCGTTTCCTTTACGTCCTACTGTGGTCATAGGGGGCATCACTTTACCGCCTGCTGGCTTCGAGTGATCCATCTTGCCTTCTTTAGGCTTTGCTAATGATGCTGCTGCACGTGATCCTTTATTCATATTTGCACCTCCTTCGGTAATAGATTGCTTTCACTTTATTTTTTTCCCTTAGTTATAATCGGCACACCTGATGGGTACATCTTTCTTTCCTTTTGGTGTGTATGGGAATTTCTTACCATTTACTTTTGGCATTAGTAACCCCTCGATAATTTATCTTGAGCTTTCTTCTTTTTCGATGACTCTTGCATCTTTGCTCGCATCAACGTTTTAGAACGGTCAGTCTTTAGGTTAGCTGATGTCGTGCGGATGGCAGAATCAATGGCTTTCTTTGCGTCTTTTGCCGATAGACCCGAAGATTGGGCGCGTTTCATTACACGACCATAGGCTTCTTTATCCACATTTGAGACTATTGCACTGCTAAAATTTTTACCTTTTGCTTTATAATTTTCGGTTACTAAAGAAGCATCTTTATTAGACAGATTTCTTTCTTTTGCTTTCCCGATACCTTTTAATGTCTTAACCATTTCACCCTTTAGGGAATCTGACTGAGAATCGTAGAACTTTGTATTTTTTTGTTTTTTGGTCAGCCCTTGATAATCACTGTTATTAGTATCTTTTATGGGCTTTTTAGGCTTTTTGTAAATGACCTCTTGCTTACCGTGAGCTGCTTTTTTAGCTTCTTTGGCTGTTAGTCTTGGCATCTTACTTCGCCTTCTTGGAAACGATAGAAGCTTTCTTTGCTAGTGCTTTTGCTGCTAATCTTGCCGCTAATACGGCGGCTCCTGCTACTATTGGTGCTGGCATTTTATTTCTCCTTGGTTATACTTTGCCGAATAATCCGGCTAGTAGTTGTGCTATATCGGGTTTTTGACCAGCAGCAGGGGCCTGACCAGCTTGTTCAGATGGAGGTTGCTGCGAGGCAGGAGCGGTTGGCGCACCTACTGCTGGAATCTGGCCTTGCATAT
>Ga0209414_1000546_pt1 | contig 17970 bp, 16 predicted proteins | sample LakVidmifraction_4_FD_181154 | JGI IMG/M metagenome (GOLD analysis project Ga0209414, IMG submission 181154) | Hypersaline microbial communities from Lake Vida, Antarctica - Brine Hole Two &gt;0.2 micron (SPAdes) (version 2) | ecosystem: Environmental > Aquatic > Non-marine Saline and Alkaline >... | reverse complement strand
TACTCAGGTCTACGAGGTCCGACGCTGTGGTATTTGTCGTCACCGCGATCATCACCGTAAGCTTCGACCTCATTTTCGCCGTCGGTATTGGCATTGCCGCGGCGGCATTCTTCGCTCTGCGTTCGCCCTGCGTTCGCTCAGCAAGGCCAGCGGCGTTCACCGGGAGGAGCTATCTGGCTCACCCGTGACCGGCGACGCACAGATAGCACTGTTTCGCATCGACGGCTCGCTGTTCTTTGGCGCCGCCGATCGGATTCTTGACCGCATCAGCGAACATCAGGGCATAGAAGTAGTCATCCTCCGGCTATCCCAGTTGCAGCTCATCGACGCCACCGGCGCACATACCCTCACCGAACTCGTGACTGCGCTGGAACGGCGCGCAATCACGGTGCTGATCAAGGGCATCAAGCCTGAACACCTGCGACTCCTTGAGAGACTCGGCGTCGTCGATTCCCTGAGGCATCCCAACCACCTGTTTGACGACCTCCCGCCCGCTGTCGAACACGCTCGATACCATGTCAGCAGGGAGGTCGTCGCAGAGGCGTGACCTTGCCACTGCGCATGTGCCCCGGCACACCACCAGCGTCACCCCAGCGGCGGAGGCTGCGTCAAGAGCCCTCTGAGCACACCAGTCGAGCCCGTCACTGCAATGGTGGGAAGTTCCGTGCTCAGGTCACTCCGGCACGACTGAGAGAATCCCCTCTGGCAGCGTGACCGTCACCGCGTCCCCTTCCTGAGCGTTCACGGTGCCGGGCACCTCGACCTGAACGCGCGCCTCGCCAACCTGGACGGTCGCACTCCAGCGCAGCCCACTGCGGCACGTCGCGACCACGGTTCCGGGCAATGCGCCGCTCGTCGGCAATGGATCATGACCGAGCGCGAGGCCAACCGACTCGTGACGGAAGACCAACACACCGGGTCCTTCCGGGGTGCCCTCGTCAACCATTACCGCCCCGATTTCTGAGTGGTGGACCCCATCCCGCACCGCCCCCCTGATGAAGTTCTCACCGCCCATCAGTCGCGCGACGTCGAGCGACGCCGGCCGGTGATACACGCGGTGCACGGTGTCGTGCTGCAGAAGCTGCCCGTCCTCCAACACCGCGATCCGGTCCGCGACCGCCGTCGCCTCGTCGCGATCGTGGGTCACCAGCAACACCGTTGGAGACAGCTCGCTTTGGATGTGCAGCAGAAGTTCGTGCATCTCCTGACGCAGCGCGTCGTCGAGCGCGCTAAAGGGCTCGTCCAGCAGCAAGATCGCGGGTTGGGCGGCCAGCGCGCGCGCGATGGCGACGCGCTGGTCCTGGCCTCCCGACAGCGAGCCGATGCCGCGCCCACCTAGTCCTGACAGTTGCACCATTTCTAGGTACGGCATAGCGCGGTCCCGTGCCTGCTGACGGGACACACCCGCCGCACGGTCCGCGAACGCCACGTTGTCGATCACCGACAGGTGAGGGAACAACAACGGGCGCTGGAACACGAGCCCCACGTTCCGCCTCTCGGGAAGCACGTCCGTGAGGTCGTGCCCGTTGAGCAGCACCCGGCCGCCGCTCGGATCCTCGAGCCCGGCGATGATGCGCAAGATCGTGCTCTTGCCGGAGCCACTCGGCCCCAGCAGCGCCGTGCACGTCCCGGTGAGCACGTCGAGGTTCACCCCGGTGAGCGTTTTGGGCTGGTGACCGACGAACTGTTTGGAGATCTGACGCAGAGAGATCGCGGATGTCATGGGCGGTTTCGGCTTCCTGTGCAAGCCAGCAATATCACCAACATGAGCGGTGGGATTGTGGCGGTGAGTGAGAGCAGTGCGACGACCGAGTCGTTGCCGATCCCCGCTGCGAGGGATACGGTGATCATCGGCAGCGTGACGAACTGACCGCCGCCGATGATGAGGGTGACGATGTAGTCGCTCCAGCCGACTAAGAAGGCGAGGAAAGCGGCGCGGGTGAGCGCCGGGGCCATGAGCGGTAGGTGGACTCGCCGCAGCACCTGCAGGCGCGATGCACCAAGAACTCGTGCCGCCTCCTCGAAGCCAAGGTCGTGCGCCGCGTAGGCGGTGCGGAGCACGAACGTTGTGTACGGGGCCGCGACCGCAACTAACACCAGCATCACCCCAAGGGACGCTGGCACGTGAGCTCGCAACAGCATCACGTTGGTGCCCATCACCATGGCGAAGGGCGGAATCGCCACCGGCGCAAAAAGAAGAACGGTCAGGGTCTTTGGGAATGGCGCCCATCCTGCGACTAGCCCCCGCGCGGCCAAGGCGCCGATCGCGGTCGCGACGATTGCGACGATGAGGCCAAGGGTGAGCGAGCGGCCAAATGCGGAAGGACCGCCGGACGCGATGGCGGCGCGGACCCCCTCCAATCCCCAAGAGGTGGGGGCAATAGCTGGGTACGACCATCGATCAGCGAACGCCCACAACGCGAGGGGTAGCAGCGGCAGCGCAAACCACACGACCAGCAGCGTGGAAAATACGACTCTGCTAGCGGCGCTCGATGCCAACGATGCTGTCAGGGGCCTACCGGGGTCTCCTGGCAGTCGGCGCTTTCGCCCGGGCTTGGCGGTGATGACGAGTTCGTGGGTGGAAAGAGTCATCGCCACACCGCCGTCCGTCGTACCGCAACGGAGGCGAAAGCGACGACGACGAGGGATATCGCCACCGTCAGCACGGCGATCGCGGCCGACTCGGCACGTGCAGAAAGACTCACGTCGTTAAACAGGCGTATCGCCATCACCGCCAGCGGTTCCGGGTAGGTGCGGCCGAGCAGCCACGCGACCTCGTATGAGCCCAGGGTATAGATGAACACGATTGTCGCGGAGATGATCAAGGACGGCATTGCGAGCGGCAGGAACACCAACCGCAGTCGCGTGACACGGCTCGCGCCAAGCATCGCCGCGGGCTCGTCAAACTGAGCGACACGTGTGAGGAGCGTGCCGGCTACGACCAGCGCGATGAATGCCGACTCCTTCCAGGCGTACTCGGAGACCACGGCAATCCACCACGGGCCACCGACGAGCGACGGCCACGCGTCGGCATCGATTCCGAGCAGTCGCGGCAGCACACCCGAGTCCGCGAGCAGCAGCCCGACAGTCGCCGCGCCAATGAGGTGGGGAATGCTCACCGTTACGGCGCCCAGCGCGCCCACCAGCCTGCCAAGTAGGCCTCCCGAGACCACCACTAGCGCTGCGGCGGCGCCCACGACGACGGCGATGACAGTCGAGGCGCTGGCCACTCCGAGCGAGGTGACGATCGCGGTCGGAGCATCCTGCGCAATCGAGGCGTAGGCGCCCAGGCTGAGACTGGCCGGACCGACAAGCGGCATGAGCCCGATGCTTTGCAGCACGACCGACCCCAGGCCACCCACCACCACCACGAGGACGGGGATCGTCGCGACGAGCAACAGGAGGCGTGCGCCCCGAACCCCCGTCACTGTGTGGCGACTTGCGTCCGCCAGCCCTCATTGAGCGCGGGCACCCATTCCGCTGACAGCTCTGGGTTGGCATTGCGCGACAGCACCTCGAACGTGGGAACCACGTCGGACTGTGGGAGGTCGGCGAATTCCTGCTGCTCAGCGGGCGTCAGCGAAGCGTTGTCGAGGACGGTGAACTGCCCCCACCCAGCGGGGTCCGCCTTGGCGACCTGCTGGTCGACGGACAGCGACAGGTTGGCGACCACCATGGCGCCGGCGGCATGGGCGGCGTTGACCGGCACTGCGAGGAAGCTCGCATTGCCCAACGTCCCATCTGGGAGTGGGAGCACGCGCGTGCCCGACGGGTAGGTGCCATCCGCCACGAGCTTGGTGAGCGACGCGGGCCCGTACGTCATCGTCATGTCAACCTGGCCGTCCGCATACAACTGGTCGAGTTGAGTGGAATCCGCGGGGTAGGTATCCCCCTCACGCCACAGGTACGGCGCGACCGCCTGCAACGACTCGTACAAGTCAGGGCTGACCTTGTCGAAGGCCTCGGTTGAGTACGCAGCTGGCACGTTCTGGTACCCGCCGGAAGCGCTGTACAACACCTGGCGCACGAACGCGGAGCCGGTGAAGTCCGGCGGAGCCGGATAAGTAAAACGACCGGGGTGCGCCTGTGCCCATTCCAGGATGCCCGCGACGGACGACGGCGGGTCCGTCACCACGTCGGAGTTGTACGCGATGCTGAACTGAGCCTTGCTCCAAGGAGCTTCACACCCATTGACCGGGGTGCCAAAGTCACTGTTGAGTAGTGGATCTGTCGCAGACACATTGGCCATGTTCGGCAGCTCCTGCGTCCAGTCACACTGCCAAGCTCCGGCTTCGCTGCCGGTGCGGAAGTTGTCGCCATTCACCCAGACCAGGTCGACGCTCCCATCCGTGGTGCGCCCCGCCTGTAGTTCCGTGAGGACCCGGTTGAGGGCGTCCTTGGTGTCCACGATGGGGATCCTGGTAAGAGTGACACCCTCGTCCGCCGCGGCGGGTGTGAGAATGTCATCGACGTACGCGTTGGCCTGTTCGTCGCCGCCGTACATCCACAGGTTGACGGTCTGACCGTCGGAGGCACTCACGACGCTGTCCCAATCCTTGAACCCGGTTGCCTCCTGAGAGCCGGCCGCGGCAGGTGCTGAGCAGCCGGCCAGCGCCACGAGCCCACCCACGGCAATCGTGGCGGTGGCGAGGTTACGCCACCTTCGGAGGTGGGGTGAGAGTCGAACGGTGGGGGTCATTGGGGAGCAATTCTGTGAAGTGGGGCGGTGAACACTGTCAGGCTATGTAGAACACAGCCCACCGCTCGGTGCCCTAGTTCACACAAGAATCAGGCAACTCGTACTTATCATGAGGCAAATGCAGCCATCCAACCGTGCCGTCATATGGCGAGCCGCCATCTTCTTGGCGTTCGTCGTCGCGGTAGTACTCATCGCGATCCTGGTGCCGCTACCGAGCGTCGACACAATCCGCGAGTCGGCCTCCGACGCAGGTGTGTGGGGCGCCGTGGTGTTTGTCCTCGGCTACGGGCTCGCCACTCTCACTCCGATCCCAAAAGCTGTGGTCAGCATCGCGGCCGGCTTCACGTGGGGCCTAACGCTGGGAGTTGCGCTCGTGTACGTGGGGGCGCTGATCGGGGCGGCGCTCGCGTTTGCAATAGCCCGGGCGCTGGGCCGGGACGCGATCGAGCGCTTCACCGGCGCGCGCGTCGCGAAGGTCGACGAGGCGATTCGGCAAAAAGGCTTGGTCGCGCTCATCGGCGTACGGCTAGTGCCGGTGTTCCCCTTCACCGTGATCAACTACACCGCAGGACTCACCGATGTGCGGCGACGGGACTACGCGGTCGGCACCATGGTGGGCATTCTGCCCGGAACCATCGCGTACGTCGCAGTGGGCGCCTATGGCACCACGCTGGGGTTGCCCCTGTACGTCGCGGTCGGGGCACTCCTCCTGCTGACGGTCGTGGGCGTCGTGTACACCGTGCGCGCACGCCGCCGCCAGGTACGGCAGAACCTTGCCGAGGTGTCCTCATGATCGATGCGCCACTCCGACGCGCGATGTCGCGGCCGCTCGCAAGCCTCGCCGCGCGCGTCGACCTCCCGTGGGTGACCCCGGACCGACTGACGGTGGCGGGGCTCGTGATCGGCGTAGGCAGCGCGGGGCTAGCAGCGGTCCAGTGGTGGTGGCTGGCCCTTGCCGCCTGGCTTGTTTCACGGGTCCTCGACGGACTCGACGGGGAGCTGGCACGGCGACGCCGCGCACGCAATCCACAAGACATCGTCAGCGAGGCCGGCGGGTTCCTCGACATCACCGCGGACTTCGTGGTGTACGGCACCACCGTCGTTGGTGTCGCCATCGGCGCCGCGAACGGGTTCGGGGCACCGTGGTGGCCGTTCCTCGCCGTACTGCTCGCCTACTACATCAACGGGGCGACATTCCTCGCGTACTCATCGATCGCCGAGCGCACCGGTCGCCAGATTGACGACGGCCGTTCGCTGTCGTTCCTCGGACGCGTGGCTGAGGGAGCCGAGACCATTGCCGTGCACTCCGCGTGGCTGATCGTGCCGGCCTTTGCCTGGCAGATTGCCATCGGTTGGGCCGTCGTCGTCTCAATCAGCGCGGTACAGCGAATGATCGCCGGGTACCGACTTCTACTGTGACCCTCTTAAGTCACCTCATCCGCGACAGCCGCACGCGCCGCAAGACCCTGACTCCCATCGCCATCGCGCCGGACCCAAGGCGCACCCTCACGTCGCTGACCGCGGCGTTCCACAGCGGGTCGTTGTAGGTCGGGTAGGGGTGGATGGTGCTGGCGACGGCGCTGGTCGAGAGCTTTTGGTGGACCGCCAGCACGAGCTCCCCTACCGTCTCCCCCGCCCGTGGTCCCACGATGGTGCCGCCGAGGATTCGCCCGTTCTTATCGACAACGATCTGCGTGAAGCCGGAGGTTGCGGACTCAGTAATGGCGCGGTCGGAGTGCGTGTGCTGCTGCGTGCCGACTCGGTGCTTGCCGGGGTCGGCATGGGTCGCAGTGATGCCGACCGCCGCCACCTCAGGCGAGGTGAACGTGACGCGGGGAATCACACGCGTCTCCGCCTTGCGACGTAGCCCCAAGATGGCGTTGGTGGCGGCCATGCTGCCATTGACGCCTGCGGTGTGCGTGAACTGCGGCATGCCTGTCACGTCACCCGCGGCCCAGATGCGCTTGTTGTCGGTACGAAGAGCGGCGTCGACGCTCACGAAGCCGCGCTCGTCGACCGTGACCCCAGCCGCGTTGAGGCTCAGCGCGGCCGTATCGGGCCGGCGACCAAGCGCCGCAACGAGGCGATCAAAGCGAAGCGCCTGGCCGTCGTCAAGAGTGACTGTGCCGGAGAGGTTATCTGCGGTTGAGGCGGATACCGCCGAGCGCCGGGTGAGGATGGTCACGCCGTCCGCGACCATTGCGTCGTGCACGACGCGTGCGGCGGACTCCTCCTCCTTAGGAAGAATTCGCGGGCCACGCTGAACGATAGTCACGCGCGAGCCGAGGCGGGCCATGGCTTGGCCGAGTTCGCAACCGATGGCTCCCCCGCCCAGGATGACGAGTTCCGAGGGCAATTCGCGCAGGTCCCAGAACGACCCGCTGTCGAGAATCCGTAGTCCCTCGGCGCCGGCGAGTTCCGGTATGGCGGGGCTAGTTCCGGTAGCGATCAGCGCCTGTGCGAACCTGATTTCTTTGCCATCGAGAGAGAGGCTTCGCTTCGACACAAAATGAGCGTGCCCGCTGGCGACAGCGACTCCTGCTGATTCGAGCGCCTCCCGAGAGTCGGTAGGTGCGATCGTCTGAATTGCGGCGTTCACGTTCGTCATCGTGTCCGCGAAGTCGGTTGCCATGCGCTGCTCTCCCGGACGGACCCCCTGCGCCAGTGCAGCAGCGGATGCGACGTGTGCCGCGGCAATGAGCGCCTTCGAAGGGACGCATCCCGTCCAGAGGCATTCGCCGCCGAGCCTATCCTTCTCAACCAGCAGCACCTTGGCACCGAAGCTGGCGGCGACCTTGCTCGCCACCAGCCCCGCGCTTCCCCCACCGATGACGATCAAGTCCCAAGCCGATGCATCGGCCATCGTTACCCCCTATTGAGTGCGTGCGATGTGTACCCCATGTGTAACAGCGCACAGGGTGGCCGCTCGGTGATCGACATCACACAACGCATGATGCTCCCCCAGTAGGGTCGGACTATGTCCGCTCCAACCCCCGGCTTGTTCGACCTCAGCGCCGTCTCCGACGCTCATCCCGAGTATCGGTGAGAGGCGCATACGAGCGTGGCGCCCGCTGCTACGACTCGATCTCCGGCGAACGGACCGTTTACCGTCGTGGTCGAACCGCCGGTGTTGACCTGCTCGGGCTACGCCCGGGTGACACGGTTCTCGACGTCGGGTGCGGCACGGGGCTCAATTTCCCGTTACTTGTTGCCGCGGTCGGTCCCTCGGGACGGGTCATTGGCCTGGACAGAAGCCCCGCAATGCTAGCCCAGGCGGACCACCGCATTGCCCGCCAGCGGTGGACCAACGTGACCACCGTGCAAGCTGACGCGACGGACTTCACCGGCGATAGCATCGGCGCTGACTCCGTCGACGCCGTTTTCGCCACGTATTCAATGAGCGTTGTCGATGATTGGCAGGCGGCGTGGGCACGTATGCAGTCGGTACTCCGCCCCGGCGGACGAGCCGGAATCGTTGACATGCAATTTCCGACCACGGCCAGGTTGATTCTTTCGCCTCTCGCGCGGCTGGCATGCGCGATGGGCGGATCGGACATCAATGCGCATCCGTGGATCGCACTACGGACGGCCGGTCGCGACTTGCGCGAGGTCTCGGTACGCGCAGGTCACATCGTGGCTGCCGCGGCAACGATCCCCTAGCCCGAGCCAGTTCGCCTTGTGTGTCCTGGGTCGCATAACTACGGCCACGTATTGCCTTACCGTGAGCTAAAGGAACGTTCACCTCAAGGGGGCATTGTCTTGACTTCGTCACAACGTTCGCTCGGCCCGAGTCGGTCCTCTCAGGCAAGGCATATGATCGACGAATGCGCCAACGAAGTGGCATCGGCACCGTCGGGAGACCGACGCCCGTGGTCGCCCGACGGACGGGAGAAGAATCTAGTGCCAGCCGCTGACTCCGAACCGTTCAGCTGCCTGAGCTCAGTGGAGCTGTTTGCCGACCTTTCCGCAGAAGAGATTGCGGCCTTTGACCGCATGGCGCCATCGCGGACGTTCAACAATGGGGAAATCGTCTTCAGCCAGAGCCAACCCATCACGGCGCTGTTCATTCTCAAAAAGGGCCGCGTGCGCATCTTTCGGGTGACGGAAGACGGCAAGGCCCTCACCATGGCGATCCTCGAGCCCGGCGCAGTGTTTGGCGAGATGTCGCTCGTGGGCCAACGCATGTACGACAACTACGCCGAAGCCATCGAGGACACGCAGATCTGCCAACTCAGCGTGCAGGACGTCGAGCGTCACATGCTCTCTGACCCCCGCATCGCCGTGCGCATCTCCAGACACCTCGGCGAGCAGGTGGCGCGCCTCGAGGAGCGACTAACTGATCTGGCCCTGCGGCCGCTCATCGCCCGCGCATCGAGCACGTTGGTTCGCCTCTCCCGCTCGCAACGAGTCACACGCCAGGGCCACGTGACTATCCGGCTCACGCACGACCAGCTGGCCGGGCTACTCGGTGCCACCCGCGAGTCAACCAGCAAGACGATGTCCGACCTGGCCACGCGCGGCTTTATCCGCCAGGCCCGGGGCAAGATCGTGCTTCTCGACATTGACGGTCTCGCGATTCTGTCGAAGCGGATGGCGTAGAAATGGCACCCAGTCGCGCGCCCGAGCGCGTCGAGTTCGTAGGGTCGCAAGGCGAGATGCTCGCCGGCCGCCTCGAGTTGCCCGAGGGCGAGCCACTCGCCTACGCACTATTCGCGCACTGCTTCACGTGCGGCAAGGACGCTATCGCAGCGACGCGCATTTCGCGTGCGTTGACGAACGCGGGAGTGGCGGTGCTTCGGTTCGACTTCACCGGGTTGGGACAGTCCGGCGGCGACTTTGCGAACTCAAACTTCACGTCCAACGTCGAGGACTTGGTGAGAGCGGCCGGATACCTGCGCGCCGAGCGTCACGGGCCGAGCATCCTGATTGGGCACTCGCTGGGCGGCGCAGCCGCGCTCGTCGCCGCGCCTCAGATTCCCGAGGTTCAGGCAGTCGTGACGATAGGGGCTCCCTCCGATCCGGCGCACGTGCTCGACCTGATGGCGGACAGCCTCGCCGACCTCGAGAAGGACAGCAGCGCCGAGGTTACCCTGGGAGGACGCTCGTTCCGGATTGATCGGCAGTTCATCCGAGACCTCGAAAGCCAGCGAGACTTGGAGCAGGTGGCGCATCTGTCCGCCGCGCTACTGGTGCTTCATTCCCCCGTCGATCAGATCGTGTCGATCGACAACGCTCGCCAGATTTTCGATGCAGCTCACCACCCCAAGTCCTTTGTAGCGTTGGATGGCGCAGACCACCTGCTCACTCAGAAGGCCGATGCACAGTTCGCCGCAGACGTGATTGGCGCCTGGGTAAGGCGTTACGTGCCGTCGCTGACCGCCGACGCATCGGATGCCCCTGCCGTCTCGCAACTCGAAAGCGGGATGGTCCGGGTCGCTGAGAACGGCAACGGCACTTACGGCCAGACCGTCTCCACTCGCGAGCACACTCTGCTCTCTGATGAGCCCGCGCCCGTGGGGGCCGCTACGGGCATGTCGCCCTATGACCTGCTTTTGGCAGGCCTCGGGGCGTGCACATCCATGACGCTACGCATGTACGCGGACCGCAAGAAGTGGCCGCTGGAACGGGTCGAGGTCACGCTTCGCCACAGCCGCGTGCACGCCGACGACTGTGCGAACTGCGAGTCCGCCCCCGCTGCGGTCGAGCAGATCGAACGGACCATTGTTGTTACGGGCGACCTGTCGCCAGAGCAACGTGAGTCGCTGTTGGCAATCGCCGACAAATGCCCAGTGCATCGCACGCTGCATGCGAACGTGCAAGTCTCGACCAGCATCGTGCTGGCTGCGGGAAATGAGTAAACCTGCTGCGCGTCTTATCGCTCGCGGAACCCTTGACGTTCGCACGCGACCAGCATTTTGGCCCTGGGTCACCGCGGGAAAAATCGCGGCTGTCGGCGCTAGGCCCGACGGCGGAATAAGGAAGTCTTTCCACTGGTCAGCAAAAGTCCAACCAATTGCACCCGTGAAGGCCTTGATAAATCCCATTTCTGTACCCCGTTAGCTCGGTATTCGGGCCACCCCATTTGGAGTTACGAGTCGCGCGAACTCACTGGTAAAGACCCCCGGCTACCGCGGGGCTTGCGCGACTATGCGGGCGGCGATGACTCACCCTCGCATCGAGCACAATGCGCAGGAAGATGCGGCGCCCAAAAGGGTTCGGCTGGGTAGGGTGGTGTACCTAGCAGCCCACTGTCCTGGTGAGGTTAAGCAGAGCCGAACGGCTGCCGAATTCGATGAGGAGGGGCGCGATGCGAGCACTTTTAAAGGCGGCAGCAGGCCCCGGACTCGAGCTTGCCGAGGTTCCCGAGCCCCTCGCCGGGAGGGTCGCGCCCCCGCTTATCCCCGGCCATGAATTCAGTGGTGAGGTGGTTTCCGTGGGCCGCGCAGTGCGCGACGTTCACGTGGGCGCCGTGGTCTCCGGGGAAGGTCACGTCGTGTGCGGCACGTGTCGCAACTGTCGTGCGGGGCGTCGCCACATGTGCAACCGGACCTCCAGCCTAGGAGTCAACCGGAACGGTGCGTTCGCGGAATACGTCGTCCTTCCCGAGTCGAACGTATGGGTCCACCCCGCCGAGCTGGACCTCGACCTCGCCGCCATTTTTGACCCACTGGGCAACGCAGTACATACGGCGCTGAAGTTTCCGCTCGTGGGTGAAGATGTTCTCATTTGTGGTGCGGGTCCCATCGGGCTGATGGCCGCCGCCGTCGTACGCCACATCGGCGCGAGGTTCGTCGTCGTCACGGATGTGTCACAGGCGCGTCTCGACCTCGCTCGACGCGTGGGTGCGGACCTCGCCGTGAACGTCTCGACACAGCGAGTTGCCGATGCTCAAGTGGAGTTGGGCATGCGCGAAGGCTTCGACGCGAACGGCGGAGTGTTCGAGGCGCTATTTGGGCCCGACGACGCGATCATCTCCGACGAACTCAACCACGCGTCCCTCATCGACGGTATCCGGCTGTGCAAGGCCCGCCGGCTGAGGTACCGAAACCGCGATCTAGGGGACCTCGAGGAACAACTCAAGGCAGCATCGGCCGCTCGCCAGCGCATTATTGTCACGGATGGTGTCTTTTCGATGGATGGCTACCTCGCTCCCCTGCCTGGCATCTGTGACCTGGCCGAGCGCTACGGCGCGTTGGTGCTCGTCGACAACGCAGCGCTCTTCCGTGTCCTCATGGCAGATGCCGGGTTTGATCTGCTACCCGGACAGCACCCCATCGTTCCAGTCATGTTTGGGGATGCCGCGCTCGCGGCGCAGGTAGCTGAACGCATGCTCGCACACGGGGTGTACGTCGTCGCATTCTCATATCCCGTGGTGCCTATAGGAAAGGCGCGGATCCGGGTGCAACCCTCGGCCGCGCATTCCGAGGGTGAAATTCGGCGTTGTGTGCAGGCCTTCATCGCGTCTCGGGAAGAGTGTGAAGGTGCCGTGGGGGCGACCCCACCAGCTTGATGCCCCTCAGCCGGCATCGAATAATCACTAGCAGGAATAGCCGGCGCCACGAAAAACGTTCCCCCGGTGCGTGGATAGGCGCGAAAGCCAGCGATATAGGAGCAGACTTGTGAGCAAGAGCGACGGCACTTCCCCTGAGCTATTCAAACTCAGCAGTCCTTTAGGTTCCGAGGACGCCTTGCGCGCCACGCGTTCGGAAGACGGAACAACCCCACTGGTGCTGGTGCTAGGTGCGACCGGCTACATCGGGGGCCGACTTGTCCCGCGACTCCTCACCGGAGGCTATCGCGTGCGCGCATTGACGCGAACTAGCGCCCGGATCGAAGCGCTTCCCTGGGCAGAAGAGGTTGACATCGTGGAAGGCGACGCCGCAGACGTCGATGCGATGGACCACGCGATGCAGGGCGTCGACATCGTTTACTTCTTGGTGCATTCGATGACCAGCGGGCGCGACTACGGCAAACTCGATCGCGCCATCGTACTCAACGTAGCAATGAGGGCAGCAACCCACCACGTGGGCCGGATCATCTACCTCGGGGGTCTCCACCCGGACGGGGTTGAACTCTCCGCGCATCTGGCCTCGCGCAAGGAGGTTGGCGACATTCTGCTTGCCTCCGCAACGCCGACCATCGTGCTGCAAGCTGGGGTGGTCATCGGTGCCGGGTCTGCCTCATTCGAAATGATTCGTCACCTGACCGAGGTGCTCCCCTACATGCCAGCGCCTAAGTGGGTTCGCAACTTCATCCAACCCATCGCCGTACGTGACGTCCTCTACTATCTGCTGGGCGCGGCCCGTGCCGAAGCGGGCATCAACAGCAACTTCGACATCGGCGGACCAGACGTGTTCCGCTACTCCAAGATGATGAATGGCTATGCACTCGAGGCGGGGCTCCCACAGCGTCATATCGTAGCCTTGCCCTTATTGACACCAGCCCTCGCGTCGCACTGGGTCGGACTCGTCACCCCCGTACCGCATCAAATTGCGCGCCCACTGGTGGAGTCCTTGATGCACTCCTGCGTAGTCAAGAACGATGCGATTGACCACCTCGTGCCGCCGCCACCCGAGGGACTCACCAAGTATCGTGTCGCGGTTCGCCTGGCGCTGGGCCGCATAGAGATAGACCAAGTAGAGACCAGTTGGGTCGATGCACGGGTCACCGATGCGCCCAGCGACCCCATGCCGAGTGACCCCGAGTGGGCGGGCAGGACTGTCTTCAAGGACGAACGGACCCGGACGTCCACCGCGGACACCGAGGCGGTGTGGAAGGTCATCTCGCAGATCGGTGGCGCCACGGGATGGTATTCGGCGTCGGTGCTGTGGGCCTCGCGCGGGTTGATTGATCGGCTCGCCGGTGGCGTCGGCTCGAAGCGCGGGCGCCGAGGATATAGGCGGCTTACCGTGGGCGACGCGATTGACGTGTGGCGCGTTGAGTTGGTCGAGCCGGGGCGCCTGTTGCGGCTACGCGCAGAGATGCGCGTGCCCGGCAACGCGTGGCTTGAACTTAGCGTTGATCCCACAGAAGAAGGTTCGGAGTACCGTCAACGCGCCGTCTTCATTCCCCGGGGGCTCACAGGACGGCTGTACTGGCTGTCGATGCTGCCGTTTCATGGCCTGATCTTCAGCGGCATGGTCAACCGGATTGTGACAGTTGCGGAGGATGGCGAGCCCGGCTAGAGCCGCGTGCAAACCTCTGGCGAGTTCTAGAGCAAGCGGTGCAGCGCACGCAACGGGATGTGCACCCAGTCCGGGCGGTACTGAGACTCGTAGACCACCTCGTAAAGAGCCTTGTCGATTTCGTACGCCCGCAAAAGGGTGACCGCCGATTCCGTCGCCTCGTACCCGTAGCCACGCAAGAAGGCAGTCCGGTTTCGCCGCACCCAGTCGTCAATGTACTCGTTGTCCTCCACGCCCAATGCGATTGCGACGGAGTGCGCGGCGTAGTCAAGGGATCGCAACATACCGGCCAGATCACGAGCGACGGAGTCGAGGCGTACGCGATCCTTAAGAGCCTGCGCGGGTTCACCCTCGAAGTCGATGATCTTCCATCCGGCGGTAGTGCGCAGGGTCTGGCCGAGGTGAAAATCTCCGTGCACTCGCTGCACAGGAATTGGCGCGCCGGAATCGACGGCGGCATAGGCCGCTCGCGCACGGTCCACATATGTGGCGACGGTGTCGTGCATGGCGAGCGCCGCGTCAAGGCGCGCGTTCAACCGACCCACCAGCGTGACGACCTCTTCGGGTCCCCAGGTCGAGGTGGGCAAGGTCTCGCGCATCTGCTCGTGCACCGTCGCTAGCGTCGATCCGAGCCGCTCACACTCGCCGGCGAAGTCGCCGCCGGCATCCCGAGCGCGCATAGCGTCGTCCTGCAGCGCCCGGACACTCGCAAGCGCAGAGTCCCAGCCATCGGTCGCGGATCGTTGGAACACCCCTATCATCGCGAGGTCAATGTCGCCGCTGCTGATCCAGCCAAGGAGCGGGGAAATCTGTTCCGACCCGAGCAGGGTGAGTGCCGCCTGAATCTCAATGTCAGGATTACGCCCGGAACCGAGTTTCCGGAAGAACTTGATCAGGCTATCGCCCACGATCACGGAGGTGTTGCTCTGTTCCGCGGACAGCAACACGCTGTCGGCATCTGCCTCGAGAGCGAACCCCTCAAGGCGAGAGTAAACAGTGTCGGCCGGACTGTCCCCGTCGACGAAACCCCGCGCGAGAATACCGCGCGCCTCCTGGTCGTGCAAGGCGTCGTACACATAAAACTCTTCCCCGTTCACCGGTGCAGTACCGATGAATCCGTAGGCGAGGTCCTCAAGAGGCTGGCGCCGGTAGGAGAGCGGAACGTTGTACATCGAACCTGCGACGACTAGTTCAAAGCGCACGCCCAGCCCCTCGGCTGGATCGCTCAGCCACTCCAGCGCGCGTACCTCGGTGATCGCGACCTCTGACACGCTTTCGCCGAACCAGCGCTGACGCGCCAAGTAGGCGTTTAGCTCGGGGCGTCCAACCCAGTCATTCATCAGATCGTTCCTTCCGTCGGAGCCGGCCGGGCAATCCGGAACCAGTAAAACCCGTATCCGGCGAGGGTCAGCAGATATGGGAACTGCCCTACTGCGGGGAACTCCACACCCCCAAGCATCTCCACGGGATGAGAACCGCTGAACTGGTGCAGATCCAGCTCGACGGGTTGCGGGAAGCGGGACAGGTTGTTAACGCACACCATCACGTCGTCGCCGTCTTCCCGTAGATATGAGAACACCGACGGGTTAGATCCGCCAAGATCAAAGAAGGTGCCGCGGCCAAAAGCGGAGTGTTGGCGTCGCACATGAATCATCCGTCGCGTCCACTGCAATAGTGACGAGTTACTCGCCTGTTGCGCTTCCACGTTAATCGCCTGGAAGCCGAACACTGGGTCCATTACCACCGGAAGCGATAGCTTGCCTGGGTTCGCCTGGGAAAAGCCAGCGTTGCGGTCCGGCGTCCACTGCATCGGCGTCCGCACGCCGTCTCGGTCGCCGAGCCAGATGTTGTCCCCCATCCCTATCTCGTCGCCGTAGTAGAGCACGGGTGATCCAGGCAGGCTGAGAAGCAGAGCGGAGAATAGTTCCATTTGATTCGTGTCGTTGTCGAGGAGCGGCGCGAGCCGCCGCCTGATGCCGATATTGGCCTTCATGCGCGGGTCAGTGGCGTACTCGTTCCACATGTAGTCGCGATCCTCGTCGGTGACCATCTCGAGCGTGAGCTCATCGTGATTGCGCAAGAATATGCTCCACTGGCAGTGTTCGGGAATCGCCGGCGTCTGGTCCAGGATTTCGCTGATCGGGTACCGCGATTCTCGCCGAACTGCCATGAAGATTCGCGGCATCACCGGGAAGTGGAAACACATATGGCACTCGTCGCCCCCGACCGCGGGGTCACCAAAGTAGTCCACGACGTCCGCCGGCCACTGATTCGCCTCAGCGAGCAGCACGCGCCCGGGGTAGTTCTCATCCACATACGTGCGGACCTTCTTCAGGAACTGGTGCGTCCGAGCAAGATTCTCACCGTTGGTGCCCTCCTCCTCGTAGAGGTACGGGACGGCATCCAACCGGAAACCGTCAACCCCCACCTCGAGCCAGAAGGAAAGCGCGTCGAGCATGGCCTGGTGCACCGTGGGGTTCTCAAAGTTGAGGTCCGGCTGATGGCTGTAGAAACGGTGCCAGAAATACTGTTGACGGACCGGGTCCCAGGTCCAGTTCGACGGCTCCGTGTCCACGAAAATGATGCGCGCATCGGGGTAGGGCTCGTCGGTGTCGTTCCACACATAGAAGTCGCCAAACGGCCCGTCGGGATCATTGCGTGAAGCCTGGAACCAGGGGTGCTGATCCGACGTGTGGTTCATCACGACGTCAATCACCACTCGAATGCCGCGGGAGTGAGCGGCATCGAGGAACTCCTGGAAGTCCTCCATCGTCCCAATGTCGGGCGCAATGGCGGTGTAGTCCGCGACGTCGTAGCCGCCGTCCTTGAGCGGTGACGGGAAGAACGGAGGCAACCACAAGCAGTCCACACCGAGCCACTCGATGTAGTCGAGCTTCTCGGTCAGGCCTCGCAAATCACCAATTCCGTCCCCAGCGGAGTCGCGGAAGGATCGGATCAGTACCTCGTAGAAGACCGCTGTCTTAAACCAGTCCACGTCGGTGCGATCAATACCTGTGTCAGCGTCATCCATACCCCAACCGTATTCACTTGATCGGATTAACGCCAAGCGCCGGGCGGGATTCGACGCTCTTGAGCTGCTGCGAAAATCTCTGCAGCGCAAAAAGTGCTAGCCGGGAGTTAGGGGAACCTCCCGACTAGCACTGGTGGATAGGTGACTACTTGATGAGTTCCTTGCCTTCGTCGAGCGAGAGCTCTTGGGCTGCGAACTCCTTGTCATCGTCGAAGGACTTGAGACGAGCGACGTACAGGATGATGATGGCGAAGACCGCCTTCGCCAGGATGTCAGCGATCGAGTAGCCCACCTGCTTGAATACCCACGCGTCTGAGCCGGAGATGTCGAGCAATGGAAGCAAGTAGGCGATGGGGTAAACACCCCAGCTGAGAAGCAACAGGAAACGCAACCGGGAGAGCGTCCCGCGTACCGATTCGGGCTGGTTTTTCAGCGACTTGCTAAGTTGCACAAAGAGCACGTACAGGATGTACGCGAACGGGATCGTGGAGAGCAGACCGAAGATTCCGCGGACTCCGTTGTCGCCGCTGATCTCGCCGGGGTAGCCCAAAATGATCATGAGCGCCGCGGCCGGCATCAGCCTGATGAGAAGACCGCTCTGAACCTTGCGGGTGAGTGCCAACACTACCACTAGTTCAAGGAGCAGTAGCGGCACCGTGAGGAGCCAATCCACGTAGCGGTATCCCTCATTAAAACCCTCGCCGACAGCCTGGGTGTACACGCCCGTGCCGCCTGTGGACTCAGTGACGAATGCCGTCTTAAAGGAGTCGAAGATTCGGAAGTAGTGATAAGCGGCGATGCCGCACACGACAATCGCGACCGTGATCGCTTGCCGGTAACGGGGCAGGATCCTCGGGAGTGCGATCAATAGGAAAATCGCGGTGAAGAGCTGGGCGGCGATGACGAGGGACAAAAAGTTGTAAACCGTGTTGAACTGCCCTGAGGTGAGGGAGTCAGGAATCACTGTGTTCTCCAGGTGACTTGAGGTGGGTAATTTAAGTAGTCAGTAGTTTACTGACTCGGTTACTGACTATACAACTTCAGTCGTAACTCGT
>Ga0209414_1000544_pt1 | contig 18018 bp, 18 predicted proteins | sample LakVidmifraction_4_FD_181154 | JGI IMG/M metagenome (GOLD analysis project Ga0209414, IMG submission 181154) | Hypersaline microbial communities from Lake Vida, Antarctica - Brine Hole Two &gt;0.2 micron (SPAdes) (version 2) | ecosystem: Environmental > Aquatic > Non-marine Saline and Alkaline >... | reverse complement strand
TGCCTTATTATTTCAATTTTATGAATTTTTATGGTGTTGGAATTCACGAATATTCTCTTCCGGGATACCCTGCAAGTCACGCCTGTGTGCGTGCGTATAAAGAGGATGCTCGGTTTATTTACGATTGGGCCCAACAATGGAAACTGGATAATTCAGGGCAAAAAATCAAAAAAAATGGAACCCCATTTATGGTATTTGGAGAATATGACTATAAGAAGCCTTATCCTTGGCAAAAACTTGCAAACGACAAAACTGCCAATGACCTTAATGAAACCGAAATGAATAGCTTAAAACAATATGTGAAGCAATATGAGGAAAACGAAAGGAATTATGTGAAAGATCCGGAACAGCCTGAAATTGATTTGGTATTATAGTTAGATATTTTTTTTTAAATTTTAAGATTAAATATTGATTTTGCATTAATTTTGTAACTTGTCAATTATTAAAAAAGATAAAATGAAATATATTAAACAAATTGGGAATCTGGCAATATTTGCAATGTTATTGCTTTCTCCGGAATTTTTTCAGGCTCAGGAAACTTCGGTAATGATAAGGGCGAAAGCCAAAGATGCCAAATTTATTGGCACTTCAATGGGCGGAGCAAAAGTGATTGTAAGAGATGAACGCACAGGAAATATTCTTGCAGAAGGGTTTACAGAAGGCAGCACGGGGAATACAGATGTTATAATGAAAAATCCTAAAACCCGCGAATCAAAACTTTCAGATGAAAATACAGCTGGTTTTTTAGCAAAATTAAATATTGAAAAGCCTGTATTTGTTAATGTAGAAGCCTTTGCGCCTGGTGAAAACAGGGTGAAATCTACTACACAACTATGGGTAATTCCCGGTAAAGATATCATCGGGGATGGTTTGGTTATTGAAATACCGGGGTTTATAATAGATATACTGTCGCCACAAACTCATCAAAGTATTGGCGCAAATAAAGAAATTGAAATTAAAACCAATATCGTAATGATGTGTGGTTGCCCGATTACAAAAGGTGGAATTTGGGATGCAGATCAATACGAAGTGAAAGCTGTGATTTCCAAAGAAGGAAAACCGGAAAAGACATTAGATTTGAAGGTTTTGGAGCAGGCAAGTACGTTTTCTGGCATTGTTAATCTGAAACCCGGGAATTATGAAATATTGGTATATGCTTTTGATCCTGTTTCGGGTAATACCGGACTGGATAGGACCAACATCATAGTTAAATAAGGATTTTTAATGCTATTTTTCTATATGAATTAGTAGAATACTCCATAAAATAATTATTCAGGAAAATAGAATCAGTTAAACTTTAGAAAAATTTAAACTGATTCTATTTTTCGAAAATTGTCGGCTCTGTTTTCAACAATCCCAATTTCTCGATAGTTTTCAAAACCCCATTCTCATTATTGTTAAAACTGGTAATATAGTTGCTGGCATTTATAATTTCCGGATGCGCATTCTTCATAGCATAACTATAGGTGGCATTTTGCATCATTTCAATATCATTGAGGTAATCGCCAAATACGAGGGTTTCATCAGGGGAAATGTCCATTTCTTTCTGAATTCCTTTTATGGCGTTGCCTTTATTTGCAGTAAGGGAGGTAATATCAAGGAATATTTCAGCGGCAATTGCAACCTTATATTCATTACTGAATTCTTTATAGGAATGGTAACTGTTTGCTTCAACCCCCTTATAATCGCAAATGGTAACCTTTAAAATAGTGTCTTCTACCAATTGAAGATCCTCAACAACTTTAAGTCGTTTATAGTATTGCTGAATTTCTTCAATAAATTTTTCATCATTGCATTCCACATAAGCCGATTCTTTTCCGCAAAGTACAAGTTGAACACCTTCCAGTTTTCGGCCAATTTCGATAAATTTCATCGCAGCTTTGGAGTCCAGAGCATTTACGTACAATTCCTGTCCTTTGTGAACGACAAGGGTGCCGTTTTCAGCAAAAAACAACATTCTGTCTTTAATCCTGTCAAATTTTGATTCCAGGTTGTAATATTGACGTCCGCTGGCAACCGAAAACATAATTCCTTTTTTGGAAAGCAAGTCTTCTATTTCCCAAAAATCGGGATGGATCTCGTGCTTATCATTTAATAATGTGCCATCCATATCGGTAACGATCAATTTTATCATTTCTTAAAATTTAAGATTGTGAAGGTAATAGATTCAAATTTCTATTGCTGAAGAAAAGGATCAATTTTAATAGTAAGCTTATCAAGCTACACTATACCTCAAGAAATGTGTTTATTTTCAATTAACAAAAGTTCAATTACTTATTGGGATGCAATGAACCGGAACTTTCCCTTCTTAATCTCTACGGGTCCAATCTAACAGAATCTCAAAAACAGCTTTAATGTTGGCCAATTTTTCCCTTCGAATCAAACTTCTTTCTGTTTTATAATGTCTTGCAGAAGCAGGAAAACCAATATAATTTAAACCTAAGTTTTGTGCGATAAAAAGCGTTCTGGGCAGATGAAAATTTTGGGTGACCACAACGGCATCGGGAACCTCATATATTTTCCTGGAACGGTACATACTGTCAAAGGTATCAAGACCTGCAGGATCAATAAAAATAATTGCTTCCGGAACATAGCGGTCCAGCAAATAATTTCGCATAGCGCTAACCTCATTATAATCATCGGTGCGATTGTCTCCGCTCAATAAAAAGCTTTTTACCTTACCTTTTTTGTATAGATCTAAAGCGGTATCTACCCGGTCCTGGAGAATTGGGGAGAGTTTCCCGTCAGAATGCACACTGGCTCCCAGCACAATTACTGTGTTTGTAACCGGAAGAGTTTCAATTTCCTCATAAATACTCGAAACGGTAACTTGTTGAATATAAATACTTACGCCCCAAATAACTAAAATTCCCAGTGCTAATAGAATTACGATAAACCGTATGATTTTTTTTAGCCTGTTCATCTTTAAATCTTATAAGCAGTGATAATAACGAGTATTGTATAATTGTAGTATTCTGAATAGAGGTGAACTCCTAAAAAATCAATTAAACAGAATTGAATATTGATAAAATCTATTTAGGATATTTCAACTTGGTGAAAGTATTACTTAGATTTGCACTGCAAAATAAGCAAAAAAGTTAGAATGAAAAATATTGAAGCGCTTCACTGGCGGTATGCCACAAAAAAGTTTGATAACGCAAAAATACTTCCTCAGGAAAAAATTGAGGTACTTAAGAATGCCTTTAATTTGACGGCTACTTCTTATGGCTTACAGCCCATAAAACTGGTGATTATTCACAATAAGGAAATGCAGCAAAAATTGGTTGATTTTTCAATGAATCAGAAGCAAGTAAGCACGGCTTCTCATGTTCTGGTACTTTGTGTAGAGCGGAAAGTTGACAAAAAATTTATAGAAAACTATTTTAACCAGGTTCATAAAATACGAGCCACCCCGGAAGAGATCCTCAATCCTTTTAAAGATTTTCTGATAAATGATTTTGAAAATAAGCATATCGATGAAATACATGCCTGGGCAACAAATCAGGCTTTTTTGGCTTTGGGAACTTTAATGACGGTTTGCGCCATAGAAGGAATTGACTCATGCCCAATGGAGGGTTTTGAACCTCAAAAATATGATGAATGTTTAGGGCTGGAAAAATTGAATTTAAAATCAGTATTGGTTATGCCAATTGGATTCAGGGCTCCGGATGATGTATTTTCTGAATTAAAAAAAGTTCGCAGACCACTTTCTGATGTGATCATCGAGTTATAACATTATACGTTTTCACAATAAATTATTTGTGATCTCCCTGGTCCGAATTAGATCAGGGAACGTGGAATTTAGTAATTCACGTATTTAGTTATTTCCAATCCGTATCCTATCATTCCCACTCGTTTTGTTTGTTGGGAATTTGAAAGCAATTTTATTTTGTGTATTTTCAGGTCATGCAATATCTGGGCGCCTATTCCAAAATCTTTGGTGTCCATAATTATTGGAGGAGCTTTCATTTCTCCTTCTTTTTGCACTTCCTTTAACTCACTTAATCTGTTCAACAAATTCAGGGATTGGTTTACCGGATTTATAAACACAATTGCCCCGCGACCTTCATCGTTTATTGCCCTAAACATGTCGTCCAATTTTTTGTCGGCATTATTTGTAAGTGTTCCCAGGATATCGTTATTGATCAAAGTTGAATTTACGCGGATTAAAACTTCTTCGTCAGATTCCCACTCTCCTTTTGTGAGTGCAATATGAACCTGGTTGTTGGTAGTTTGCTTATATGCCCTTAACCTGAATGTTCCGAAACGTGTTTTGATATCAAAATCTTCTTTCTTCTCGATCAGGGAATCGTGCTGCATTCTATAGGCAATCAGATCTTCTATTGAAACGACCTTCAAATCAAATTTATTGGCAACTTCAATCAATTGAGGTAACCGGGCCATAGTGCCATTCTCATTCATGATCTCAACAATTACTCCGGCAGGTTGAAAACCGGCCAATCTTGCAAAATCGATAGCGGCTTCGGTATGTCCGGTCCTTCTAAGAACCCCGCCTTCTTTAGCCTTGAGTGGAAATATGTGACCGGGCCTGCTCAAATCAAATGATCGCGTTTCGGGATCTATTAAAGACTGAATGGTTTTTGCGCGGTCTGATGCCGAAATTCCGGTTGTTACGCCATTACCTCTCAGGTCTACAGAAATGGTAAAACCGGTTTCCATAGGATCGGTGCTGTTGCCAACCATCATATCCAGTTTTAATTCTTTACAGCGTTCTTCGGTAATAGGGGCACAAATTAATCCCCGGCCGTGTGTAGCCATGAAATTGATCATTTCAGGGGTTACTTTTTCTGCCGCGGCAAGAAAGTCTCCCTCATTTTCACGATCTATATCATCTACTACAATTATAATCTTTCCATCTCGAATATCATCGATGGCTTCTTGAATGGTATGAAGTTTTAAGGACTTTTTGTTTTGAATAATTTGAGACATAGCGAATTTCTATTTCAGGCTGCAAAGATATTTAATCTATTCCGATTCCTTCCGGAACAATCCTAATTTTTTGACAAGTTTGTTAAAGGGTTCAATAAAATTGCTGAATGATAGCAGTCCCTGGTCAGTGGTTGCACGGTATGTAAAGAATACGCCCAAGGGTAACATGATCAAGGTGGAAAGCCAGGCGGCCAGGAAAGGGCTTATTTGACCTTCTTCAGCACTGTTTTTGGCGAATATTCCTATAAAATGATAAGTCAGGAAAATTAAAATGGCAATTACCATAGGCAATCCCATTCCTCCTTTTCTTATGATGGCTCCCAATGGAGCGCCTACAAAAAATAAAATAATGCAGGCTACCCCAAGCACATATTTTTCGTGAAGTGCAATTTCAAATTTGTTGAGTTGTTTCAGGTTGCTTTTAAATTCATTTTCTTTCACCGTAACATTTGAAACACTGGCGTTTACCATACCTAGAGAAAGATTTACAATTTTTAAGGCTTCGCTGGTATCATACAATTCTAAAATGGAAGCGTCAAAAGACTTCAGCGAATCAACAGGTGTAAAATTAGAAGCAAACAAGGTGGCACCGGTGCGGCGGTAAATTACATCGGCAAATTTGTCTAACTCCTCATTATAAGCGGTTGAAAGTGAATCTATGCTTTGATTAAGCTCCCAGACCTTTAACATGCCCTGAGAATTCCGATAGTTTTCATCGTCCAGATCTACATTATTGAAATTGGAGATATCAATATTGATCACATACTCCTCAAAAGCACTTTTTGTAAATGGTTTATTGGCTCGTTTTGAAGGGTTTTTTTGTTGAATTTCATCGTAGTAATTTCCATCATATAATATAAGCGATAAAATATCAGAATTTGTTCTTCCAACAAGTTCCCCCTTATCGGCCTTTATGACCGTAAAATTACCTCCGCGATATGATTTCTGATGAATGATCACATCATCCAAATATTGATCGTTATCTCCCGATTTTTTGTTCACCTTGATATTGAAATTGCCAACATCGTTAAAGATCCCCTCTGTAATTGCCATTGCAGGTTTTAACTTGGCAATGTTTTTACGCAGGTTAATAGATTTAAACTCTGCAGCGGGAATTACGTTATTTGCAAAAAAGAAGGCGGTTAAACTAATAAATACTATAAAATAGGTGAGGCTGCGCATTGCCCGGTTCAATGAAATACCGGCAGATTTCATTGCTGCAAACTCATAATTTTCAGCAAAACTTCCAAAAGTCATTATGGAAGTGAGTAATATAGATAAGGGAAGAACAAGAGGTACCAGTTTTGGGGAAAAATAAAGCAGGAATTTTAATATAATCCCTACGTCCAAATCTTTACCCGCAAGTTCACCTATGTACAGCCAAATAGTTTGGAGCACAAAGATGAACATCAGGATAATAAAAACAGAGAAGAATGTTTTTAAATAACTTACCAGTATATATCTGTCTAATATTTTCAATTTAATCTAAACGATTGATGTAAAAATCCTTGTATCGGTCTTCTTTAAAAGTAAAAAGGTTTTTGGCTAAAGGCTGATTGGTTTTAAAACTTTTTATTGTTATGGTAATTTTGGTGCCGTTGTCCTGGGTTTGAATAAGATTGTAAATATGTTTGGTTTGACTATCTATTCCCAATAAAATGTTTTTCACATCGGCATTGCTATCTATAGGCGTTAGTTTAATGTACTGAATTTTGCGGCCTTTAATATCCTGTGTAATATCCCATTTATAGATGTAGCCCTCCTGGTAAAAAGTCAACATTTTTGAAGGGGTAATGTTATTGTCATTCTCAGGTACATAATTTGAGATATTGATTTCCTGATCTTCCGGGATAATGGTGTAAATTTTCTTGCCATCAAATATTTGAGTGGTCCCCATCAGGTTAAGTACATATTTATTGGCATTAATGCTCACATCGCCACGGGTTTCCTGACTCAGGTTTTCTGCAGAATTTTCCAGGGTGTATTTAAAGTCAATCACCATATTGTCGTAGGATTTAACTTTAGAAGAAACTTCATTTAACAGGGTTTTTGCCTTTGTGGTATCTTGGGCGTTTACAGAAAAAATGCTCAAAATTGCAATCATTAAAATACTTATATTTTTCATTATTTGATTTTTAGTTATCATTATTCAGTAACTTGTCTAATGAGGCGAAATCTGTAATCAAAACCTGCCTTGCTTTGCTTCCTTCAAAAGGTCCTACTATTCCAGCGGCTTCCAGTTGGTCTATAATCCGGCCGGCCCGGTTATAACCCAATTTCAGTTTTCGTTGTAGTAAGGATGCTGAGCCTTGTTGTGCTATTATTATGACTTCGGCGGCTTCGCGGAACAGTTTATCGCGCTCGCTCACATCAATATCAAGACTTGTGCCATTCTCCTCACCGTCGTATTCAGGCAGGAGATGGGCATCCGGGTAGGCTTTTTGCGATCCGATAAATTCAGTGATCCTTTCAACTTCCGGGGTATCTACAAATGCACATTGCAGCCGGATCAAATCATTCCCCTGGGTGAAAAGCATATCACCGCGACCTATAAGTTGATCGGCTCCCTGACTGTCCAAAATAGTCCTTGAATCTATTTTTGAAGTTACCCTAAAGGCAATTCTGGCCGGGAAGTTGGCTTTTATGATTCCTGTGATAACATTTACCGATGGGCGTTGTGTAGCGATTATAAGATGGATCCCAATTGCCCTGGCCAATTGTGCCAATCGCGCAATAGGGGTTTCTACTTCTTTCCCTGTGGTCATTATTAAATCGGCAAATTCATCTATCACCAAAACAATATAAGGCAGGAATTTATGGCCGTTTTCGGGATTTAATTTCCGGGCTTTAAACTTGACGTTATATTCCTTGATATTACGCACCATAGCATCTTTCAAAAGTGTATAGCGATCGTCCATCTCGATACACAAGGAATTCAGGGTGTTTATTACCTTGGTGTTATCGGTAATAATAGCATCCTCGGTATTTGGCAATTTTGCCAGATAGTGGCGTTCAATCTTATTAAAGAGCGTTAATTCTACTTTTTTAGGATCAACCAATACAAATTTCACTTCTGCAGGATGTTTGCAATAGAGAAGTGAGGTGAGGATTGCGTTTAACCCCACAGATTTTCCCTGTCCCGTGGCTCCTGCCAGCAACAAGTGTGGCATTTTCGCAAGATCTACAACAAAGGTTTCGTTGGAAATTGTTTTTCCCAAGGCTAAAGGCAACTCCATTTCAGCATTTTGGAATTTTTGGGAGGCAATAACCGAGCGCATGGAAACGATAGTTGCATTTTTATTTGGAACTTCAATTCCTATGGTTCCTTTCCCGGGAATTGGAGCTATAATCCTTATTCCAAGGGCCGAAAGGGAAAGTGCAATATCATCTTCCAGATTCTTGATTTTTGAAATTCTGATCCCGGCTTCGGGTATAATTTCGTATAAAGTAACCGTGGGCCCAACAGTTGCTTTTATTTGCGCAATTTCAATTTTATAGTTTTTTAAAGTTGAAACTATATTATTTTTATTTTCCTCGAGTTCCTGCTGATCAACGGTGATTCCTCCTCCGTTGAGGTTATAATCCTTTAACAGGTCTATGGTTGGCCATTTGTAATTTTTCAATTCAAGGGTTTGATCAAATTCCCCGAAATCACTGACAAGTTTTTGGCTAAGGGAATCCTCAACTTCTTCCTCTTCAGCAGTTTTTACTTCCATTTGTACAACCTCCTCTGAAGGTGCTGGAGTTTTTACTGATTTTTCTTTTTCTTTTTCTTCTGAATTTGTTTTGTCTTCAATGAAAGATTTGGATGGAGAAGCCTGTTCTTTTCCATCAAATGTTTTGCTAACCCAATCTTTTTCTTCAGAAGTAATAGGAGATGCAGCTCGGGAAGTTTTAAAATCTTCGTGGAATTCTTTCTTCTTGCTCTTAAAATAGTCCCCAACAATTTCAGGAGTTATTTTTAACCTGATCGAAAAATAGGCTATAAAAAGAAATGTGAGGAGTAAAATAGTTCCTGTAAACCCGATGAAATCTTGTAAATAATCATTCAATTCAAAACCGACCCGGCCACCCAGCAATGAATATTTTTCAGCAAAAAAACCAAAAAATACAGCCCACCAAAGCATCATTAAAATTCCCCAAAACCAATATTTGAAGAGGTTTTTTGATTTGAAACCAAAAAACATATAAACTCCCGAGATCGTAATAAGGGCAACCAGTATAAATGCGGCAAGGCCAAAACCATTATATATAAAAAAATTACTTACAGTCGCGCCAAACTTGCTCAGCCAGTTTTTTGCGACTATTTCCCGGTTTCCAAATTCATGAAGCGTGCTTTGATCGGCTTGCCAGTTGAATAAAAACGATGCAAAGGCTATAATAAGAGCGACTCCCAATAACATCAAAAAGCTACCAAAAACCACTTTTTGTTGCCGGGTTAATTTAAAGCCCGGTTTTTTAATCCTGGAGCTGCTGTTTTTTTTTGGGGCTTTTTTAATGGCCATAAATATTAAGGGGAATTTTTGTAAAAATACAAATAAGCATCTGTCTAAAATAGAGAAAAGAATATCAATATCAACAATGATTTGTATTTGCTTTTATATATCCCAATCTAACGGTTTATTTTTTTAAATATTCTAATTGCGAAGAGACTATTTCTAAATCTTTAATTTCAAAAAAGAAGCCCTAAATATTTATAAAATACTTAGGGCTTTTAAAATTTTAAATCTGAATTTTATTTTTTAAAAAGTTCTTTTACCATTGAAATTTTGGAAAAATATGTGAAATGTAAATAAAACCTGCAATAATTATTGCGGTAAAAGATGCAAAAAGTACAGCTCCGGCAGCCACATCCTTAATGTATCCTATTTTGTTATGAAAGTTTGGATGAACAAAATCGGCTATCCCTTCAATCGCGGTGTTCAAGCCTTCGGTACTCAACACCAAACCGATGGATATTATTTGAAACATCCATTCTGTTTTAGAAATGTCAAAATAGAACCCTGCAATAGTAATAAGGATTGCAATTATTACCTGTACCTGAATACTATGCTCACTTTTGATTAATATCAATACTCCTTTTATCGCATAACCTCCTCCTCTTATGCGTTTCCCGAGATAACTGTTCCTCATTACAACAACACTTTTAAGGCAGCTAAATAATCAGGTTCTTGTGATATATCAGGCACTTGCTGGCTGTGAAGGACTTTTCCTTCTTCATCTAAAACAATTACAACTCTGGAAAGTAATCCGGACATTATTCCGTCTATCATTTCTACCCCATAATCTTTTCCGAAATCTCCCTGTCTGAAATCGGATAGGTTGGTAATATTATTCAATCCTTGGTCATCCACAAAGCGCTTTTGGGCAAAAGGTAAATCCCTGGAAATGCAAAGGACAGTGGTGTTGTTTAATTTTGTGGCCCGTTCATTAAAATTTCTTACCGAGATTGCGCAAACGTTGGTGTCTATACTTGGAAAAATATTCATTATTATCCTTTTTCCTTTAAAATCCTTTAAAGTTGCTGTGGATAGATCGGTGCGTACCAGTTCAAAATATGGTGCTTTTTCACCAGTTTCCGGAAGGCTTCCGTAGGTATTTATTTTTTTATCTTTTAACGTTATTTGTGACATGATAATAGATTTTATTCATTTGATAAGCCAAATTTAAGACTTATGAAGTGAGGATTTACCAAAATTGTCATAAAACAAAGGAGGCTGTTCTTTTTTAAAAACAGCCTCTTTAAAGTATTATTTATTAGGTTTTAACGATCTATTGATCCAATTACCTTTTTTGCAAAATTATTGGCGGCATCCATTTGGGAAGCTCCGTCTTCAATCATTTTGTGCACTTCCACAGCGCCGCATAAATTGGTGATCAGTTCTCCAATTACATCCATCTCCTCCTCAGAAACCGAACGGTGTTCAGTAAAACTTTCCAAAACATCGATGGTATGTTGCAATTTTTCGGAGTCGTTATTGCGCTGTAAATGTCTAATTACCGTTAACTTCATCTACTAAATTTTTTAACAATTCAAATTTGTTGGTTTGAACCTGATTTACAAAAATCCCGTTTTTGAAGGTTGCAAAAGTAGGCAGATTATCTACAGTCGCCATTTTTCGCGATTCCGGATATTTTTCAGCATCCACCATCATAAAGATTGCTTGCGTATTTTCACCGGCCAGTTTTTTAAATTTTGGTTTCATCAATCTGCAATTTCCACACCATCCGGCCATGTATTGAACCACAACAATGTTGTTATCTGCAACAATTTCGCCTAAATTATCTTGTTCTAAATCTTTTGCCATAATTCTTATTTTAGTTTAAACTCATATAAGAGGCAACTCCTTTACGATCGGCAGTCATTGCTTCTTTTCCTTCTTCCCAGTTTGCAGGACAAACTTCCCCGTTTTGCTGTACGTGAGTATAAGCGTCAATTAATCGTATAAATTCTTTTACGTTCCTTCCAAGAGGCATGTGGTTTACACTTTCATGGAAAACTGTACCATCTTCATCGAGTAGGTAAGTGGCACGGTAAGTAACATTGTCACCATCTACTGTTAAAGCTCCGGTTTCTTCGTCGTATTGCTCATTGGTAATATCAAGTATTCCCAATTGAGAGCTAAGGTTTCTGTTTGAATCGGCAAGGATAGGATAAGTTACTCCCTCAATTCCACCATTGTCTTTTGCAGTGCTCAACCAGGCGAAGTGAACCTCGGCAGTATCACAGGATGCTCCAACAACCATCACATTTCTTTTCTCAAAATCCTTTAACGCATCCTGAAAAGCGTGTAACTCTGTTGGACATACAAAGGTGAAATCTTTTGGATACCAAAATAGAAGCACTTTTTTCTTGTTCTTTTGGGCTTCTTCAAGAATATTTAACTTGAAGGTATCTCCCATTTCATTCATTGCGTTTACGCTTAAATTTGGAAATTTTTTACCTACTGTTGACATATTTTTTTATTTAAATTGTTATTGATTTTCTGATGCAAAAATAGAAAAACCCATCACTAACAGGAGAGAATGAAATTTTAATTTCTTATCATTCCATAGAATTTGACTATAACACTTTAAATAATCTATAAGGATAATCTATATAAATGAATTATGCCAGACTTAAACCCTTGATCTTAGGCATTTTTAGTGGAAAGCATCCTGATTTTTATGCTTAATGCGGCAAAGAGCAAGGTCGTGAAAGGACTTAAATAATTGAAGAAGGCATATCCTATATATGAAAGGGTTGGTACACCCAATACGCCACTATGATAAGCTCCACATGTATTCCAAGGTACCAAAACGGAAGTTACCGTACCTGAATCTTCAAGGGTTCTGCTCAAATTTTCTGGAGCAAGGCCTTTATCCTTATACGCTTTTGCAAACATTTTTCCCGGGACAACAATAGCAAGATATTGATCGGATGCGGTAACATTAAGTGCCAGGCAGCTAAAGACAGTACTTGCAAATAATCCAAAAGTGGTATGAAACAGGTTTAATAAAGCGGTGCTAATTCTTGATAAAGCTCCAATGGCTTCCATAACTCCACCAAATACCATTGCACAAAGTATCAACCAAATGGTTCCCAGCATTCCCGCCATTCCTCCGGAGGAGAACAAATCGTTTAATTTTTCATCATCTGTAATTATGGAAGTATCCACGGTAATGGCCTGCATAATTCCCTTATATCCACTTATAAAATCTAAACTTTCTGTTCCGGTAATTTGTACCAGGATTCCCGGTTGAAAAATCAGGGCTGCAATTGCTCCCAAAATAGTACCGGCGAACAATGCAATTAAAGGAGATGTTTTTTTGATGATTAAAAATATTACAATGGCGGGGACTAGAAATAGCCAGGGAGTAATGGTAAAAGTTGATTCAATGGAATGCAGGATCGATGAAGTATCTGTTGTGCCGGAAACATCCAAATTGAGTCCAATTATCACAAATATGAGCAGGGTGATAGTAATGGTGGGCACGGTAGTTAGCATCATATACCTAATGTGGGTAAAGAGATCGGTTCCGGCCATGGCAGCGGCCAGGTTTGTTGTATCGCTTAAAGGAGAAATTTTGTCGCCAAAATAAGCGCCTGAAAGGATAGCTCCTGCAGTCATTCCAACAGATATTCCCAGGGCTTCCGCAATTCCTATCAGTGCTATACCTACGGTTGCCGAAGTGGTCCAGCTGCTTCCGGTTGCTAACGAAATTATGGAACAAATTATAACACAGGCCGGTAAAAATATAGTTGGATTTAAAATTTGAAGGCCATAGTAAATCATGGTTGGAATAATACCGCTTATAAGCCAGGTCCCGGCCAAAGCCCCCACCATTAACAGGATTAAAATTGCCCCCGATGTACTTTGAATATTACTGGCAACTTCATCCATCATTTTGTCGAAATCGACTTTGTTGAAGAATCCTACAATTGCCGCAACAGCACCTCCCAATAACATTATAAACTGGTTTGAACCGCTCAATGCGTCATCTCCAAAAACATACACATTAAATGCCAGCATGGCAATTAAAGCAAATACAGGAATAAGGGCTTCCCAAATATTTAATTCTTTGTTTTTTATTATTGGGTCATTCTGAGGGGTATTAGTATGGCCTTCCATTCAGTACAATTTTTTTTGGAAGGTAATGTTACGATTTTAAGGCATATTTTGCAACCTTTATTCCCCGGATAATAAATACTTATGTGATATATAAAGTTTAAATTATGCAGGAATAATCCGATGTATGGCTATTTAAATGATTTGTAAACAGGGAGTTGAAGTGATATTATGGATTGTGTTATAATTTTAAATAACGAAGCTATTTATTTTTTTTTTAAAAACTATATTTTAGAAGGATAAAGTAAGTTGGTCCTCTTAGGGACTTTCAATTGATTTAAAAATAAAGGGAGGAATCTGTAAAACAGATTCCTCCCTTTAGTATGATTTTCAAAAAAATATTTTTATTTCCTATTCAATTTAGAGATAAAACTAAGCCATTTCAGATTTTAACAAACCCACATCCTGCATACACTTTCTCATAATCTCATAAGTGCGTTCAATATCGTTGTCCAAACCAATGGAAAAACGGATCAAACCATCTGAAAGACCCATTTTCTTTTGTTCTTCTTCTGGAATTTCAGAAGAAGTGGAGGTTCCCGGAGAGCTGAACAGGGTTTTGTAAAAGCCTAAACTCACCGCTAAATATCCAAGGTTTCTTTTCTGCATCAATTCCATCAATTCATTTGCTTTGTCTAAAGAACCAACATCAACTGTCATCATTCCCCCAAATCCATATTCAGCGTTCATCATCTTTTTATATAATTTGTGGCTGGGGTGGGAGGCAAGTCCGGGGTAAACAGTCCTAAACCCATCGGCTTCAAATTTTTTGGCCAGAAACATCGCATTTTTGCTGTGCTGTTGGATCCTGATATGCAGGGTTCTCATATTTTTAAGAACAGAAGCTGCCCGTAAACTATCCATTGTTGGGCCTAAAAGCATATTGGCGCCATCAATTACACTTCGTAACGAATTGATGAAATCCTGGGTTCCACAGGTAACTCCACCAACCGTGTCGCTGCTTCCATTAATAAATTTTGTCAATGAGTGGATCACAACATCTGCACCAAATTCTGTTGGAGTGATTGCAAGAGGAGAAAACGTATTATCTACAATTAAGGTAAGCCCGTGTTTTTTGGCGATTTTTGATAATCCGGCAATATCCGCAACTTCAAGCAATGGATTGCTCACAGATTCACAATACAATACTTGGGTGTTTTTTGTAATTGCCGCTTCCACAACATCCAGTTGGGTAATATCTACAAACGCTGTATCAATATTTAGCCTTGGAGCGAAATTCTTTAAAAAAGCATAAGTTCCTCCATAAATGGTTCTGCTGGAAACAATATGATCTCCGGCTTTGCAGAGCTGCAAAAGGGTTCCGGTAATAGCTCCCATCCCTGAGGCCGCAACGTTTGCGGTTTCTGTGCCTTCCATAGCTGCAAGCGCTTCGCCTAAGTATAGGTTTGATGGTGAGGAGTGCCTGGAATAAAGGTAGCAACCATCCGCATTTCCTTCAAAGGTATCGAACATGGTCTTTGCTGAAAGAAAAGTATAGGTTGAAGAATCGGAAATTGAAGGGTTGACACCACCAAATTCTCCGAAATATTGTAAATCCTGAATTTGATTTGCGGGTTTATATTTCATAATAAAATTTATATTTGATTATATTCAAATATAAACAATTAAAGAACGATTATCAATAGACAAGTTATTTATTAGAAAATAAAACTGTTAAATCTAATTAATTCTGATTTTTAAACTATTTTTATCAAAATTAGCAGTCTTTATCCGAAAAATTTTCAGCAAATGAAATTAGATGAAACCGATAAAAAAATCCTTAAGAAATTACAGAAGGATAGCAAGATCACAAATAAGGCACTTTCCAATGGGCTAAACCTTTCTGTAACAGCTGTTTTTGAACGAATAAAGCGTTTGGAGAGGAATGGAGTTATTTCAGGTTATGTAGCATTGGTTAAACCTGAAAAGGTGGAAAAATCCTTTATGGTCTTAACCCAGATAAAGCTTGTGCAACACACAAAAAAAAATGTGATCCGGTTTGAAACTGAAGTTGTAAAACTTTCCGAAGTGTTGGAATGTTACCACGTTAGCGGCGATTACGACTATATTTTGAAGGTGCTGGTGAAGGATATGGAAGCTTACCGGGAATTTATGCTTACAAAGCTCACTAACCTGGAACACATCGGAAGTACGCAAAGTACCTTCATAATAAGTCCGGTGAAAAGCACTACAGCTATTGAATTTTAATCCCTTATATTTTATAAAAACGCAATTCTGACAAATTGGTCTTTGAAGAGAATAATTGTACTTTTGTTTCTCTTTTGAAAAAAATCTATAAAAAACTTAATTATGAGCATATATGATGTTGTAATAATTGGATCCGGGCCCGGTGGATATGTAGCAGCAATACGCTGTGCGCAATTGGGAATGAAAACCGCAATTATTGAAAAGTATTCAACTTTAGGAGGAACCTGTTTAAACGTGGGTTGCATCCCGAGTAAAGCTTTATTGGATTCTTCGCACCATTATGACGATGCTATAAAACACTTTAAAGAACACGGAATTGAAATTTCAGGAGAGGTGAAAGTGAACCTGGAACAAATGATGAGCAGAAAATCTTCTGTGGTAAGTCAAACCTGTGATGGTGTTAAGTTTTTAATGGACAAAAATAAAATCGATGTTTACAACGGAGTAGGATCTTTTAAAGATGCCACTCATATTAATATTGATAAAACTGAAGGTGGAAACGAGACTATTGAAGCAAAAAATGTTATTATAGCCACCGGTTCCAAACCTGCAAACCTTCCTTTTATAAAACTTGATAAGGAAAGAGTAATTACTTCTACCGAAGCTTTAAAACTAAAGGAGATCCCGAAACATATGGTCGTGATTGGCGGCGGAGTAATTGGGCTGGAATTAGGTCAGGTTTATAAGCGACTTGGGGCAGAAGTTACTGTGGTAGAATTTATGGACAGAATTATCCCAACAATGGATTCAGCTCTTTCAAGAGAACTCAATAAAGTTCTTAAAAAACAGGGGATGAAAATCAATGTAAGCCACAAAGTGAAGTCGGTGGAAAGAAATGGAGATGAAGTAATTATTAAGGCCGATGACAAGAAGGGAAATGAAGTAGAATTTAAAGCAGATTATTGCCTGGTATCCGTAGGCAGAAAACCCTTTACAGATGGTTTAAATGCCGATGCTGCCGGAGTTGAAATAGGGGAGCGCGGAATGATCACTGTGAATGAACATTTACAGACCAATGTGAAGAATATTTACGCTATTGGGGATGTTGTTCGCGGAGCAATGTTGGCTCACAAAGCGGAAGAAGAAGGAACTTTTGTTGCTGAAGTAATTGCAGGACAGAAACCACATATAGATTACAATTTAATTCCCGGAGTTGTTTACACCTGGCCTGAAGTTTCTGCGGTAGGAAAAACCGAAGAAGAACTTAAGAAAGCAGGGATAGAATATAAAGAAGGGAAATTCCCGATGCGTGCTTTAGGACGATCCAGAGCGAGTGGAGATACCGATGGCTTTGTAAAGATACTTACCAATGCAAAGACCGATGAGGTTTTAGGTGTTCACATGATAGGTGCCCGTGTTGCTGATTTGATTACTGAAGCAGTAACAGCTATGGAATTTCGAGCTTCTGCCGAAGATATCGCCAGAATGAGCCACGCGCATCCAACCTATGCTGAAGCCGTTAAGGAAGCAGCAATGGCAGCTACCGGAGACAGAGCAATGCATATATAATGCTGGGAATAAGACGTTACTTAAAATCTAAAATGCCTGAAGAATTTGTTTTCTTCAGGCATTTTTTTTACGATTTACGATTTACGATTTTATTTTCAATCGACATCAACTTATATTTCAATTCAATTATTTCGAATTTGGTGTCGTAAGTTTTCTTATATTTATCCCAATTAACTGTAATAAAAACAGAAATCATGGCAAAAGAAAAATCTCCTTCAAAAAATTCGGCTAAGAAAGAAGCTGTGCTGAGTTTAAAAGAGAAACGCGCTCAAAAAGCTGAGAAGAAGAAGACAAGAAATTAATCTATATTTTTACTCAAACTATGCTATTGTAATAGTGTAAGAGGCATCAAAAGTTTCAGAAGGCATTAATTCTATAATGCCTTCTTTTGTTTTTAGATCCTGCGTAGTTCCCTCCACATCTGCATATCCCAACCAAGGCTCAATACAAACATAAGGCGCTGCCGGTTTAGCCCAGATGCCTAAATCTTTAAAGTCACTATATTCCACAGTCAAAACCGTTCCCGATTTTTTACTCTTTAAAGCCACTTTTTTAGACTCGATGTTTTTAAAGATCAAAGCATCAGTATCGAATAAATTCTTGTGAAGCTCAATTTTGTTGTCGTTCCGGATTACAGTTCTGGTTTCCGAAGAGATCAATCCCTCCTCATTCAACAAATAGGTGTTCAGATCCAGATTCCGGTCAAATTCTAAATAATAATCTTCATAGCTTTCTCCTTCAT
>Ga0209414_1000543_pt1 | contig 18022 bp, 17 predicted proteins | sample LakVidmifraction_4_FD_181154 | JGI IMG/M metagenome (GOLD analysis project Ga0209414, IMG submission 181154) | Hypersaline microbial communities from Lake Vida, Antarctica - Brine Hole Two &gt;0.2 micron (SPAdes) (version 2) | ecosystem: Environmental > Aquatic > Non-marine Saline and Alkaline >... | reverse complement strand
ATTTCGAGAATAACTCTACGAGTTATTTGCCGAAGTCAATGGAAAATCATCATCAACATCAAGTTTGAAGATTTTAAAAATGAAAAATAGAATATCAAATCAGGTCAACGTTATTTAGGCATTGACAATCATTAAACCAACAACTACAAGGTAGTACCTTTACATTTAAATTACCAAGTAATCTACTTTACACCAATACAGAGGTAAATATAAATCAAATACAAATTGATTTTGATAACGGACAAGGATATCAAACCATTATTTTAAATACTGCAAAAAATATAACCTATAGTGTTGGTGGAGAAAAAGAACTAAAATACAAGTTTACATATGCTAATGGAAGTATTAAATATAGCCATTCCAAAATTTGGATAGATTATATTGCTCCTCAAAACTGCTTAGCGCGTTATACAGGTTTTGGTACAGGTATTATAGAGATACAATTACAGGAACACCTTGGAATGGTAGCTCTGCTAAAGGTCATATTACAGTAGAACTAGCACCAGGGCATACACAACTAACCAAACCGTTAATTGTAATTGAAGGTTTTGATCCCTATAATAGCTTTAATTATTTTAGTTTAATTAATTCAGATGGTTCTGGTGGAACTAATATTATTATTAACGAGGCAACATTTTTGACTCTCAACCAAGCTATAGAAAATGAAGGTTATGATTTGGTCTTTGTAGATTATTTAAACGGTACAGATTATATACAACGCAACGCCTATATGGTAGAAGAAGTCATCCGTTGGGTAAATACCCAAAAAGCTGATGCTGGTAGTACCGAGAAAAATGTAGTTTTAGGTATGAGTATGGGTGGTTTAGTAGGGCGTTACGCTTTGCGTCATATGGAGTTAAACGGAGAAATCCACGACACCAAACTTTATATTAGTCATGATAGCCCACACCAAGGAGCAAACGTACCTTTAAGTGTACAAGCCTTTGTAAGACATTTATATGGTGAAGAAATAAGTATTCCTATATTTTTTAGTTTAATAGATTTTGATATTGTAGGTATTCCTTCTTTGGTTCCAGACCTTTATACTGGTTACGATTTATTACAATCTCCAGCAGCTCAACAAATGCTTATATATCAGCTCAATGGCACAGGTACTAGTATAAGTGTTGCAACCAACGGTTTTATTCGCCTAGATGGGAATGCAAGTACAAACTATAATACGGCTAGTAACTATACTTTATCAAGTACTTCTATTGAATTGGATCAAATTATTGCTTTGGCAGTTGCTGATGGGAATGTAAATGCTAGCAATGGATCTTTGGTAACCTATTTGATTCAAGGCACTGCACCCAACCAGATTTTGACTATTGAATATCATAATTTAAACATCCCTTATGACTCAACCCTTGGAGCTAATGTTCAGGTTAGCTTTTATGAAACGTCGAATAAGATAGTACTGAAATTAGATACCTACGATATAACACAAACAGGTGTTGATATGGGTATTCATAGTGGAGTAAACGGATTTTATGACAAATGGCAGGAAGTTGCAAGTGGAACTAATAATACTTGGATTGAATATACGCGTACAACACCGCCACCACCAGACAGCGATGGAGATGGTGTTTCTGATTTCAAGGATTTAGACAATGATAATGATGGTATAACCGATGCCATGGAAAACAATTGTACTCCTGTTAGTGGTTATGATGCCTATTGGCCATTAGATAATTCAACAAATGATATATCTGGAAATAATTATAATTCACAAACAGAAAGTAATGTTAGTTTTTCTACCGACAGTAAAAAAGGCACAACTTCCGCTTCTTTTAATGGTTCTTCAAATTATTTAAACTATAGTGATGATACTTTTTTAAATCAGGCAATTACTTATTTCTCCTATTCTTTTTGGATTAAACCATCAACGCTATCAGGCATACAAACACTATTAGATGAAGGTGGACGTACCAATGGGATAACAATTCGATTAAATGGAAATATACTTGAAAATGCCATTCGTGAAGGAGGAGCTGGTTCTCAGGTTTCTACGTCAAGTTTTATTTTTCCAAATGATGGTTTATGGCACCATATTGCATTTACGTATGATAATGGCAACGTAATTATGTATTTAGATGGTGTGCCATCTAATTTCTTAAATACAGGCTTTGGACAGCTCAAAGCTCATGGTAGTAATCAAAATTTCGGTAGAAGTGAAGGTGATTCATTCGGTTTTAATACAGGCAATTACTATAGCGGCTTAATGGATGAAATTATACATTACCCATCTGTTATGTCTCAAGTTGATATCACCAATTTATTTACTGATTTTTGTGATAATGATGGCGATGGTATTCCAAATAAATTTGATACAGACAGCGATGGTGATGGTTGTTTTGATGCTAATGAAGCATATGGTGCTGTAGTTGATACGAATGGTGACGGAACTTTTGGTGGAGTAGTTGGGGCAGGTCAGGTAGATGCTACTGGTTTAGTTTTGGGTGCCAGTTACGGAATTCCCGCAACAACTTCCGGTGGTAAATATAAATTTAATGAAGGTGTTGCCGTAGCTATAACAACTCCACCAAGTAACCAAAATGTTTGTGAAAATTCTGATGTAACTTTTTCTGCAGTTTCGACTGCCACAATTTTACCAACTACTCCTGTAACAACGGCAAATACGGATGTAATCTACCAATGGCAGGAAAGTACCGATGGTGTTAACTTTTCAAATTTAGCTGGACAAAATGGTACGGTTACAAGTGGAACTTTGGTTTCTCTAACTTTAACGGCAGTTCCTGTTTCTTTTAATGGTAAAACCTATAAAGTGGTATTTACTAATGAAGCTAATTTATGTGACGCTCAAGCAACTGCTACTTTAACTGTAAACCCAAACCTTCCTGCCAGCATTTCTATTGCCTCTTCTGCAAATTCAATTTGTTCAGGCACTTCGGTAACTTTCACGGCAACTCCAACCAATGGCGGCAGCACTCCTGCTTATCAATGGAAATTGAACGGCTCAAATGTGGGGACAAATAGCGCCATATACACCAATACACCGGCAAATAACGATGCCGTAACATGTGTGCTTAACTCAAATGCTTCTCCTTGTGCAACAAGTAATCCTGCCACTTCGAATACGGTGACCATGACTGTTAACTCCATAATCGGGAACAATTCTATAGATAATATAAACGGCATACACGGAGTAATATGCGCTACAGCGGGTGAAAATGGCAATGTTGTTATGACTGCGCCTGCAGGTACAATTTTCATCAATGTTGGCTTTGCAAGTTATGGAACTCCTAGTGGAACTTGCCCTATATTCACTTACGGAGGTTGTCATGCGTCTACTAGTCAATCTGTTACGGAAGGGTATCTGCTTGGTAATAATTCCGCCACCATTCCGGCTACTAATGGTGTTTTCGGAGATCCATGTGTCGGCACATTAAAAAAATTAAATGTTCTGTCAACTTATACAGAACCGATTTGTTCAGGAACGACACCCGGAATAATAAGCGGTGCTTTACCAACAGGTGGATCCGGAACATATACTTATTTATGGGAAAGCAGCACCACTGGTCCATCGAGCGGTTTTACAGCTGCTTCAGGAACAAATAACACACAGAATTATACTCCAGGGATTTTAACACAGACAACTTGGTACAGAAGAAAAGTAACTTCAGGAGGATGCAGTGATGTATCGAAAGTTGTTATGATTAAAGTTAACCCAATTAATTTATGTATAAATAAGTGGATAGGTACTATAAGCAATAATTGGAATACGGCTGGCAACTGGACTTTAAATACGGTGCCTGCTGTCGATGACAATATCATTTTCGATGATAATCCGGTTAATCATTGCCAGTTAGACCAAAACAGATCCGTTAATAATATTACCAATGCACAAGCTATTTATACCGTAGTAACCAACGGTTTTAAACTAACAGTTAAAGGAGATTTACTATTTACAAATGGAGCTAAGATAAATGCCGCTGCAACTAGCTCTACAATAGAATTTGCCGGTGCAGTTTCTCAATCAATACCAGCTGGCAGTTTTGTTAATGATGAAGTGTTTAATTTAACGGTTAACAATATAAGTAATGTACAATTAAATGGGAACTTCAAATTATTAAATACTGTAACTGCAACTTCTGGTAAACTGGATTGCATCAGTAATTCACCAACATTTATATATGCCGGAGCTGTAATACAAAGCATTGAAATTTATCAATTCTTAAATGAATCTATTTATAATTTAACAGTTGATAATGCAATAGGTGTCAATTTAAATACAAATTTCATTATCACTAATTCACTTTTGATTAATGTGGATAAAAAGTTTTTAATTAATCCTTCAATAGAACTAACTGTTAATGGGGTAGGGGCAATTGTAAATAACGCAGGAAATGGAGGACTTGTTTTAAAATCTACAATTGCAGGCACAGCCTCATTAATTCACGATACAAACAATGTCCCGGCCACAGTTGAAAGATATATAAGCGGCGCTGCAGAAGATTGGCATTTCTTATCTTCTCCAGTATCTAATCAATCCATTGATGGATCTACTTGGTTACCAAATGGAAGTTATGGCAATGGAACTGGTTTCGATTTGTATGTTTGGGATGAGCCAACGCCTTGTTGGGTGTATCAACCGAGCACAACCGCAATTCCAAGTTGGGCAACAGTACATACATCAGCCAATTTTGTACCTGGTAGAGGCTATTTGTATTCCGTTCAGGATATTGGAAGTGCAAAACAAAATAAAAAGTTTGAAGGCTTGCTTAATAATGGAGCTATCAATTATTCAATCACTAAGATGGCAGCAAGTGTGCCTTTACCTGATGTTAGTGGGTTTAATCTAGTAGGAAACCCGTATCCTTCTTCTATCGATTGGAAAGCTACTTCCGGTTGGACTCGTTCTACGTTAAAACCAAGTGCGGGAGGATATGATATGTGGATTTGGAATCCGGCAAAAAATAATTATGGAGTGTATAATTCTACAGGAACTACAGGAACCAATGATGTTACACAATATATTGCTCCAATGCAGGGTTTCTTTGTAAGAGCAGCAACCAATGGGAACTTAAGTTTTGATAATGCTATTCGAGTGCACACTGGTGCCAGCAATTGGTTTAAACCAAGCAAAACAAAAAATAAAAGCTACGAAAAACCACAAAATATTAAAGTTAAAATTGCCTCACAATCAGGATTAGGCTCTGATGAGGTTTTACTTCAGTTTGGACATGCTTCTAGTGAGGCAGGTGCAGCTAAATTATACAGTACTGTTAAAACAGCACCATCTGCCTATTTGACTATGGGAAAAGAGGAATTGTCCGTACGCTATTTAACGAATACAACAGATAATCCTTCAGTGCCGCTGGCTTTTAAACCCGGAAGTAACGGAAATTATACCTTGAGTATTGATTTGGATTATGCCGATTATGATTTTGTTATTTTGGAAGATAAAAAAACGAAGACTTTTCATAATTTATTGGAAACGCCTAATTACCAATTCAAAGCATCGCTTAATGATAAAACTGACAGATTTGTATTGCATTTTACGCCTCAGGATGCTGTTCCTGAAGAAAATTTATCGGCATCTATATATTACGATGGAAATGATATTATTTTAGACCTTAGCTTAGTTCCTGAACAAACAGAAGTGAAAATTTATGATATGCTGGGCAGAATAATTTTACATAAAATGGTTGAAGGAAATACCATTCATCATTTACCGATAAGTATAAAAGGTCAGGTATATATAGTGCTAGCCAAAAGTGAAAACCAATCTATTACTAAAAAGGTACTGGTCTATTGATTTTTCCCTATAACAATTTTATCATTTCAAAAATCAGAAATACTTAAGGTTATGCCTGGAGCCAAACTTTGCTTGGCTGGTACACAAATAACACCATTGAAAATATAAATTTAATTAAGCAATTGCTTAAAACGATGTTGTTTTTAAGTTGGACAATTCTGTTTACAATAAAGGACTTAAATAACATAAGGCCACATACTTTACGACACAGTTATGCCACCCATTTGTTTCATATGGCTTTTAGTTGTACTTTTGCCGCCATGAAAAATAAAAATCACGAACAAAACAACGAAAAGGTATGTACTGCTTGTAATTTGGTTTTCAGAAATCAGATGGATCAATTTATCCCTCCTGGCTTTTAACGCTATATTCCTACAATATCTTATTTATTATTCATTATTCATTTAAACTATTTCTATATGTTTTTAAAACAAAGAATGGTATTGGTGTTTGCACTTTTACCTTTCATTTCTTTATTTGCTCAAGATACGCCAGAGTTTCAAGTTGGAGGCGCATTACGCTTTAATTATAATCTTTCTTCGTGGAAAGAAGGACAAAAAGAACGAGGTGGTGATTTTGGCTACGATGTTTTTCGTATAAATACCAAAGCAAAATACAAAGGAATTAAATTGAATGCCGAATATCGTCTTTATTCAGAAGGCTTTGGCGGCGGAATGTTAAAGCAAGGTTGGATCGGTTACGATTTTAATCCTAAAAACAATCTTCAAATTGGTTTAACACAGGTTCCCTTCGGTATTACACAATACAATTCTCACAATTGGTTTTTTAGTATTAATTACTACGTAGGTTTGGAAGACGACCACGACATGGGGATTAAATACACCCACAGCGATGAGAAATGGGAGTACGCGTTGGCCTTTTTTAAAAATGCGGAGGAGTTGCGTTTTGGAAGTAATTCAGATGTCTCAGGCAGCCGTTATTCGTACGATGTAAGTTCGTCAAGCGATGGACTTTACAGAAACAAAGAAGTTAACCAGCTTAATGTTAAAATTATTCGTAAATTTACAACTGGCTCAGCCAAACACAAAATTGGAGCTTCTGCTCAATATGGAGGCATTTACAATCTCGACACCGAAAACACAGGAAATCAGTATAGTTTGGCTGCTCATTATGAGCTTACTGCCGGAAATTTTGACTTAAAAGCACAAGTATCTAAATACAAGTACAATACAGAAAACCCGGTAGATCAAACCAATGACGTTATCGCTATGGCTGCCTATGGGTTTCCCTATCTTGTTGCTTCGGAAGCTACTACCTATACGCTTGGTGCAGCTTATTCCGTGCCAGTAGAATGGGGTCCAATTTCGAACCTTCAATTCTATAATGATTTTGGACTTATAGATAAAAAAATCGAAAATTATGAAAATTCTTTTATGAATGTTACAGGGATATTAGTTAGTGCAGGAAATGTTTATACCTACATTGATGCAGCGCAAGGAAAAAACCAACCCTGGTTAGGACCAGTTTGGGGAAATGCCTTATCAAACGGAACCGCTAATGCTGATTGGGAAATGCGCTTCAATATTAATATCGGGTATTACTTTTAATTAGAAATGATATATTATGGAGGATCAAAGAAAAATAAAAATCAAGGTTGAGGACTTAACCCTGATTTTCGGAAAACGTAAACGTGAGGCCCTTTCCCTACTCGAGAAAGGGATTTCAAAAGAAGAAATTCTGAATAAAACAAAATGTACCGTTGGGGTTAACAAGGTTAACTTTGAAATTAAGGAAGGAGAGGTTTTTGTTATTATGGGTTTGTCGGGCAGTGGAAAATCTACTTTAATCCGATGTTTGAACCGACTTATCGAACCTACCGCCGGAAAAGTTTTTTTCAAAGAGCATAATATTACCAACGAGACCAATAAAGAACTATTGGAAACCAGACGTACAGAAATGAGTATGGTATTTCAAAAGTTTGGTCTTTTGCCACACAGAACGATTCTTGAGAATGCTGCTTTTGGATTAGAGATTAGAGGAGAAGAAAAGCAGGAGCGGGAAGAAAAAGCCCTACAGGCACTCGAAACCGTGGGGTTAAAAGGTTATGAACATCAATATCCTTCGGCAATGTCGGGAGGAATGCAACAGCGGGTAGGTTTGGCACGTGCCCTGGCAAACGATCCGGAAGTTTTGCTTATGGACGAAGCGTTTTCTGCACTCGATCCACTTATTAAATCGGATATGCAGGATGAGCTGCTGGAAATACAAAACAAGTTGCACAAAACAATCGTATTTATTACTCACGATTTGGACGAAGCCATTAAAGTAGGTGACCGCATTGCTATTATGAAAGATGGTATTGTGGAACAAATTGGAACAGCAGAAGATATTCTAACACGCCCGGCAACTGAATATGTTGAAGCTTTTGTTAATAAAGTGGATCGGAAAACTATTATTACGGCTGAATCTCTCATGTTTAAAAAGATTACGCTGGTTCAAATGCCTAAAGATGGTCCCAAAGGATCCATCCGTAAAATGCGTACAATTGGAGTTGATGTTCTTCCTGTGGAGGATGAACATAGAAAATTTCTTGGTTATGTCTGGTTGAAAGACCTCCTGGAATTGGAAAAAGAAAAAGAAATGTCTGTTGAGAAAGCGCTGAAGACAAATGTCCCTAGTGTATATAAATGCTATTCCGTAGAAGATATGTTACCCCTGATTACAGAGACTAAATACCCTCTGGCTGTTATAGAGGAAGTAACCGGAAAATTACTCGGTCTAATATCTCAATCTTCGTTGATTATTGAAGCTACGCGATTTGGGGAAAAAGAAATAAGTGAACTAAAAGAACGAGCAAACGAAATGTAATATGGAAAAATTAATTGATCTTGGTAAATATATAGAATTCGGAATTAATAAGCTGGAAAAGAACTTTTCCGGATTATGGGAAGCTATTGATAAAATCATCTCGTGGACGGTAGAAAGCATGAACGACGTATTGTTGGGCATTCCTTTTTATATCATTATTGCATTTGTAGCCTTTGGGGCTTATTATGCCAATGCGGGGAAAAGTGCCTTTAAACTAGAAGGATTAAAAAAAGGAGCTGGAATGGCAGTATTTGTCATTTTTGGATTATTGTTGATTTTCGCGATGGGGTACTGGGAAGAATCCATACAAACAACCACGTTGGTTATTGTTTCAACCTTTATTGCCCTACTTTTTGGTATTCCGCTTGGAATTGTGGCTGCCCGAAGCAAAACAGCTGATGTGATTATTCGGCCCATACTTGATTTGATGCAAACTATGCCAGCCTTTGTTTATCTGATTCCTGCTATTTTCTTCTTTAGTGTAGGAAATACTCCCGGAGTTGTAGCTACTGTGATTTTCTCGCTCCCACCGGCCGTACGTTTAACTAGTCTGGGAATTAGAAATGTCGCATCGGATGTGATTGAGGCGGGGCAGGCTTTTGGTGCAACCGAAAAACAAATTTTATTTAAAATACAGTTGCCTTTGGCAAAACCAACTATTTTGGCCGGAATTAACCAGGTAATACTATTGGCTTTATCCATGGTGGTTATCGCTTCAATGGTAGGAGCTAAAGGGCTGGGAAGTATTGTTTACCAAGGAATTCAGCAGAACGACATTGCAAAAGGTTTTGAATCGGGATTGGGCATTGTGATATTGGCCATAATTTTAGACAGAATCACACAAGCTATTGCAAAAAAATAATAATAATAATAATAATAATCTATAAATATAATTATGTTGAAATTAAGAAATTTAGGAATCTTACTTGTAGTTGTCATGCTAACTGTTTCAGTTAGTTCATGCAAAGACAGTGGAAAGAAAAAAGAAGAAAGTGAAGCTAAAAAAGAAATTACCATCTTTTATCCCAATTGGGCTGAAGGAGTTGCGTTCACTCATTTGGCAAAAGCCGCACTCGAAGCAGATGGTTTTGACGTGGTACTCACCAATCTGGCACCAGGCTTAATATACGGCGAATTGTCAAAAGATGACTCAAAAGGTGATGTATTTCTTGATGCATGGCTTCCGAATACGCACAAAGATTACTGGGCCGATTATGGTGATAAACTGGTAAAATTAGGAGAAGCGTTTAGCGATGGTACAACTGGTTTGGTAGTTCCTACGTATGTTACGATTAACTCTATAGAAGAGTTGAACGCCAATAAAGATAAATTTAATAGTGAAATTATTGGTGTTGGCGGTGGTGCTGGTATTCATGCCAACACGCTTAAAGCAATAGACGCATATAAACTCGATTTCGAACAAATTACATCAAGTGGACCTGCAATGGTGGCTAGTCTTGATAAAGCAATTAGGGATAAAGAGTGGATTGTAATAACTGGCTGGAAACCACATTTCGCATGGACTGAAAACGACTTGAAATATTTAGACGACCCTAAAGGAGTTTACCCAAAGGATGCCTGTACCATTATTTCGCGAAGAGGATTTGAAAAAGACCAACCCAAGGCGGCTACTTTTTTCAAAAACTTTAACCTTGAAGAAGGGCAGTTGTACGAATTAATGACAGCCATTAAAAATAAGGGAGAAGAAGCAGGAGCTGCGGAATGGTATGAAACCAATAAAGTATTGGTTGATTCCTGGATGAAATAATCTGGAAGTTGAGACTGTAAATTAACATATAAAAGGAGCCGCATTCATGAAATGTGGCTCCTTTTTTTATGTTTTAGTTCATGGGATTTTTGTTTGGTTATATTTACATTTAAAACAGCATGTTGGTATTATTTGGCAACAGCAACTTAGGTGATAAAACCAGGTCCTGCGCATATACTCGTCCGTTGCCTTAACGAAAAAAGACGACTACTTAATGAAAACGCCCCCATATAAAAAAGTTGCTGCATTCCAAAAAACATTTGTATTGTCCCATGAACCAATTTGGTGCTTACTGTATTTTTATAACATAAAGCGAGCGAACGCATTAGATTGTGTTTAAAAACAGGGTAAACATTAATAGATAAAATAATTAAAACGCGGTTATCCAGACAAAAAAAATGATAATCAGTATTTTTAGAAGGATATAACAAGTTGTACCCAATTAAAAAAGAATGTTATAAATTCATAATATAAATAAAAAAATTATCTTTGATAGTATCAAATGATAGTATTATAGTGAGACCACCTTACGACATAACTCCGGCTATTTTAAAACTTATAACTTCAATTTCAGAAAAAATTGGAGAAATTAATGCGAATTATTTAAACAAACCTTCAACTAGTAGAGATTTGAAAAAAGGAGTGGAAATTAAGCTATTTGAAAAAACAGGAAAACAAAATAAAACAAAATACAGATTACCTTTTCAATCAGTTTAGGATCTACTTGTGTTCCTATGTTTTTTGGACTTCAAGAATCCAATCTAAACTGTATGATTTTGGTTCGAACCAAATATTAAATAGCACCTTACTCAAAGAAAAACTGACCTTAATTAAATGGCTTTTAGAATAAATTATGAATACCTAACATTGTATCTCATTCAACAAGTGATTAGCTACAAGCAGAAAACAAAAATAAAATGATATTTAAACCTTTTCCAGAAATAAAATCAGAAAGACTATTTTTAAGAAAAATTGAAGAAACAGATTGTGATGTTATCCTATTTTTACGTTCAGATGAGGCTGTTACAAAATTCATTGAAAGACCTGAAAATAGAAAAACTAAGAATATATCTGATGCCATCAAATTTATCAAAGAACTAGATGAATATCTCGAAACAAATAAATCAATTTCTTGGGGCATCACTTTAAAAAATGACCCGAAAATTATAGGAACAATTTGTTTGTGGAATTTTTCTAAAGACAAGAAAACTGCCGAAGTTGGTTATGACTTAAATCCTGATTTTCAAAAAAAAAGGGATTATGAGTGAAGCTCTAAATAGTATTATTGATTTTGGTTTTAATAAATTAAAACTCGATAAGATTGAGGCGTTCACACATTATGAAAATGAGGATTCCAAAAAACTATTAGAAAAATATGGATTTTACTTTATTGAAAACAGAAAAGATCTAGATAATGATTCTAATATTATATTTGAACTTAAAAATGCCTAATATGGTATATCAATTAACAGCGTAAATCAATTTTAACCTGTAGCCATATTTCAGGATGCAACATTTGATAAAAAGTCCACGATAACAATTAAAATTTAATACTTATCCAAAAATTATGATCATACCAATAGCACAATGGATACTAATATTGTTTGGAGTATTTATCATTTTTGTTGGATTTATTATGCTTCTTGCACCAAAAAAAGCAAGCGCTATCTTAAGAAAAGCTGGAAGTAACAATTTTATTAACTATGCAGAGATAACAATCAGATTAATTCCAGCAGCAGCATTAATTTTATATGCTGATTTTGCCAAATTTCCCGAAGCGTTCAAAATACTTGGATGGTTTATGATTATTACATCTTTTGTACTTTATATTGTTCCGAGAAAAACTCACCACAATTTTTCAATGAAAAGTGCGGATATGCTTAAACCAATTTATTTTCAATTGATTTCACCATTTGCATTTCTATTTGGAGGATTCATCATTTTTAATACTATATGACTTTTGGAAACAAAACAGCATGAATGAAAACGTTGATCAACATAGAAAAGAGCGTGGGTTATCAATGTTGACGAAATTCAAGTCTCTACGAATAACAGAACCTCAATCCTCTCTTTTATTCATTCTGATTAATTATTAAAATTAACGATTCGTAAACTCAAGCAGTATAAAATTTATGCTTAAATTTGAACCCGTACAAACCGATTCACTACCACAGAAAAATCATATAAAAAACGGTTGGTAACTATCCGAATAAATGAAAAAAGCAATAATTATTGGAGCATCAACCGGCATTGGAAATGCATTAGCAAAAGTTTTATTGGAGAATGATTATAAAGTAGGAATAACAGGTGTTGAAAAAACAATTCTAAATGAATTAAATCAGGTCCCTAATACTAATTTAAATGTAAAATATTTAGATTGTACATCTCATCAATCTTCTGAGGTTATTCATGATTTCATCCACTGGATGGACGGACTTGATTTGTTAGTTTTTAGTGCTGGAATTGGACATTTGGACAAAAATCTGGGCTTTGAAATAGAAAATGAGGCTAATAAATTGAATGTCTTAGCTTTTACTGAAATAGCAGATATATCCTATAAATATTTTGAGAGCAAAGGACAGGGTCACTTTGTTGCAATTACTTCAATAGCTGGTCTTAGAGGAAATAGAATAGCTCCCGCATATCATGCTGCCAAGTCGTATCAAATAAGTTATTTGGAAGGATTAAGGCAGAGGGGGATACATTCAAATCTCTCCATAAGTATTACCGATATAAGACCTGGATTTGTGGATACAGGCCTTGTAAACAAAAAAAACTTTTGGATGGCCTCAAAAGAAAAAGCAGCGAAGCAAATATTTAATATTATTAGGAAAAAGAAAAATGTTGCATACGTTACAAAACGATGGTTAATAGTTGCATTTGTTGTAAGAATAATCCCGAACTGGATTTATAATCGAGTTTGACTCCCAGTTGCCAACATCGCGTCTATTTAATTGCTTCTGAATTTCCTCAAGGAAAATCTTATCCGAATGAAATTGGACGGAATTTCAGGTATAAAAAATCTTAATTTCGATATTCCGAATCGAAAATTAACTGTTTTTCACAAAGGACAAATTGACCAAATCTAAAAATCAATTTACGAATTAAATTTAGGTGGAAAAAAAAATAGCTTCAGAGAAAACTGAACAAATTGGTTGAACTCCGGAAAACCCGATTTGATTATTGGAACAATCGTTTTTGTTTTGGTAATTAAAGGAGCAATGAGAATATTGAACCTAAGTAAATAAAAAAACACTGGCAGCAACATCACATATAATTTATGCTTACATTTAAACTAAATATTAACCGACGAACATTCAACAAGAGATTTGCTTCAACCGAAAAATCTTAATAATAAAACGTTGTGTGTAATTTAAAAAACATCATATCATAAGATGATTGAGAAAGAAGGAAATTTAGATACTTATTTAGACCATCATTTTATCCACAGAAGTAATTGGTTAAGAGCAGCAGTACTTGGAGCAAATGATGGAATTCTCTCTACTGCAAGTCTTGCGATAGGAGTTGCAGCTGCGAGCGATATGAGAGAACCGATTATTTTGGCGACAGTAGCGGGTTTAGTTGCAGGAGCTTTATCAATGGCAGCAGGAGAATACGTTTCAGTGAGCTCTCAAACAGATGTGGAAGAAGCTGATATTGAACGTGAGAAAGTGGAATTATATGAAACGCCAGAACTTGAATTGCAATATTTGGCTGAAATTTATGAAAATAGAGGATTGAAAAAAGAAACCGCTTTGACAGTTGCCAAAGAGTTAACGGAACACGATGTTTTAGCTGCTCACGTTAGAGATGAGTTAGGGATTAATGAAATAAGTCAGGCGAAACCAATACAGGCTGCTTTTGCTTCTGGTTCAGCATTTACGGTTGGAGGAATACTTCCACTAATTGTTGTATTATTTCTACCACTTCGCAATATGGAATATTATTTATATGGTTTTGCTATTGTTTTCCTCATTATTTTAGGTGGATTATCAGCCAAAACCGGTGGTTCAAGTATTGGAAAAGCCATTTTAAGAATTACATTTTGGGGAACAGTTGCAATGGGATTGACAGCTTCTGTTGGCTATTTATTTGGAGCAAATTTATAAATTAAACGCTGCTCCTCATAAAATTTCTAATGACTTAAAAAATAAGTATGATGCCCTAAAACAAGAAATTAAGAACGAATTAAAACAGAAATAAATACTATTGCCAATACCGGAAACCATTGCATAAGGCTTAAAAATTAACAACTCAAAAGCTCCTTTTTAAGGGGCTTTTATATTTTATTCTGAGGATTTTCCAATCCCCATTTATCCAAACTTCTTAAAATATTTTCCAAAGATTTTCCTTTATCGCTTAGTTTATATTCAACTTTGGGAGGAACAACGGGAAAAACTTTTCTAAAAATAAGATTATCTTTCTCCAATTCCCTTACAGTTTGAGTAAACATTTTATTAGAAATTCCAGAGATTTTTTTCTGTAATATCCCAGAACGCAAAGGACCTTCCAATAAATGAAATAAAATTAAAGGTTTCCACTTTGTTCCTATTAAATTCATTGTATAATTTAAGGGACAGTTATTATTTTTAATCAAAATTAAATATTTAAGTTATTCATATTCATTATTTTACTCGTTTTAGTAACTATGCCACTTTTTGGTAAGTTATTGTTTTTATGACAAATATAGCCTAATTTTGCAATCTAAAAATATAAACAATGAAAACTATTAAAAATTATCCAAAATCATTTTCTCATATTGGAATTTCGGTTCCAAATATAAATGAAGCTGTAAAATTCTATTCAGAAGTCATGGGTTGGTACATCATTATGGAACCAGCTAAAGTCAAAAAAGAAAAGGAAACTGCTATTGGTCAAATGTGTATTGACGTTTTTGGAGAAAACTGGGAAGAATTTGAAATTGCACATTTAACAACTTCAGACGGAATTGGAATTGAATTGTTTTCCTTTCCGAACGGCGTTAAAGAAGCTCCTGAATTTAATCCTTTCAATACCGGTCTTTTTCATTTTTCCGTGCAAGACCCAAATATTGAGGAACTCATTGATGAAATTTTGTCTCGTGGAGGAAAGCAAAGAATGCCAATTAGATCATATTACCCTAACGAAAAACCATTTAAAATGTGCTACGTAGAAGATCCTTTCGGGATTATTTTTGAAATATACACGCATAGTTATGAGTTGACTTATTCTTCCGGTGCTTATTCAAAATAATATGGTGCCTGTGCGTAAGATTGCACTAAAAAATTGCTAAGTTGTTGCAACAAAATGAATCAAATAATAAAAAAGGTAATTATTAATTTGCAACCGCTACCCTATTTCCTGGCACAGTTCAATTAAAACACCATTGGTAGATTTTGGGTGTAAAAAAACAACCAACTTATTGTCGGCTCCTTTTTTTGGCGTTTCGTTTAAAACAATAAATCCTTCATTTTTTAACCGCATCACTTCACTTAAAATGTCGTCTACGGCAAAAGCAATATGGTGAACGCCTTCCCCTTTTTTATCAATAAACTTAGTAATAGGGCTGTTTTCATTTGTTCCTTCCAGCAATTCAATTTTGTTTGAACCCACTTGAAAAAAAGAAGTTTTTACGCCTTCACTTTCCACTTCCTCCACTTTATAATGTGGTTTTCCAAAAATTGCCGCAAACAGTTCATTCGATTTATCCAGGTCTTTTACGGCAATGCCAATGTGTTCTATTTTTTTCATAAATAAGGTAGAATTGAAATAAGTATTCCCTCAAAGTTACTGAAATTTAAACGTATAAAATCTGTAAAATTTGCATTTGGAATAAAATTTTTTACCACTTAATTTCAAAACAATCAAAAACAAAAACTGAATTTATGTATATTTAAACCTTATTTTTGCACTATGGAAACAAACAGACAAAAAAAAATCGCAGGTGTTTTACAAAAAGACCTGGCCGATGTTTTACAACACGCTGCACAGGATGGAATGAAAGGGGTTATTATATCTGTATCTAAAGTTCTTGTAACCAGTGATTTATCGAACGCAAAAGTTTATATCAGTGTTTTTCCTCAGTCAAAAAGAGACCTTATTCTTGAAGGTCTTAAAGAAAATACGGCCACCATTCGCTATGAAATGGCAAAACGAACCAGGGAACAGTTAAGAAGAATGCCTGAACTATTTTTTTATATGGATGACAGTTTGGATTATATTGAAGATATTGACAATGCTTTAAAAGGCAAACAGGAAAATCCAATTACAAATCCTGATATTTTAGACGAACGCAAAAAGCGATAATTTGAACTTTTCCTTATATATAGCCAAGCGATATTTATTTTCAAAAAGCAGCAACAACACCATAAATATTATCACCATTATCGCCGCTGTTGGCGTAATCATTGGAACTTTAGCCTTGTTTATAGTGCTTTCCGGATTTTCCGGATTGCGAACTTTCAGCATTGGTTTTTTAAATACTTCAGATCCTGATATTAAAATTACCTCCATAAAAGGAAAATCGTTAGATTTCAATACAAAAATTGAAAACCTCATTAACAATCAAACCGGCATCGCTTCTTATTCAAAAGTCATTGAAGAACGCGCTTTTTTCGATTTTAATGAAAAAACACACATTGCCTATATAAAAGGCGTTGATCTAAACTACACAAAAGTAAACCGCATGGACACCACTGTTTACACTGGATCCTGGTTAAACGAAAATATGCCTTCAGGAGCAGTTGTTGGCAATGGAATTTCAAACCTGTTGTCTATTGGTGTTTATGATTTTTTGGAACCTTTAAAAATTTATGTTCCGAAACCGGGAAGCGGCTATATCACTAATCCCGCAAACGCTTTTACTAAAATTAATGCACAACCTATTGGGGTTTTTGCTTTAACGGATGAAATCGATAAAAAATACGTATTTATTTCTTTGGAACTGGCTCAGGAGCTGCTGAATTACGATCCAACCCAAATTTCGGCAATTGAGCTAAAAGTTAAGGACAGCGATGAACGTTCAGAAATTATTGATCAATTAAAAATCGGTTTGGGACCCGAATTTAAAGTTGAAACCCGGGAACAGTTAAATGCCATATTTTATAAAATGCTGAATACAGAGAATTTGGCTTCCTACTTGATATTTACGCTTATTTTAATTATCGCGTTGTTCAATGTGATCGGTGCCATTATTATGATGATTTTAGACAAAAGGGACAACCTTAAAACATTGTACAGTTTGGGCGCAACCATCAAAGAAATTAAACGCATTTTTATTTTTCAAGGATTTTTACTGACGCTTTTTGGACTTTCGGTTGGATTATCGGCCGGTATTGTGCTGGTTTTACTTCAGAAAAAATATCAATTGTTTATGATTACGCAACATTTGGCGTATCCTGTTGAATTTACCTTTTTAAATGTCATAACGGTGCTTGTGACCATTCTTGTTTTAGGCTTGTTGGCTTCAATAATTGCCAGCAGCAGAATTTCTAAAAAAATAGTTGAGTAAGAAATTGTTTAAGCGTTTATTCGTGTAACTGTTTAATTGGCTGATTGTTTAATTATCAAACTTCCCTTCCGATTTACTGAAACTTTTGTAAAACCTCCTCAAAAACATCATAAACATCCTGCGCAGAGTCTGAAGTTACCATTTTCATTCGGTACTC
>Ga0209414_1000542_pt1 | contig 18023 bp, 16 predicted proteins | sample LakVidmifraction_4_FD_181154 | JGI IMG/M metagenome (GOLD analysis project Ga0209414, IMG submission 181154) | Hypersaline microbial communities from Lake Vida, Antarctica - Brine Hole Two &gt;0.2 micron (SPAdes) (version 2) | ecosystem: Environmental > Aquatic > Non-marine Saline and Alkaline >... | reverse complement strand
TAGAGAATCGTCCAATCCATCCTGACTGTCGGATCGGTGCGGATTAAAACCATAGACAGAAACTAAACATGTAGATTCATGAGCGTAATGCTGGCGGACGCGGGTTCAACTCCCGCCATCTCCACCACACAACGATAAAGGGCTGACCGTCATAGACTGTTAGCCCTTTATTTTGGGCGTTTTTCAGGTATTGTGTATTATATAGGGGTATAGCGAACCGTATAGAATGTTGGTATTATTGTTGGTATCGAAGTATTTATATATGCTCAATACCAACAAAGGATATAATCATGCCCTTAACCCATACTGTTATCAATAAGCTTGTCCCTAGTATCGCAGCTATAGAGAGTAAACGACCTGACAAGCATAGCGATGGTAACGGGCTGCAATTATGGGTGCGTTATACGGGCGTTAAGTCGTGGATCAGTGCCTACCGTTGGCAAGGTAAGCAGCAAACCCTAACTATTGGCACTTATCCAATAATGAGCTTGCAAGATGCTAGGCAGCGCAATATTGAGATTAAAAGATTGATTGCTGATGGGGTAAACCCAAAAGACCATAAGAAAGAGCAGCAAGCCAGCCAAGACGGATCATATATTTTCGATAATATAGCCCAGTCATGGTATGCAGAACGCAAAACCTATCTAGCAGAAAGCACTTTTTCCCGTAACTATTCCGCTTATATGCGTGATGTGAAGCCATCTATTGGTAATAAAAACATAAATGATATAACCCCACCTCAAATATTGGCTATCGGTAAAGTAGTGGAAGCACGGGGCGCTAATGAAATGGCAAGGCGTACTATTAGAGAAATAGGGCAGATATTTAAACATGCCATACGCAATGGACTAGCAACGCATAATCCAGCCACCGACTTAGCCGAAGCTATCAAGCCACATAAAACCGTCAATCATAGCCGTATCACTAGCCAGCAATTACCTACACTATTAAAAGATATTAATGCTTATGATGGTGATCTACTGGTAAAGCTAGGCTTATGGTTTATGTGCTATACGTTTGTAAGAACTAGCGAACTTAGGTTTATGGAGTGGTTAGAAATTGACTATAAACATGGATTATGGCGCATACCAGCCGATAAGATGAAAGCCAAACGCTTGCACATTGTGCCACTAGCACCGCAAGCAATGGCGATATTAGAGCAGATCAAAGAGCTAGGCTTTTCGGATCAGTATGTTTTCTTTAATACCTCAACCCGTAAGCCCTACAGTCAAAACGCTTTTATCACTGCCTTATGGCGTATGGGCTATAAAGGCAGAATGACGGGGCACGGCTTCCGTGGGCTGGCTAGTACCACATTGCATGAACAAGAATTTATGCACGAAGCTATAGAGCTACAGCTGGCACATGACAGAGAGAACAAGATTAGTGCAGCTTATAACGGAGCGCAGCACCTACCATACAGAATAGACATGATGCACCACTGGGCAAGCTTCATTGATGATGCTTATGCTGGCAAGATTGATAACGTCATTCATGGCGATTTTAAACCACAAACGCAAAGCTAGGCTAAGGCTTAGCAATAACTATGCAAGGCTAGGTAGTCATGAACCGAACGACAGCTGTTTTCACACGCCTTAAGCTGTCACTGCCTTGCACCTTTTTATGATTTAAAGGTGTGAAATTAAAGGCGCGTAATTATGAGTTACTATAATTTAGATCAAACCCTAGAATTATTCCAAGAAAACCTACCTAAAGCATTACTACCTTTTGAATTGCCACAGCTTGCCGACCTATGCAGGCGTAGAGAAGTAACGCCCGTATTCTACTATGGGCGCTATGCTATTGAGGTCAAAGAATACCTAGATAGTCCTAAGATTGCTGATGAAAAAGTATCTGGTTTTTATAGTGGTTACCTCACACACGAACGGCTTATAAACCTATTGCATAAGAATAAAGATAAGCTATTTTTTAATAGTGCTATTGCCTATGAGGAACAAAAAACTGATGCATGGAACGATGCATGTTATGAAATTGTACTAAAAGCGAATGATGTCAATTTAAATCGCTTTCTAAATGATGAAAATTATAGCTTATATAAAGATGATGACCCATTCCCAGTTACCCGTGAAAGCTTATTATTTCCTAGTGAGCAAGTACAAAGCTATATAGCATCAAAGCAGACCGCAGAACAGAACACGCCTGAACAAAACGAAGTAATCTCAGATTTAAAAAAAGTCATTCCTGACAGTGATAAACCCTCATATACCACATCAGCCATAGACATAATGAATGCAGTCATCGAAGAGTTTTGGATTGATTACGATCATGACCAGCCAGCACCTAAACAAAGCACTATTACTAGTTGGATGGTGAATAACTTTGATATAGCACCCGCTTTAGCATTAAATATTGATAAAGTTTGCCGTCATGACAGTGCAAAAAATGGAGGAAAATATAAAAGATAGTTAACTTTTTAACCTATTGCTATAACACCAACAAGCCCTTGTGTATCAAGGGTTTTTTAATGCCCTCATATCAATAATGTTGCTATTACATCATATCGAAAGCACTTGCCTGACAGCCGTTGCCACCCTCTAGTATATCGATATCGCAGAACATCGCAGCGATGCAACTTATATGATATGGAGCAATTAAATTGATAGATCATCAAACTACGCAAAACACGCCAGTAATTTCGTTTACTGATAACACCGAGCCAACCACAGTAACCAATCCAGCTATGCAATTGCCTACTACTGGTATGGGTAGAGCAAAGGATATTTTGCCGTTTCTACCCTTTAGCAAAACCACCCTTTTTGAATGGTCAAAAGATGGACGTTTTGTAGCACCCGTTAAGCTAAGCCCTACTATGACCGCATGGCACTATGCAGATGTTCATAAGTGGCTGAACTCGCATACTTCTACCAGTAGCGAGGTGCAATCATGAATAAGACCGAACTTAAAGACATAACTGAAAATATCGAGCATTGCAGCTTTTTAGTGTTACGAATAATGAATGCAATGATAGATGAGGAAATCACATACAGCGACTTTGAACACAATATGCTTGTATTAAGTAGCAATATTGATGATGAGACAATCCGCTTACATACAATTATTGATGCTATTCCTAATAATAAGGAGGGTAAATAATGACAGCCAAAAACAATAACGCCCCAGACGCGGCAAACGTAGGGGCATTGGTACAGCATGAGCAGATCAATACCCAAATCAGTGCAGATTTAAGCATCATTACCAGTATATCACCGCAAACGCTAACTAAGAAGCGCACACTAGGCGCTAATGGTGACATGATAACCGACACCGTGGCGCAAATGACCAAAGGTAAAGCGGTAAACGTGAGTGTTACCAGTGTTCAGCAAGTAGCGGACATATTGGACAGCTTAGAACATAATCAGGCGGTAACGTGGGGCATTCATACCAGCGCAAACGCTGAAACGCTGCTACTAAGCAGTAGACTTTATGAGGAGCAAGGTAGACCTGACCACGCATTAACGCGAACAGATAAGCATTACAGATGGGGCAATCATGGGGGCGTTATGATGCTTGATTGTGATGATAAAACACTATCAAAGGCGGACTTTATCAAAACCATTAATGACGTTATATCGCTTGATGACGTAGCCCATATATGGCGGCCAAGCTCGAGTAGTTATATCTATAATGATAATGAACAGGTGAACGGCTTAACAGGTCAAAGGCTGTATGTTTTTGTGACTGATGCCAACGACATAGCACGCGCTGGCAAAGCATTGTTTGAACAACTTTGGCTTAATGATCATGGTTATTATGAGATCAGTAAAGTAGGCTGTTACTTATCACGATCACCTATTGATACCGCCGTATTTCAGCCCAACCGTTTAGACTTTGCTGCTGGCTCGCATTGCATTGACCCATTAGAACAACGCCCCGTAGCGACAGAATGCCATGAAGGGCAGCCACTAGACACTAAAGCGGCATTGCCTGAATTAACAGCCAAACAGCAAAAGACTTTAGCCGAAATCAAGATAGAAGCCAAAGCGCCTTATGCTGATGAAGTAAGCGAGATACGGGCAGTGTTTAGCCATGATAAGGCCGTTGCTCATTTAGCTAAACAAGGCATAAAAGAGCCAACAGATGAACAATTAACAGTCGCAAGAAATAACGTCTTACGTGCCTTGAATATGAATGTGCTGGCAGGTGACTTTATTATCACATTGGCAGACGGTAAGCAGATAACGATAGGTGAAGCGTTAGACGACCCTGAACACTATCACGGGGCAATTACCAAAGACCCGTTAGAGCCTGACTATAACAACCACAGCAACACGGGCAAGCTATACCTTCAAGGCCAAAGCCCACGCCTATTTAGCCAAGCACACGGCGGCAAAACCTATAAGCTAATGAGGCAGCCGCGCCGCTTGGAACATGTAGGCGGTAAGATGACCGACACCACATTACAGACGTTACGGCTTATGCGAGCCTTGCCAGATTATTATGATATGGGCGACCAGTTAGTAAGTGTCAAAGACGGTAATATAATGCCGTTTAGTGAACCACTGCTAGAACATGAGCTGGGCGCAATCGCTCAGTATTGGCAATGGCAAAAGACTGAAAAGTCAGTGTATGAACGCCTGATAGACCCACCAGCTAAGGTTATTAAGCAAATACTGTCAATGCACAAACACAGGGAATTAAAGCCGCTTAATGCTGTGATAAACGCGCCGACAATCACCCACACTGACCACATAGTAAGTAAGCAGGGTTATGATCAAAGTACAAAACTATATCTTGATTGCTTAGATCATGGCGTTAGCGTACCAGCATTGGTAAGTGAGCATGAAGCAGTGGCAGCCTACCATGAACTAATGAAGCCGTTTAGCACGTTCGACTTTGCCGATGACGTAAGCCGTAGTGTGGCATTGTCCGCCGTACTGACAGCGATAACACGGCCAACACAAGCCACCGCGCCAGCTTTTGCTTTTGATGCCCCAAAACAAGGCAGCGGCAAAACCTACTTTTGTGAGTGTTTAGGATTGCTCGCAACTGGTAGAGCGCCAGCAATGACCCCCAGCATAGAAAAGAATGAAGACGAAGTACGCAAAACATTGTTATCTATGGTTATAGAAGGCCGCCGCTTTATTATCTGGGATAACATCATGGGGCATTTTAACAGTGCTACTATGGCTTCATTCTTAACATCAGAACGCTTTAGCGGCCGCATACTAGGCGTAAGCCAAAGTGTAGAAGTAGCACACCGCGCAATGCTTTTATTGACGGGCAATAATATAACCTTAGTGGGCGATATGCCGCGCCGTGTCTTAACTTGCCGCTTTGATACAGGTATCGAGAACCCCACGCAAGCACAGCGTGACTTATCCGCTATTGGTGGATTGAAACCAGCCGCATATATAGAACGTAACCGCTATAAGTTGGCCGCCGCCGCTATAACTTTAATACGTGGTTACCTTCAAAGTGAAGCGCATAGCAAAGGCGGTATAGCTAAAGATAGATTGCCTAGTTTTGAGGACTGGGACACTGTGGCACGCCAGCCAGTGTTATGGTTATCTACACAAGTAGAAGGACTGACAGACCCTAAACGCTCGATTGATGACAACATGGAGAAAGACCCAGAGCATGAAACGCTAAGCGAATTATTAGCATGCATTTATGAATGGCACCCAAACACACCGTTTACAGCCAAGTCATTGAACGCATACCTTGCGTGTCAATCAAGGTATGCCACTGACCATCCATTAAGTGAAATACTATTAGACTTGAACGGCGGTAAAACAGTAACTAGCCGATCAATAGGCATGATATTAAAATTTAGACATGGGCGCATTGCTGACGGTTTAAAGCTAGAACTATCCAAAGCCAGCACTAAAGGCAATAGCTTTAAAGTCACTAAGGTTATAACTTAATACGAACTCTTAATTAGTACAAAAACAAGCCAAGCATTAAATTGTTTGGCTTGTTTTATTTTTGGTCACTTATTATTAAAGAGGTAGGAGCAATAAGACTAATAGGAGCATATAACCTCAGTAGTTTTAAAAGTTATTGGAATAATAGATTACATATTATATATGGGTAGGCTTAATTGTAACTACTAGTACGCCTACTCCTACCTAATTGCTAAAAAGAGGGGTTATTAATTAACTAAAAAATTATGCATAAAGCAACTATCCAAATTAGATACTCAACAGCCTTCTTGATTTGGCGACATAGTGACAACCATTTTCCTATCTTCTCCACTGCAAGTATGAAGCACAGAACCATCGTTTGCACAGAACCTTACTATTGATAAGAACCCTGTTTGCACAATAGGTATAACTCTGTAATTACCGCTAGACAAAAGCATTGCTGTCATCTCATTTTGTTGTTGCATACAAGTAGCGAAGTCGACATCAGCACTTTGGCTAACTACACCTGATTCAACACTGTCATCAGTATCACTTGTATTGTTATCTGTGACTGGCTCAGATTGTTCTACATCTATAGTTTCTACTATATTTTCAGCTATAGGCTCAGGTTGGCTTGGCTCTTCAACCTTCATATTACCTTCTTCAACTTCCACTTTTACTACTTCTTGGTTTGCCGTTAAATAGGCAGATTCTTCTTTATTGAGAACGCTTATAGAAAAAATAAAACCAACTAAACCTATTATGCTTAAAGCTCCACCCGTCACATTCACGATAGTACGGCTTACTCGCTCTCCAAAGTCCTCTTCGATAAAATCTCTAATAAACGGTGTTATCAGAACACCACCAATCAACATAATCCATCCACTTACTGACCTTAAATTACTGCCTAACGAATCACCATCTGCTCCAGAAATCGCTGCTATAGCTGTAAATATCACTACTACGGCTAATACCCATAGTAAAAATAAAAATATTATTTTTATATTTTCTCGCTTTGCTAGCTCAATAGTTTCGGTTGGATTTCGATATTGTTGACTTAAAACAGAACCGCATTTAGGGCAGGCATAAATATCGACACCTACTTTGTATCCACATCGCAAACACTTAATAAGATTAGACATACTACCCACCAAGAAAGTAATTACTCGACTTTAACTGATTAGTGACTTTTGAGCAACTTTATAACTTCAACCTTATTAAGATAATTTATTTCTTTATATTAAGCATTAGATCAATCCACGATATAATAAGGGGTATCAATTTGCTTAATGATTTAGATATCAGGTGAACTATGCCAGCTAATGCGACAGCACCAAACCTTAGTCATTACCCAAAATTAAGAATAGCCAGCTATCGTGACCAGTTGAAAGATGGCACGGCTGATAGCTTGCGAATGAATTATAGTTACCGTGGTAATTTTTATAGCTATAGCATCAACTTATCGAGAACAGCTTGCAATTATGGCGGCTATCGTCATTGGTTTAATTGCCCGTCATGCTTAAAGCGTATGGGCGTTTTATATTGTGCTGGTATTTATATTTGTAGACATTGCACACAGGCTAATTACGGCTCGCAGTTGGAACAACCTATAGATAATTTGTTCAGACGCTTGAATGCGATTAGAGCGCGACTGGGCTGGCTAGTGGGTATTGCAAGCGGTTATGGGCAACGACCCAAAGGCATGCATCGAACCACATACAATAATCTGATATTTGAGTACAATAACCTGATGGCAAGATTAATAGGGGCATACCGTAAAATGCTTGATAAAAACTAATGAAAAGATAAGAGATCAAGCTATGAGTAAAATAACAATTTATACACTAGTCAGTGAGTTAGGTAGACAGATAGGTTTTCCTACAAACATTACATTCAGATAAGCTAAAAATTTCAGTAACTTTATATATCTTTACATTTACGGTTTCATATAAGGCTGAACTCATTTTAGCTTTTTGTAGAAGCTTATAAAACGGCGTCGGTTATTTCCTTTACCTCTTCTAAGGCTTAAGAAACAACAAAAGTTTTAAATTCTTAGTTTTGTATTTACATTCTTTAACTTAACAGTTACATTATAGTTCTCTAGTTTTAATATAGAAACATGAAGTGTCATATACATCGTTATTAGATACTATACCCACCATATTGGTAACGATTAATTCACCACATACCTACCTTAGATAGCTATTAGGTGGTGAAACTAAGTTTATTCGTTAATTAAAAAGGATGTGAAATGAAAATCATAGTTCCCCTATTAGCTATTTTATCACTCGGTGGATGTGTCTCAGCATCTAATCATGCCGAGCAAGTACAAAATACAGGAAATATCTCTGTAGGAGTTGTACAAAAACAGATCAAAGTAGGTATGAGTGGCTCAGATGTATTACAGGCGCTTGGCTCACCAAATATGGTTTCTACAGATGATAAAAGAAGAGAGGTCTGGGTTTACGATAAGGTGGCAACAGATACAGTACAGTCATCAAGTACAGGTTGGGTGTTTGCTGTTTTAGCTGGTGGGCAAACCAGTTCAGGAGCAACCTCTAGATCACAAAGAACACTCACAATCATAATAAAATTCGATGAGCAAAATTTGGTAAGGGATTTTGCTTACCATTCATCAAAATTCTAAGGAAAGATTAGATGAAAAAGCTAAAATATGTATTTATTTCTTGTGTTCTAGGAATAACAGGTTGCGCCACTACCGCTCCAGATAATATATTCCAATTAGCAGATACATCGCTACAAGATCGACAGATGCAGTCTAGGTTCTTCGAAACGAACAATGAAGTCGAGCTTCTTTCAGCTGGAATAGCCGTATTGCAAGATATGGGATATTCGATAGATGAGACAGAAACAAAATCAGGCGTTATTACTGCATCTAAAACTGTAGATGCTACTAACAATGCACAGCTAGCAGGTGCTATATTAATGGCTGCACTTGGCGGCGGTAATGTGTCAATTGATAGTCAACAACAGATAAGAGTTAGTTTCGTAACGCTGCCGTCTAAAATTGATAATAACGGATATTTAGGTAGAGTTACTTTTCAGCGAATTGTTACGAATACCCAAGGACAAATGACAAAAGCTGAAACGCTAAATAAAGAAGATCTATATGTTGAGTTTTTCAACAAATTATCTAAATCCGTATTCTTAGAGGCACAAAAAATATGAACGTATTAAAAATAACTTTTCTTGCTGCTTTTTTAACTTTTATTACTGGATGTGTTGCCCAAGACACCAGAATTTTAGGGGGCGACAATCAAGTAGAATTGCGTAATATGCAAACTAGGTCTTTTGATACGAGTGACAAGAATATTGTCGTTAGAAACGTAATATCAACCTTGCAAGACTTAAATTTCGTAATTGATAAAGCAGATAGTGAGCTTGGTACTGTTTCAGCTACTAGGCTATACAATGGTAATAAAGTTAGAATGACAGTAACCATAAGACCTATATCTAGCAATTCTGTAAGTGTTAGAGCAAATGCGCAATATAATTTAAAAGCAATTGAGAACCCTAAAATCTATCAAGACTTCTTTTCATCTTTATCAAAGTCTCTTTTCTTAGCAGCTAATGCAGTAGAGTAGTAAGTTTATAAAAAAGCCCGCAAAGTTTCGCGGGCTTTTTTATGTCTGAAAATACTGTGCAGAACAATCATAGCTAAAAATGTTAACGGCAGATGACCGTCGTTAATAATGTTGCATAAATTTTATCAAACATAATATAAAAGTATGAAAAACTGTGTCTGAAGACGATAGTCCGATGCCTCTACAGCGCACCAATCATGATTTGAACCACTTTTTAGGAAAATAACGACCATGAAATCACTGAAAAAAACACTTAATTATGGAGTGTTAGTGTTAGCGCTATTACTTGGAATGATGGTGTCAGCTATAGCGTCAGACTTTACAACTACAAAATTATCGGCAGAACAAGGTGATGCTGATGCTCAAGTCAGCATAGCTTATTTGTATTTTTATGGAGATAGTGTGCCACAAAACTATCAAATAGCATATGAATGGTTCCTCAAGGCAGCTAGTACAAAAAATCCTGATGCTCAAGTCGCAATTGGTAGTATGTACGCTGAGGGCAAAGGCTTGCTTCAAGATTATAAAAAGGCACATGAATGGTTTCAAAAAGCTGCTGACCAAGGTGATGCTAAGGCTCAACTAGCTATTGGGTATTTGTATTTTTATGGAAATGGTGTGCCACAAGATTATAAAAAGGCACATGAATGGTTTCAAAAAGCTGCTGACCAAGGTGAGGCTCAAGCTCAATTCTTTTTTGGAGAGATGTACTACCTTGGACGTAATTTCCTTCCTAGTGAAAAAATGGGGATGCACCGCGTGAGTCGAGACTATGATATTGCATATAAGTGGTACTTAAAAGCAGCTAGGCAAGGGTATCCTGACGCGCTATATACTCTTGGTCATATGTACGTCCTAGGACAAGGTGTTGAAAAAGATTATAAAAAAGCATACGACTCATTCTTGAGTGCAGCTGATCGTGGAAGTGCTGAAGCTCAATACGACCTTGGGCTTATGTACGCTCAAGGTTTAGGTGTCCGTCAAAGTATGATTAAGTCAAAAGAGTGGTTTGGTAAATCTTGTGATAATGGTAATCAACTTGGATGCGATGAGTATAAAACTCTTCATCTTCAAGAATAGTAGCAAATAGCTCTTAGCTAATTACATTTGAGAAAAATAACTATGCAATCATTAAAAAAGAAAATAAATCTTGGGATAATATCTTCAATTTTATCATTTGGATCAATATTATCAGCCGTAGCATCAGAAGAATTTATCCACGCTAAAGTATTAGCAGAACAAGGTAATGCTTACTCCCAATATAATCTTGGTAAGATGTACGCTGAAGGTAATGGGGTAACCCAAGATAATAAGAAAGCATACGACCTTTTTGTGAGAGCAGCTAATCAAGGAAATCCTGATGCTCAAATTAGCCTTGGGGCTTACTCTGAAAAGGTTGAGCAAGACTATCAAAAAGCATATGAATGGTACCTAAAAGCAGCTAATCAAGAAAATTCTGTTGCTCAACACCTTGTTGGAAAAGTTTATTATGAAGGCAAAGGGGTGCAACAAGATTATAAAAAAGCATTTGAATGGTTCCAAAAAGCTGCTGAGCAAGGTGATGCTAATGCTCAAGCTAGTCTTGCTACTAACTATTATGAAGGTAAAGGGGTGCGACAAGATTATAAGGAAGCATTTGAATGGTTCCAAAAAGCTGCTAAGCAAGGTGTGCCGTCCGCACAAGGCTTTCTTGGAATATTCTATTATGAAGGCTACGGGGTGGCACAAGATTATAAAAAGGCGCTTGAGTGGTATCAAAAAGCAGCCAATCAAGATGACTCTAGTGCTCAATTTCTGCTAGGTATTATTTATCAATACGGGAAAAATGTTCGGAAAAACGAAGTTGTAGCTAAAGAATGGTATGGCAAGGCTTGTGATAATGGCAGTCAGCTTGGTTGCGATCAATATCGAGAGTTGAATTAGAAATAATTGAATAGATTGATTATACCAAATATTTAAGACACCTAACCACAAAGAAAAATAATACTATTAGTTACAAAATACTGTCTAACTAAGACACGATGATTATAAAGTATAAATAATAAAAAACGATTGTTGGTATTGTGGTTGGTATTGTCTATTTTTAAATACAAAAAATAATTAAATATCAATTACTTATGAGTATAGTTTGTTTTCCGCCATCTCCACCAAACACTAAAAATCCGATCACTTAATGTGGTCGGATTTTTTTATGTATAAATTAAATACAACTGCATTTTTAGACCGTAAATTTTTTAACACCTACTACGGTTGCTGATGTGCTTAGTTACACGTAGCTAAAGGATAGAGAGCTTATTGGATTTAAAGACAGTCATTGGTTTCAATGGTGCTATAATTTAATCATACCTTTTACGGTTGTCTGGTGAGGCTTTTGAGAATCTCTTACTAAACCGTAAATTATCCTGTACTCCGCCATTTACATTGGCTGCTACAATATTACGAGCCGCTTTAACATATAAATCATTCGATGCCCTAGAGAACGACTGCCATTCAGCCCACCGCTTCAAGACGTAGACCGCCTTCGGCACATGCTCATCCAGACTGTCGGTGGTAGATTTCAGAGTTTGCAGCCACCAAGCTTTTTGTTCGTCACTCAACTGATAGCCGCTAGCTTTTTCATTACCTTCATTTGCGTTCCATTCCTCAAGCAGTGCAAGGGTATCTTTCATTCCAGGGCTGCCTTGGATTATGATAGTAGCCACCAGCGCTCTAAACCAATAGCCCAATGCATTTCTCTGTGCATTTTCATCGAGATGCGGCAGTACACATAGAACAGCGTGTAGGCTCGTTAACCCATGCAGTATAAAAAATTCGTTGTTGCTGCTGCGTAAGGCGCTCGCTGTAATAACGCTTAACTCCTCGATTGCTGTGGTCAAGTCATGCCCAATATCAGGTAATCTAAGCGTCACCATCTCGTTGAGAAACAGCGACATCGGTTGTTGCGGATTATCAAAAGTGATCAATCGCTGCTGAAAATCACCTCTGTTCAGCTTTTTATAGTCTTGAGTTTTATTCAACCAATCGGCTGTTTCAGTCAGTTGCGCTATTCTATCGTCGTTTAAGATCTGTTTAAGCGCTTGAATAGGGCTAGGCGCATCGGGCGACCAAAGCTGATGTTTGGTGTGGATTGAGCCAGTTGCCAGAGGTTGGAATGCGGTTGCCATGTATGCTAACCCTTCAGCCGCCATATCAGCAGATTCAACATCAACCGCCCAACCGAGGTGTATCGTAGCATGCAACGCTGCACCGGCCATGCCTTCTGACAGCGCAGGGTAATAGCGCTTAAGGCATGCACTTAAGCCTAGCTCTGCTATTCTTTTATCAAAAAAATCGCGATACAAAGGAAAAGCAATCCGAATAGACTGCAAATTATTCAACCAGTTGGCGTCTGTTATTTCTGTGTAGTCTATTGGATTATTGCGAGGAGCTTCTAGCTTATTTGCAGAGCCGATAGATATTTTGCCAGTAGCTTTAGTAGCTTTATTTGTAGCTTTCTTAGTATAAGTATCCTCCCACCACTGCATTTTTTTATGGTTAGCGCCCGCAGCATCTAACGCAATCCAATTGTGGGTGATGTGATTTGATAGATAGCCTTCATATTCAATGTGCCAATTTCTGCCGCGCTTGAGCCACTTATGTAGGTATTCAGAATAATTTGGCGTTGAGTAAAATGTCATATGAATTCTCTAGTTCGTGATAAGCCTATAAAAAAAAGACAGTTATCGTACTATTTGGCGTCGTGATAAGAACATGATAGTATTTTAAGAATATATTAATAACATTGATAGTAATGGACTGTTACTTCCATATCAAATAGTTTTACGTGGAAGTACTTTAGTTGCTAGATGATATGGAGGAGATTTCGTCTGAGTCCAATGAGATTATTCGTCAGTGGAAAATAAAGCCAGTAGATGCTGACTTTTAAATAAAGTAGGACTTTTATAAAAACTTTGCCAATATTGATAAGCACAAAAAAAGCCAGCAACGCTAAGTTACTGGCTTTTTCAAACTGAATCAGACGTTCTAAAGATTACTCTTCAGAATAGTCGTCTTCATTTTGATCTTCTTCTACTGCTAGATCTTGGTCATCACCATCTTCAGATAGGATAGTCACTAAGATGCTAGCAATAACGTCATGATGTAGCTGGATATCAACGTTATATTCGCCAACTTGACGTAAAGCACCCTCTGGAAGTTTAACTTCAGAGCGGTCAACTTCTAGGCCTGAATTGGTCAACGCTTCAGCAATATCGCGAGTACCGATAGAACCGAATAGTTTGCCTTCGTCGCCTGATTTGGCGCGCATGATAACATTAACATCAGTTAATGCATCAGCACGTTCTTGAGCGGCGTTAAGCTCTACTGCCTCTTCGGCTTCAAGTTCAGCACGACGTGCTTCGAACTTTTCAATGTTAACTGCAGTTGCAGGTAACGCTTTGCCATGAGGGATAAGAAAGTTACGTCCGTAACCTGGTTTCACATCGACAGTTTCACCGAGTTTACCAAGGTTGACGATACGCTGTAACAAAATAACTTGCATGAGTCACTCCTAGTTAACCGTCGAATTACTGATGGTTGTCAGTATACGGAAGTAGCGCAAGAAAGCGAGCTTGCTTGATAGCAGTAGCTAATTGACGCTGATATTTAGTAGATGTACCTGTAATACGGCTAGGTACGATTTTGCCATTCTCACTGATATACTGTTTTAGCAACTCAACATCTTTATAATCGATGTGAGTGATGCCTTCAGCAGTGAAACGGCAGAATTTGCGACGGCGATAGAAACGTGCCATAAGTATTCTCCTTTAATTAGTCTTCACTGTTGTCGTTATTGTCGTCGTCATTATCGTCATTACGACTGTCTGGACGACGGCTAGTAGTAGTAGTAGTAGTAGCTTTGCGTGCACGTTTTTCATCGGCATTCTTAGCTAACTGCGACTCTTCAGTGATTGCGTCGTCACGGCGCATGACTAGGCTACGAATGATCGCGTCATTATAACGGAATAATTCTTCAAGCTCAGCTAAAGTCTCACCGTTAGTTTCAATATTGAATAACAGGTAATGAGCTTTATGAATCTTGTCGATTGGGTAAGCCAGTTGACGACGACCCCAGTCTTCTAAACGGTGGATGATACCGTTATTGTCTTGAACTAGCTTAATGTAGCGTTCAACCATGCCAACCACTTGGTCGCTCTGGTCTGGGTGTACAATTAACACCACTTCGTAATGTCGCATAATGGACTCCTTACGGATTAGTAGCTATTGACCCTATGTCAATAGCAAGGAGAGTTATAAAGTAAGCCCCAGCTCGAATAAAACATTGAAATTAAAGAAGAATAAGAGCTAAGCTTATTTTATAAAGCGCCATATTATAACAGTAACTGCTCACTAACACAAAGGCCAATCAGCGCGTGACTGTTTATAAAAAGATAAGTATAAATAAATACTTATAAATGGATGGTATAACTAAAAAAGCAACGACTGAGCGCTGCTTTTTGACAACTATCATATAATTTATTTTTAACAACCGTACTTATAAGTTATTTTATTTTGGGCTGTTTAACCAATTGACTGCTATCTGCTTTGACTACTAAAGTCTTAGCTAACTTATCATGCCAGCCGATATTTTCAGGGCTTTTAGAAGCCATATAATAATGTATCCCAATGACCACAAAACCTAAAAAGCTAGTGAATGAAAACAGTAAGTTATAAATAACAAACAACAGCAAGGTGCGAATACCGATAAGTTTAATAAAAGACGGTAGACGATGAGTGGTCTGATCCACGACCCGAATGCCGGTAATTAGCTTCCCTAACGATTGACCACGCAATGTTATAAATATCAGCTGCAAAGCAAACAGACCAAACACTAGCACTTGTGACATCAGCAGCGTGGTGCTTGGAACACTCTCCATTAGGGTCATTGAATACTGGTAAGCGGCGTCCATATTTTGGATGTCTTGAAACTTACTGTAGTCTACATCCATTTTAGTCAAAGCCATCACCAGCGGAAAAATCGCTAATAAATACATCAAAGCATTAATTGTTGTGGCTAATACTCGCGACATGATAGGCGCCAGTACCATATTACCGACTACCTTATCCTTACCTGAAGTAGGTTTGGCAGCGCTAGGCTTATTCAATGACACGTTGTTATGCGGCGTTTGATGACGATTGGTCGTCATGTCAGCTTTGGCATTCTTAGTGTCAGGTTTTGGCCGTTCAGGCTTACCGTACAGTCTATCAATAGACAGTTTTTTGCCGTCCTGATCACTTTTTCCGTTTGGATTGGTATCAGAATCTTCAGGAAATACAGTCACATTATTAACAATAGAGTCGTTAGTAATGGAAGTATTAGGCACAACAGTAGGACGGTAAGTATGTTGATTACCGGTTAAGTTGCCGACACGCTGCCATTGATCTAAACCGTCATGCCACACTAAGTCATCAAGCGTTACTTCGCCAGACGCCAACATGATATTAAGTTGATCCAAATCATAGGGACCCGCTTGTACATTATTTCGAGCAAGGAAAATCTGCATAGTTAGTCATATCTTAAGTCGCTACTTTAAAGGATGATATTAGGGTATGTTCGGTATTAAACAAGCTCTATATTAAATAAGCTATATGTTGTAAACATAAAACAAACCCTAATGACAATATAAATTACTGCGTTGACCTACTGCGGCAGCTTATTGTACTTCTTCGCCTGCTAAGAAGAACCAAGTATCAAGCACTGAGTCAGGGTTAAGTGACACTGAGCTGATACCTTGCTCCATGAGCCAGTAAGCAAGGTCTGGATGGTCTGATGGACCTTGACCACAGATACCGATGTATTTGTCTGCTTTACGGCACGCATCAATGGCCATAGACAACAGCTTTTTGACCGCAGGATCACGCTCATCAAACAGATGTGAAACGATACCCGAATCACGGTCAAGACCAAGGGTCAATTGCGTTAAGTCGTTAGAACCAATCGAGAAGCCATCGAAGTGTTCTAGGAACTCTTCTGCTAACAAGGCGTTGGTTGGTAGCTCACACATCATAATAATGCGCAGACCATTTTCACCGCGTTTTAGACCATTTTTCTCGAGCAGCTCAATCACTTGCGCGGCTTCATCAACCGTACGAACGAATGGAATCATAATCTCGACGTTGGTCAAGCCCATCTCATCACGAACACGCTTAAGCGCTTTACATTCAAGCTCAAAGCAGTCACGGAAGTTATCAGAGACATAGCGGCTCGCACCACGGAAGCCCAACATTGGGTTTTCTTCTGATGGCTCGTATAATTTACCACCAAGTAAGTTAGCGTATTCGTTTGATTTGAAATCTGACATACGAACGATAACGGGCTGATCCATAAAGGCAACGGCTAGGGTTGAGATACCTTCAACCAATTTATCAATATAGAAGTCTACTGGTGAGGCATAACCAGCAATACGCTCGGTAATCGCTTGCGCCACTTCACGTGGTAGGCTGTTCATATTCAATAGAGCTTTTGGATGCACACCAATCATACGGTTGATGATGAATTCAAGACGCGCAAGACCAATACCTTCATTTGGCATTTGGGTAAATGAGAAGGCGCGGTCTGGGTTACCGACGTTCATCATGATTTTGAATGCCAGATCAGGCATAGACTCGATAGAGTTGGTTTTTACTTCAAAATCAATCTGACTCTCATAAATAAATCCGGTATCCCCTTCAGCACAAGAGACAGTCACATCTTGACCGTCAACCAATAGCTCAGTGGCATTACCACAACCAACGATAGCGGGGACACCAAGCTCGCGGGCGATAATCGCCGCGTGACACGTACGACCACCACGGTTAGTGATGATGGCTGACGCACGCTTCATAACGGGTTCCCAATCAGGATCAGTCATGTCTGAAACTAGAACGTCTCCGTCTTGTACTTTGTTCATCTCGTTTAAGTTACTAACGATACGCACTTTACCCGCGCCGATACGTTGACCGATTGAGCGACCTTCACACAATACTTTAGCACCAGTGGTATTGATCACATAGCGTTCCATAACATTGCTGTCCTGGCGGCTCTTAACCGTTTCTGGACGGGCTTGAACGATAAAGATTTCATTGGTATCGCCGTCTTTTGCCCATTCGATATCCATCGCTTGACCATAATGCTTTTCGATAGTCATCGCTTGCTTGGCAAGTGAAGTCAGCTCTTCAGTTGATAATGAGAACTGCATACGCTCTTGTTTTTCAACGTCAACGACTTTGACCGATTTAGCAGTACTGCCTTCATCGCCATAAATCATTTTCTTCTGCTTGCTACCTAGATTGCGACGAATAATCGCAGGCTTACCCTTGGTTAATAGCTGTTTTGATATATAGAATTCATCTGGGTTAACCGCGCCTTGGACAACCATTTCGCCTAAGCCATAGCTTGAGGTGATAAAGACCACTTGGTCAAAGCCACTTTCAGTATCTAGCGTAAACATGACGCCAGCCGCGCCAGTCTCTGAACGTACCATACGCTGTACAGCAGCAGATAGGGCAACGCCTTCATGCTCAAAGCCTTTATGGA